>Ga0209755_10003899_pt1 | contig 18176 bp, 22 predicted proteins | sample TergutCo191P1_FD_187301 | JGI IMG/M metagenome (GOLD analysis project Ga0209755, IMG submission 187301) | Cornitermes sp. P1 segment gut microbial communities from Petit-Saut dam, French Guiana - Co191P1 (SPAdes) (version 2) | ecosystem: Host-associated > Arthropoda: Insects > Digestive system...
TATGGTTTTTTTCAAAAAACCATTAAAAATTTAATTGAATAGGGTTTGGATAATTCTCACTTCATTCATTTTTCAGATAGAAGTGTTTTTGGTCTTTGTAATTATTCGGTTTTCAAGGAGCGGGGGTTTGCAACTTACTATTGTATGCTGCCCTTTGTCGATTGGTGTTTTTTGGGCAACAAATGATATAATACCACGTCCATCATGAAATGTCAAGGGTTTTTTTCAAAAAAAATAAAAAAATTTTTGGGGGGCTGTGATGCGGAAAAAATGGGGTTTTGTAGATATTTGAGGAAATTTTTTGGGAATATTTGCGGGAAATAGTGGTTGAAAAAAATATTTGGATGTGGTATGATGTATATTGGAGAGGAATGAATGTTTGTATGGAAATGGTTCACAAATCGGTAATGCTTGCTGAAGTCCTTGATTTTCTGCGAGTTTCGCCTGGTGGGGTGTATATTGATGCGACCCTAGGCGGCGGCGGGCACTCCCTTGAAATTGCAAAAAGGCTTGGTGACGGGCTTTTGGTGGGAGTTGACCAGGACGATTTTGCCATAAACAGGGCTTTAGCTGCGCTTTCGGGTTTTGGTTGCGCGGTTCGGGTTGTGAAGACTAATTTTTCTAAAATTGAATATATAATGGATAGTGCCAATATTTCCCATGCTGATGGGGTTTTGATGGATTTGGGAGTGTCGTCATTTCAGCTAGACGATGGCTCGCGCGGGTTTTCTTATATGAGTGACGGTGCCCTTGATATGCGCATGAATCGGGATGATTCTAAGACTGCGTATGATGTGGTCAATGGTTATAGTGTGGGCGAGCTTAAATCTATCTTCCTTAATTATGGGGAGGAGCGTTGGGGTGGGCGGATTGCCCAGTTTATTGTGGACGCCCGCGCTAAAGAGCCGATAAACACCAGCTTTCAGCTGGTTAGTGTGATTAAGGCTGCCATCCCTAAGGCTGCCCGCAGGGACGGTCCGCACCCTGCAAAGCGCGTATTTCAGGCTATTCGTATTGAGGTGAATAACGAGCTAGGTATTTTAGAAGATGCAATTGAAAATTATGTAAATATTTTAGCTCCAAATGGCAGGATTTGTATAATAACTTTCCATTCATTGGAAGACAGGATTGTTAAAAATACTTTTAGAAGGCTGCAAAATCCCTGCATCTGCCCGCGGGAAATGCCTATTTGCACTTGTGGAAAAATTCCCATGGTTGAGATTGTGACGAAAAAGCCCGTTGTTCCCAGTGATGGCGAGCTTCATGAGAATCCGCGGGCGCGCAGTGCAAAACTTAGGGTAGCACAAAAGATTGAAAGGGAGGCTGTTTAATGGCTCAAAGACCAAGGCAAAACGCCATAAATTCAAGAGTTCGAAGGGACTACAGAAAAATCGCAAATCCATATATTTCCATGGAATCAACTGCAAGAGAATTTTATCCCGAGGAAATTCCTGCTCCTAAGCCGATTCCTCGCGTGCCCCGCTTCAAAAGAATCCTTTCAAGGCGCAAAAAAGAGCTTGTTGACGATATTCAAGAGAATATTGGGCATCATTTTTTGAGCGTTTTGGTAGTTATTGCCTTTTTTGGTGCTGTGGCGGGGGGCGTTGCCCTTAGTGCCATGGGACGGCAGGCTGTGATGGAGCGTGAGAGTGCTAGTCTACACTTGGCAAACTTACAAGCCAGCTCCACCGCCCGCTTAGGCGAGATTCAGGCAGGCATTAACATTGATGCTATTGAATATTATGCCATAAATTACCTTGGCATGGTGCGTCCTGAACTTTTTCAGGAAGTGCGCCTGACCACCCCCACTCCTGCCCATATTTCCACTGTTTACGAGCCTTCTCCCAGCCGATTTTCCTTCGGGCGTTTGTGGGATTCCCTGTTTAATGCAACTGCCAGAAATTAGGTGACAAAATGGACAAAAGACCTTCTCCAAGGTCTTCTGTGAAAACTCACAGAAAACAAAAAAGCAAAAGCAAGTATCTAGAAGGCGTTGCCTATAGATACCGCAAAGTCAAGCTTTACGCCCTTGCGTTAGGGCTTCTTGTGGTTCTTGGAATTATGGTGGTCACAATGCAGCAGTGGCAGGATTTTGGCGGCGGGGTGTATGTGATTCGCACCATAAATCAGGTTATGAACCGCCACAGCGCGGGAGATGGGCTGGTCATACCAGTTAGGGGCACAATTCTTGACAGAAACCACCAAACCCTTGCTCTTAGCTCGATTACCTACAATATTATAGTTGACGTGCGGATGTTGAATGGGCGCACCGAGCGGGAACAGCTTGATAATCACCGTATTTTCACGGATTTTTTTGACATGGATGCTCAGGAACTTTCAGATATGCTTGCCCGTGACACCCACTATTTTGTGATTGAGCGAGGGGCGCCTTATTCCCGAAAACGCGCCTTTGAAGCCTTTGTTGCAGAGCTGGACACGGTTGCCCGGGAAAATGAAACAAGATTTTTTACCCGTGACATTGCCTTTCGTGGAATAAATCAGCGTTCCTATATACATAATCACGTTGCATCCCCAATTTTAGGCTTTTATCATGGGCTTTGGTGGGGTTTGGAGCATGTGTATTATAGTGCCCTTGCAGGGCGCGCAGGGCGCACTATGACGGTGCTTGGGGCTGATGGGCACATCACCACCCAGCGCATCCCCCCCGTAAACGGTCATGATGTAATAACCACTTTGGATTTGAGTATTCAGCGGTATGCTGAGGATTTGGTGGTGTATTGGGCTGGTCGCTCTCAGGCTGGGCAGGCGTCGGTTATTGTGATGAATCCCCACACAGGCGAGGTTCTTGCAATGGCGCAATATCCCAGCTTTGATGCAAATGCCCCTTCTGCGCTTGCAGGATTAACCAGCTCCCAAACCGAACACCTCTCTGAGCTTGCCCCCGGCTCTCAGGAGTTTTTTGACGAACTCTTTAGAATTTGGGCAAATTTTAACATTACTGCCACTTTTGAGCCGGGCTCAACATACAAGTCCTTCACCGCCGCAAAAGCCCTTGATGCTGGGGTTATCCTGCCTAATCAAATGTTTTATTGCTCAGGTTTCAAATATGTGGCGGGACATCGCATACACTGCTGGGTTTTTCCCCGTGGGCACGGGCATATCAACCTAACTCAGGCTCTTGCGGTTTCTTGCAATGTGGCGCATATGGAAATTGCTGCCACTTTAGGTCGTGATGCGTTTTGGCGCTATCAGCGGGACTTTGGATTTGGCGTAATCACGGGCATTGACCTGCCCGGCGAAAATCCTGGTCTTGTCTTTGGAAGAAATGAGCTTAACGATTCGGAGCTTGCAACATCTTCCTTTGGTCAACGCTTCACTGTCACTCCAATCCAAAATATTACGGCATTTTCAGCCCTTATAAACGGCGGAAATGTGGTGCGCCCTCATGTGGTCAAGCATATTTTGGATGATGCGGGTGCAATCAGCTTTGTGCCGCCAAACGGCGTCCAGCTCAGGGTTATCGCCCCTGAGGTGTCCGATTGGATGCGCCGTGCCATGGCTGACGTAATTGAAAGCCCCGCGGGAACTGGGCGCGCAGCCTATATTGCGGGCTTTACCCAAGGCGGCAAAACTGCCACAGCTGAGCAGGGTCTTCCCATGATTAACGATGTGCCAAATCCAGATTTTTCTTGGTCAATTTCATATATTGGCTATTTTCCGCTGGAGAGCCCGCAGTATATAATCCAAGTGCTCCTCCACGAGATTCCTCCTGAGGTTTATGACGCTGGCTTTCGCTCGGCGGTACCTATGCACAGGCAAATGATGGAAGAAATTATTCGTCTGCACTCCATCCCGCCTTGCAATATTATCCAGCAGGGCAATCTGCCAGAAACTGAGTTTGTCCCTGATTTAATTGGGCTGGGGGTTCAAGAAGCGATGAATCAGCTGAATATTCAGGGTCGTCCCTTTGACATTAACTCAAGCGGAAACATTGTCCAGACCCAGTTTCCGCCGGCGGGGGTCCGCGCTGCTCTCCACACCCCTGTCACTTTGCATTTGCAAAATAATGAGAGTTTGCCTATTTTCCCTGTGCCCACGGTCACTGGGCAGCCTGTGGATTTTGCCCGCGAAATCTTGCTTGACGCTGGTTTTGTGCCAAGGGTGGTTCACACTGTCCCCGGCGGCGACGAAGTTTACGCACAATTAGCCGAAAACCTCATGCTGCCGGCTGGTACGGAAATTCTAATTTTTGTAAGATAATTTTGCCCTTGCAAAAGCCAGTAGAATGTGTTATAATCTCGTTATAACTATCATTATAACTATCAAAGGGGGTATAATTTTGAAAGTTGAATATATAAATCCGTTTCTGACAGGCACACAAAAGACCCTCTCTGGGCTGTGCGGTTATGAGGGGAAGCTTGGCAAAGCTTTTATGAAAACTGGACCTTACAAACCCAGCGATGTTGCCGTAATTATTGGCTTTAGCGGTGATTTAAAAGGTGAGGTGGTATATTCAATGTCTGAGGAATGCGGAATATACTTGGCGTCAAAATTTATGGTGGGATTTGATGTGAATCAGATGTGCGAAATGGCACAATCTTCCATAATGGAGCTTGCAAATATGATTTCAGGAAACGCTGCAAATGCCCTGTTTTCCTTGGAGTTAAAGGTAAACATCACGCCGCCTACATATATTCGCGGTAGCTCTGGGCTTGAGTTTGTTAGTCCTGATTCAAAATTTATTTGTATGCCCATACAAATTGAAGGGGAGCGGGTTTTTGAAGTTGACCTGCATTTTGCGTAGATTATGGCTTTTAAGCATTTTTTTCCTAATGAGATTGCGGATTCGGTCTACCATATCGATTATGACATATTTTGGCAAAAGGGTATAAGAGGGCTTATTTTCGACATTGACAACACCCTTGCCACTTTCGACACTCCCCATCCTGACGCCGCTGTGATTGAGCTTTTGACAACGCTTACAAAAAAAGGCTTCAAAATCGCCTTTTTGTCCAATAATAAAAAAGAGCGTGTGAAAATTTTTAATAAAGAATTTGGCTTTCCCCATATCTGGAAAGCAGGCAAACCGCGCCTTAGCGGGATGCGGCGTGCGCTGGAAAGTCTTGGGCTTTCAAAAAGGCGCGTTATTTTGATTGGCGACCAGATTTTTACAGATTGTTGGGTGGGCAGGCGTGCCGGGGTTTATACAATTCTTACCAAGCCCATTGCCCTGAAGGATGAATGGCAGGTTAAATTGAAACGATACCCTGAAAAGCTTGTGCTTTGGGCATATAGGAGGAAGCGGCGTGATTAGCGGCACCACGCGGGTTGCAGGGCTTATTGGAGGCAGCACCGCCCATAGCCTTTCGCCTTTTATCCATAATTTTCTAGCAAGTGCTATGGGTATTGACGCAGTTTATGCCACATTTGACGTATCCCCTGAAGGGCTTGAAATGGCTGTTTCGGGAGCTTATGTCTTAGGATTTGCAGGGCTTAATGTCACCGCACCCTACAAAACCGCAGTAATCCGCCATACAACTGAACTTGAAAATGATGCCAAAATTATCCAAGCTGTAAATCTACTCAAATGGGAAGACTATGGGTTTTATGGCTACAACACTGATATTTACGGCATTTTAGCTACCCTAAAACATCATGGTATGGTTCGGCTGACCCGTGCTACAATCCTTGGTGCAGGCGGGGCGGCTCGCGCTGGTGTTGCAGCCTTGGCAAATCTTGGATGTCGCCATTTAAGCCTAATAAACCGCACAAAATCTAGTGCTCAAGCGTTATCTTCACTTGCACAGAGCAGGTATAATATGGAAACTGAGATAGTTACTGCCCCTACCAGCGGTGACATTTTTATCCAAGCAACATCCCAAACTCCACTTGAGCTTGAAAATGTGCTTCCAAAAAAATACAATATGGTTTTTGACATGAATTATCCCCGTCAAAATCCTTGGCTTGGCTCAATTGACGCTGTCACGCTTGACGGAATTTCAATGCTGATTTTTCAGGCTATAGCTGGGTTTGAAATAATGTGGAACGTAAAAGTTCCACTAAAAATAATTAGTGAATTAACTATTAGTATAGAAAATTACCTTGACAAGGAGAATTGATTATGAGCATGAACAGAGGTAGACGGGTTGTGTTGTCCGAGGAGAATTTGGAAATCCGCAATTATATGCAAAATTTGGTGCTGGACCAGCTTGAAAACGTGCTTGACAGCCTTAACGCTTGCCAATGCGAAAACTGTCTGCACGACATTCTGGCAATCTCCCTGAACAACCTGCCCGCAAAGTATGTTGTCACCAAAAAAAGCGAGCTTTACTCAAAGCTTGCCAATTTGCAGGCGCAATATGATGTGGATGTGGTGGCGGCAATCGCCCAGGCAAGTGCCATTGTGTCCCGCGCACCGCGCCATGACCGAATCTAAAGCAAACATTGCTCTCATAGGCTTTATGGGAGCAGGAAAAACCACCACCGGACGGATATTGGCCCATACCTTAAATATGGGCTTCTTTGATTTTGATTTGGAAATTGAAAAGGCGACAGGCATTGGGCTTCCTGAAATCTTTGCAACTCGCGGAGAATCGGGCTTTCGGCAGCTTGAGCATGAAATATGCAAAAATATTCCATTTATGCAGAATTATGTAATTGCGACAGGTGGCGGAATTGTCCTAAACCCTGAAAATATGGCACTTTTGCGCCAGTCTTGCACAATCATCTACCTGCCTGCCAGCCCTGAAACCATCCACGCCCGGCTGGCAGAAAATAACAGTCGCCCTCTATTGGCAGAGGGCGACAAATTGGCTAAAATCAGGGATTTGCTCTCCCAAAGGGAGCATCTTTACAGGCAATACGCGGATTTTATCCTTCATCTGGATGATTCACATAATGCCTGTCAACATACCCGCTGGTAAATCCTGCAAGCACTGCCCCGTATGACAGGGAAAACCGCAGCGTATCGCCCACAATCAGGGGCGGCGCGTGGGTAATGTCCACAATCAGGTGGTCGGAGCTGGCACCAATAATTTCCACCTCAGGGGTCAGGCAGGTCAGCCCGTCAGCCGCGGTGTCCTGCCGCCCCACAGCCAAAATTGCCCTCAAATGCTCGCCGCGGTCTACATATGTAACCTTTTCGCCAAAGGCGTTAATATTCGTGTCCCCTTCAGGCATTGATGGCTTTTTAGCAATTTCTACAATTGTAGCTTCAAGCACAACCACATCCTGCACAAGCCCTTGAAAGGGCTTGCCATTTGCCGTTTCAAGCCCGCACACAATGGACTCTCCAAGGCGCAAATTGTTGATTTTTGCGGGCATTTTGCCACTTGCCAACATATTCAGCGCGGAAGAATTTCCACCTGAAACCACATTCAAGCTTAATCCAAATTTTTCCTCAATTATGCTGGCAATTTCAGCCAGACGCCCCATATTTTGTTCAGATGGCACGACCGACCCATAGCAGGTCAAATTCGTGCCAATTCCCTCTAAAGTCAGGTTTTCCTCGCCCATCACATACTCACAAATCTCCAAAATCCCGCAGACATTCGTATGATAAATGCCCTCACGCAAATCCCCAAGGTCCACCATAATCATGATTCCGTGAGTTTTATTTTTCTCGCTGGCAGCCTTTGCCAGTTTTTTAATTGTGGAAAGCTCGGAATTAAGGGAAATATCCGCAAGCTCCACCGCATCCCGCGCCTGGGTGTGTGTAGGCAGCCTAAGAAGCATGGTGCGCTGGGGAAAGCCGTCCAGATATGAGCCAATATTTTCCAGGTGAGAGTCCCCAAAATACGCGATTTTAAGGGGCGCAAGTACATCCATCATCTGGGAATCGGCACAAAAAACCTTTGTGACCGCTGTGAGGCTAATCCCGTGGGCATCGCACAAATCCGCCAAAAATTCCGCATTATGCCGTAGTTTTTCTAAATCAATAATCAAACGTGGATTCACAAAATCATTCCTTTACATATTTTTCCACCAAAGCCCGTGCCTCCGTGGGATATTCCCGCGAGAGCACCCCAAGGCTCGCCATAATATAGCTACGGTCTGTCAAAATTTTCAAATTATCAACTTTCGGAAAAAGTATGCTACTATTTGTATTAATTTTCGCAAATTTTTCCATAATCTCCCTGGCTGCGGGCAGCCGTGTGAGCGCGCCGCCTGTGGCAACCAGATATTTTACAGCTGTCAAGTCCTTGCCAACAGCGTGAGTTTGCCGCCCTTTAGGGTTATAGCTATGGCGAAAATGCCCCACATGGCGCATCATGGCGATTTTTCCTGCATGTTCTGCCATCTCAGCAGCCAGGGCAAGCTCCGCAGGGGTCGAAGGGATGGGCGGCAGGAGATTCTCTATGGAAATTCCAGCCAAATTTGCCAAACTTTGGGCAGAAACATAAAGCCCCAAATCTCCCTCAACAGTGCGCTTTGCCACAGGTTCGGGGGTGGTCTGAATCGCCGCCACATCCTCGTCCCCATCCGTCACCGAATGTATATCCGTGGTGGCACCGCCAATGTCAATAACTACCAAATCACCCGCAATATCGCGCAATATCGCCGCCGCCTCCATCACAGCCCCGGGCGTAGGCATGATAGTCCCGTCAACGATTTTGCGAATATTTTCCATCCCTGCGGCGTTTGTGATATTTTCCTCAAAAGCCTGATGAATCAGGCGTCTCACAGGCTCCACATTCAGCTCGTCTAGCCTAGGATATACATTTTCTGTAATATACAATTTTCTGCCAGCCTTGTCAAACATTTCCTTGACAATGCCGTGATTTTGAATATTGCCGCAATAAATTACAGGAGATGCTACTGACAGTAGCAAAAGCCGCTGGGCATTGTAAACTGCCACCTCTCTGTCCCCAAAATCCGTCCCGCCTGCAAGCATTATCAGGTTGGGGTTAGCCCGCTCAATATCCGCCAAGTCAAAGTCAGAAAGTTTACCAGCAGTAGCATGAATAATCCGTGCCCCAGCCCCCAAAGCCGCTTCCTGCCCCGCTTTCACCGTCATGTCATACACCAGCCCATGGACGGTCATCCGAAGTCCGCCCGCCGCCGAGCTGGTCGCCAAAAACCTGTCATAAGTCACATCCAAAACGCCCAAAAGTCGCGCCAAATCAGCCTTGGCAGCATCAAGTCCAATGGACACATCCCCAGCTAAAACTGATGTAGGCGCGACACCCTGAGATCAATGCTTCAATTTCTCAAGATTAAAGGCGTTTACAATCGTAGTGGTAGAACCAATTTCCGCTACTAAAGCATCAACTTTCATCAAGCCCCGCCCCCTGCAAAAAGTGCCCAAAGCAACACGGAGACAAAAATTACTCCACAAACAGAAACCAAAACCACCGCTGTTTTTTGCTTGAAGGGCTTCATCGGCGGGTCGCCATTTTTTCGCGGAAACCACTGCGCTCCGATGACCGCGCCCATAAACAGGCTCACCACTAAAAGAAGTGGCACTCCGACAAGGTTAGCCATTAACTCCCACCTCCGAAACCGCGTAAAAACAACGTTTGGGCGAGTCCACAAGCCCCTCTTTTCTAAGAGCCTTAATCGCCTTGTCCACATCAGCGCGCTCCAAATCCGTCGCCGCCATAATTCCCTTAGCATCAAGCATCTCGCCCGCACTCTTTAGTGCCTCAAAAACCTTTTCTTTAGCCATTTAATCGTCCTCCTTAAATTTTATATCCATAGAATCACAAATTGGATTGTATCCTATTTTTTGGTAAATGCTGTTTGAGGTGGGGTTTGCCAAGTCCGTGTACAAAACGCAGGATTTGAAGCCTTTGTCGAGGTACAGCTGACTTATCTGCGCCACCACCGAAGATGCGTAGCCCCTCCCGCGAAAATAGGGCGGGGTGTACACAAAGCCCACACAGGCGGCACTTTCGGTCTGTCTATTGATTTTCGCCACAGACACAGGCATGCCGCCATCTTCCAAAATATAGAGCTTGCCCCCGTCAATATGATAGCGATAATCATCAATATCATCACTAATTTCCGCTGGATTCCCCACATAGTTGCTAAAATCTGCAAGCCAGTAGGGCAAAAAAGACAAGTCCCCTTCCCTGCCAAGCCTAAGCTCGCCAACCTGCGGAATTTCGGGGTTTACAGCAATCAGCTCATAAATTCGCTGAGGTGTATGCACTTTCGGAATAAGCCTCGCAGCCGCGCAATACCGCGCCGCAAACGCCTCAGCCAACTCCTTTTCGGTAGTCACTCCGGGAATCGAAATCCCATTGTCCAAAAACCCTTGAACAAGGCACGAAACAGCCTTTTCATCAACTTCATCACCCACCAAATACAGCGTAACATTCCAAGGCGGCGTCATTAGGGCAACCATGCGCACATTGTCATCACAGCGTACCACCGCCATGACCCACCCGCGAGGGTCGCGCCACCCATGCCTATCCTCGCCAGAAACCCCAATAATCAGATTCCCCAAAATAAGCATATTCTGCGCCTCGCGCTCCGCTAGCGCATCATGCACATCCCCATAAAACTCATGAACTGAAGTATAAAGCTTAAATTCCATTTCCCCACCTACCCAATATTCTTAAACACATCATGAACATCAATAATCAAATCGTCAAACAGGTGAGTTTTGAACTGGAACTTAACCTCCGCCCTGTCCTCCTCGTCCATCATGTCAAGCTCCCAGTCCTCAAGAACCTGATAAACATTATCAAGGTAATATCTTCCATCACTAAGCAAATACACATCAATAGAGCGGCTGCTAACGTCTACAATCCAATATTCTCCAACGCCATACCGCTCATATAAGCCTTTCTTATAGCCCCTATCCCTTCTTTTTGTAGAAGGTGATAAAATCTCTATAATAAGGTCGGGTGCACCGTATATGGCGTCTGCTTGGATGATTTCCAAATTGCAAACTAAAGCTCCGTCAGGCACTGCGCGGTCTTTGGGATTAAAATGTATCAGCGGACTAGGCAAAAACCTACACCCTTTGTCCCATAAATAATTCTTAAATGTCCTCGTCAAATTGCCGTCAGCTTCTATATGGTCTGTAGTCGGGCGCGGTGCCAAATACGCCTTGCCGTCCAAAATTTCCTCTCGCTTCCATTTCTCCACATACCCATCTGGATATTCAACTGGCAAACTCATATGAGATAACCTCCTTCTTTATTTCTCTCCTGCGCGAGCCTTGACAAGGAAGCTAGCCACATGCGCCCCTTTTGTGCCCCGCCCAAAGCCCGCGTCCGCGCCATGCGAGGTGGCGATTTCAGGGGTAATTTGGGTGCCGCCTGCGATAAAGGTCAAGCGGTCGCGCACGCCCATTTCGCGGGCTAGGCGGTCGATGGTGGAGATATTTTTGTAGTGGATGTCGTCATGGCTGATTATGCAAGAAGCAAGGATTGCGTCCGCATTAAGCTCAATTGCAGCGTTTACGAGTTTGTCCGTGGGGACGGATGTGCCTAGATAGTGGACTTTGATGCCGTATTTTTCGATGCCGCCGTGTTTGATGTCAATAATCTCACGAAGCCCGACAGAATGCTCGTCCTGCCCGATTGTGCCGCACACAACGGTCATGGGGTGCTCAGCTATTGCCTTGTAAATCTCATCATCACTAAGGGTGTCAGGCTCAGGGGCAATCACAAGTTTAGAAACATCAATTTCAATATTCAACTTGCCTTTAAGCTCAATGCGCGTGCCCTCGGCACCGTGTAGAATTTCACGGTTAATAATCTCAGCGTCAGCTAGGTTCATTTGTTTGGCAGCCTCAAGGGCGGCAGCTTCAGCAACCTTCACGCTGGCTGGAAACATCATGTTTACCATAACCGTGCCGTCTGCCATCCACTCCATCTCAGGGCGCAGCACCTCCCCTGTGTGGAACCTTTCCACAGGCTTCATCCGCTCATAAACATTATCCTCTTGGTCAAGCTCGTCAATATAAACGATTTTATCGGGATTTTGCAAGGTATCACCGCCAATCAGCGCGGCTGGGTCGGCTGGGTCTCCGCCGTATTGTTCCACATTATTATGCCCAAAGTGCGCAGTAACAGGCGCGAAATAATCAGGTTCGCGCTTAAACACTGTGTTTGCGCCAACGCCGCCGTTCATATCACGGGCAATGCCATCGCCGCCCCGCTCAGGGTACATCCCCGAATCCACAAAATGCCCCGCTTCCACCGACGCAAAATAGCCGCCCAAAGCCACGATTTCCTCAAGAAACAGCACAGCCCGCTCCTGAATCTCCCGCGCCTTTTCATGTAAAATCCCATCCTCTTTAAGCTCAACCAAATCCATCAAGCCGTCCATAGCCACAAGTGCCTGTTTCGCAGTGTTTAACGCCTCCACATTGTAGATATGCCATGGCACATTGCGCCCTTCGTCAGGGGTAATTGTGGACTGAATGTCAGCACTTGTCAGCTTAGAAATGAACAAATTTAGCACATGTGTGACCGTTGCCTCACGAGTGCTGGACTGGATATATTTGGTGTGCATTTGGGCGCGCATACGATATTCCCTGAAAAACTTCCGAAGTGCCACGGCATAGGGCAGGTCCATAAAAATGCTGGGCGCGGGAGCGGACGTGGGCGGCACGGTGGACAAGCAAATATTTTCTTTAGGAACGCCCACTTTGTACGAGAATAGCGAATTGATGGCATGCTGCACCAAAAGTTCAGGCATGACCTTCCAAGCATCTTTGGCTGTGGCATTGGCATTGTGCGCCCCGTCAATTTGCGCCTGCCCAGCCCACGCAATGATTTTCTTGGCTTCACAAGCATCAACAAATGAACGGACCATGTTAATATTACGATAAATCACGTTATACTGGGGGTCTTGGTGGACGCCGCCCACGCCCTCCTCGGCAAACATGACGGCAATATCAGGTCCCGCAACCCCACTCACATACGAATGGTAATTAATGGGTCTGCCAACCTCGTCCTCAATCATATCCAGAGCCTTGCGCTGCGCTCTGACCTGCTTTCTGGTAATCGGCACACCGCCAACCCCCTGGGGTGTGCCCTCAATAAGCCCTTCAAAATGGCTCTGCCCTGCAGTGCGAATTACCATAATATGGTCCGCCCCGTGGTGTGCTGCCATGCGCATGCGCCGAATGTCGTCCTCAAAACGCCCGCTGGCAATCTCTGTAGTAATCACAGGCAGCGGCTGAGGGTCAATATCCCCAAAATTGTGCGCTGTAACCATAGGTACACTCTCTTTCAAGGGTTTAGACATATCCCGATAGGTAAATTTATCCATCTCAAGCCCCGGCACATGCTCGCGCCACACCCACCCCATCCGCCGCGGGCGGTACGCTTCCAAGTCTTTTAGAATCTCCTCAATATTCAACCTCTCATTAGACTTTAACTCCATATTCCCAAACCTCCTTTATTTTCAAAACCAATTAACAAGCCTAAGTCCCTCGATGCGCTCAAAATCCTTGATATTGCGCGTGACAAGGGTATACCCGTTCACCAAACAATATGCCGCAATCAAAATGTCAGCACCACCTATCATTTGACCCTTTGACCTTAATTCAATGTAAATTTCAGTCGCTTTCTCCCAAACATTAATGGGCATTTCAGCTTGAACTATCACTTTTGCAAACAACTCGTCAAACTTTTCATTGCGTTCTTTAGAAGTTTTTGTTGGTCTGTACGTCAGCCACTGCTTAACTTCGTGCATAACGATAAATGGTATAGTGTACTTGTTACCAAAAACATCAATTTCACGAACAAAATTGCGTTGCGCATCTCCTTCATTCCTCAACATATAAGAAATCGTGTTGCTATCAAGTGTGTAACATATCATGATAAATTCTCCTCAAAAAACCTAGGCTGTATATCAATTCTAAACTCGCCTTCGTCCCACATTCTATCAAGTTCCAAAGTCTCCTCGCAAGGTTCCGTTTTGTCGATTTCTTCCAGTCCTTTTATAAATTTACGAACGGCTTCTCGCTGTGCCTTTTGCTCCTCGTCATCATTCAAATAGGGCATAGCAACAACCTTGTATTTCCTCGGCTTACTTTTAGCAAGCTCATCAGGAATCCGAATAACTCCATCCTCCGCAGTAGCATAAAATTCAAACACCTTTTCCATTTTCAATCCCTCCATTCACATCCAAGCTCAGCCAGCACGCCCTGATAGCGTTTTTCAATACCTTTTATATCTGGAAAACCATTACCACAAAAATAGTCAGGATTATAAAAACTATGCGCCATCACATCCGCGTCTTTCAGCAGCTCGTCAAAAGGCTCATGAACATCCTCTTTGTCAGTATGGCGTGAAATAGCATCAGCAATCAACAAAATCTCATCCTCATTCCACAGCCCCAAAGCACCAAGCATTTCCCCGGCAATTTTCGCGCTCTTTACAGCGTGATTTTCCCAATCGTCGCTGGCAATTTTGGACACATCATGAAGCATCCCAGCGGCGGCGGCAAGCTCACCATCAAGCCCACGCCTGACCGCCAAAAGGGCGCAAAAACTGGAAGTTCCATATAAATGCAAATTCAAATACCTGCCATCTTTAGGCTTTTCATCCATTAAGAGCTTATCAATTTCGCCCCGCAAAACTTCCAGTCTTTGCACCATAAAGCCTCACTCCTTAGCCTTTCCAACAGTAACCGCATAAACGGTAAATTCATCAACTCCATTTACTCTGAGAACATCATCACTCTTAACCTGGTTAAAGGCGGCAATACAGCACGAGCCCATGCCCAGAGCAACTGCCGAGAGCATGATATTTTGCCCAATATGCCCAAGGTCGATGAGGACAACGCGGTGCGCCATCTCCCCATAACGCCATTCGGCGCGGTAAGGCACGCAGGTAATGAAAAGTGTCACAGGTGCAGTCTTTGTCCAGCCCTGTTTTGCAAGCATTTCGACCAGTGTGTCAGGGTGGTTCTCAATCTCGCCCAAATATTCGATTGACACGACTTTTTCGCCTACATTTGCAGTAGGCACATGGCGGTAAATCCCCGCTTTAAGTCCCTCTACATTTTGCACAGCTGCATAAAGCTCAAAGGCGTGGCGGGCACCGCCGCTTGGTGCTGGGCGGGTGGTCGCCTCCCCTGTTTTGCCCTTAATTTCCTTAATCCCAAAGGCAGTCCAAAGCATATATGCAAGCTCAGCCTGGCTCATGCCTGCTTCCAAGTCATAGCTGCGCACGCTATGGCGGGTATCCAGCAGATTCATATAAGAATCATTAACAGCCACACCATCAAAACTTGGCAGTTGGGTAAGCTCTTTTATAGCCGCCTTATTATGAGGCGGATGCGCCACCCCCGCCTGCTGGTCGGTCGTCTTCATCCCCTGTGAAAAATCAGGGCATTTCATTGAATTTCTGTTCTCCATAATTTTGCTCATCTTAAGCACTCTCCTTTTTATTAAATAATTGCATTACCTCATCCCAATATTTACCATCTACCAAAGCCAGTCCAGCATCGCGAATCTCCAATTCCTTCGCCTTAGCCAGCCGATAAACCACATTGCCAGCACCATGCCCCAAAAGCTCCCGCTCCACACAGCCAGCCACAATAGCCGCCACCTCCAAAGAACTAAAGCCCATGCGCAAAAGCACGCTGCGCTCAATAGCAGGGGTGGTGTTCTCATGCCCCAGCTTGAGTAAAGGCTCAACCACCTGCCCAGTCAACTCCCAAAACCTCTCAAACAACTCCTCGTCCGACAAAGCCGCCAAATGCGCCCGCCGCGCCTGAAAATCATCTTCTCTTTTCACTTAATCTCCTCCTTAATATTGTTTAGAATCACTTCATAATCTTCTTAAGTGGCTCGCCAAAAATTTTCATAAGCTTGGCAATGCCATTCCCTAAAAATTCCACAATCTCACTCCAATGCTCCTCGTCAGAAATCCCTTTATCAAGGTCAAAGCATATGATGCGATTGTTTTTGTCAAACATTTCATCACGCCATCTAAGTCCTTCTACATCCCCCGCCAAATCACGAAGTTCTTCAAAAATCTCTTTGTTCTTAACCTTGATACTCGTTCCAATCACAAGCTCCGCCCTAGAACCCTTATTGTTCGCAACCACAGTATAGGCGATGCCTGGATGCTCACTCTTTCCGGCAATCCAGTTATCCTTTTTACTTCTGTCAGAGACATTTTGGTAAATGCCTGTCTTTTCATGAAGTTTGGGCAAGGCATAATTCCAAAACCTATTTAGTAAAGCGTGTCGGGGAGCTTGTTTTTTCGCAAACTCGTCATCTTCTTGTTTTTTTGCAAGATACCTCACTCGGTATTCCTCAAGTTCATCCACGGGCAAAATTCGCTTTGAATCTAGAAAAAGTTTATCACCTTCGGCATACAAAGTAACCTTAATACAGGAAATATCCATGCCGTATTCGCGAAGGTGCAGGGCAGTAGATATTACCTCAGGACGAAATTTAGCCGCCACAAGGATAATTCTTTGTTTGCTGTTAAGCTCAATTTCCTCAAAATCCTGACCATTAAAGAAATACGAAATTCTTTCCTCTGCTTTACCCTTCGTTCCTAAGTATTTCTGATAAATCTCACAAACATTGCTTTTAGTTAAAATAGCACAATAAGACTTATATTTCAAAGCTTGCCAGACTGTGTCCTTCTTTGAGTCATCTGTTTTATTTTCGATAATAACCAATTTGCCGTTTTTGTCAAGAGCAAGCAAATCAAGCCTTTCATTGGTTTTATCAAATCCGCTGAACTCTTTGGCAATTATAAGCAAGTCCTCGCCAAGCATAGCGGGATTGCCCACAATCCACTCCTGAAAGTCGTGCCGCTCCGTCATTTGCATTTCAGAAAAGGACTTCTGCTCAAGGGACGTTGCTGTTTTCATGCTGGTGTCAATTAGGTACATATTTCATTCCCCCAGTTTCATCTTGTAAAAATTTCAAATCTTCAGCAGTAGGGCTCGCACCCTCAGGCAGCCGCGCCAAATGGTTACGGATTAGGGATTTGCGCAGGTAGTCCATGTCAATCTCCTTAGGGGCGATAAGGCTGGGGCAGTCGGGCAGGATGATGTTTTCCCCCGCCACCTCGTCTGCAGGGTCGCCAAAGCGGATGTCAATGCCTCTTTGCCGCGCAAAGGACAGTTGGGACTGGATATGTTTGCCAGCTCCTGTATACTCGGTTTCTTGCACAACGATAATGCTGTCTTTGGGCATGGTCTGCGCCATGGCAAAGGCGGCGGCAAGGGAGGTGTTGCCCGCAGGGCCGCGCTCTAGCCCCTCAAGGCTCGCCAGAGCTTCCGTCATATAAAACACTTCGCCTTGGCTGACAGTTACATATTTATCCATATATCTAAGGGGACGTGCCGCCGACCGCGGCATGTCGCTACGGTCAGGATATGTGGCAAATGGTATGCCAAATCCAGTATGCCCAGTTGTAAAGGATTTGCGGTTAAAATGCCCATCGCTCGCCATATGCAGCCCTTTGAGGTTCACCGAAGCTGCCACAATCTGCGGGCGGCAGTCGGCTCGGGCAAGCCCCCGTGCCGTGCCTGTCAAATTCCCGCCGCCAGCGTGGGTCACCATCACCACATCAGGGTCTTTGCCCGCAATTGCGCGAATCTGCTCAGCAATCTCCACCCCCAGCGTCTCCACCCCGCAAATACCAAAGGGCGAATACAAACTTGCAGAAAAATATTCAGTTTCTTCCAATATAGTCAAAAATTTGTAAAACAATTCAGGTCCTACAGTCATCTGAATAACTTCAGCCCCAAAAGCCTCACATTTACGGGTTTTCTCCAGAATTTCAGGCTGCCCGACCTTGCGGCTATCATAAGTTTCCTGCACAATAATGCACTTTAAGCCAGCCTTAGCCGCCTGTGACGCCACCGCCGCCCCGTAATTCCCACTGGTAGCCGCACAAACCCCCTTAAATCCAAGCTTTTTCGCCATATGCACAGCCACAGCCGCCCGCCTGTCCTTAAACGAGCCGCTAGGATTAGCCGCCTCATCCTTAACAAATATCCGCGCACCATATCCGTGAGGGGCAAAATGCCGTGCAAGCTCCGAAAGTCTCGGAAGCTCCCACATGGGCGTGCCCCCAACCCCCACAGCCCGCTGAATCCGCGCAATTTCGTCAATTCCAAGCCCCACAGCCCCCATCATACCCTCATAATCAAACCAAATATGCTCCCCCTCAAAAGCCCCAAAATCCACACCTAAAGAGTCTTTCAAAATATCCCCTTTACGCGCCATAACCCCAGCATAGCTAATATCTTTAGTCATACAGACCCTCCCGCTA
>Ga0209755_10003900_pt1 | contig 18176 bp, 14 predicted proteins | sample TergutCo191P1_FD_187301 | JGI IMG/M metagenome (GOLD analysis project Ga0209755, IMG submission 187301) | Cornitermes sp. P1 segment gut microbial communities from Petit-Saut dam, French Guiana - Co191P1 (SPAdes) (version 2) | ecosystem: Host-associated > Arthropoda: Insects > Digestive system...
AATTCTCACCGTCGGAATTTGCCGCGCATATTATCGAAGAAAATTATCTTAGCGAAGATTTCAGGCGCATACTGGGAATCAACTTCTTTAATGATGTGCCGTGGTTTAACAAGGAAGGTTTTGATGATGCGCTTTACTATTCGTCGCTCTTCTTTATGATGGACGGCTCTGTCGACTTACCAATTGAAGAGCGCATTGAGCGTATTTCCGCAATTTACGATGTGCTTACAAAAGCTGAAGAAAAATCCGAGTACCGCTTTGACGTTTTGATTGATTCCTTGACAGCGAAGACAAAGAGCAAAGGTCAGAAAGCCTCGTCTGCCAAGAAAGCGGCTACAGAGAAGAAAGCTACGCCTAAGAAAGGGACTACAACAAAGGCGACAACCGTTAAAAAGGCTGCACCTGAAAAGAAAGCTTCAACTGCAAAGAAAGCGACTGTAGAAAAGAAAGCTGCGCCTAAAAAAGCCGCACCTGCGAAGAAAACCACAGTCGCAAAGAGTACAGCCAAGAAATCAGAAGCCAAGAAGAAAGCACCTGCTAAAAAGACTGCAACAAAAAAGAAAAAATAAAAAGTGCGAAAATATTTGAACAATAAAAAAACCGCCCGGCATTTCGCTGGACGGTTTTTCTTCTTTATTAAACGAAAAATTAGTTAAGTTTCATTCCAATGCCGATTGTGGGTTTTACTGTCCAATGAATGCCGCCAACTAAAATGTTAGTGTGACTGGCTTCACGATATGCAGTGCCGGAACCATCATGATCATTTACTTCCTTGATTGAGTGTATGCGGACAAAGTCTATTGAAACATTGGTGCGGCTGAAGACATAGATATCTCTGTTAAAATGGTACTGAAAGCCAAGTGACAAACCAAGACCGAATTGAATTTCAGTTCTGTTCATCCACCAGCCTGCGCCGTCAACAGGCTCGGGGCTAATATCCGGAACCCAAAGATCGTCGCCAAAATAGTACATATGAGCGCTGATTCCGAAAGGAACCCTGAATGTATTATTGTTATAGAGGTAAAAAACAGGGCCTATAAAAACATTAGCGCTTGAAAGCGCGATGTAATCGGAATTAGGATTTGAAAATCCCTGGATTTTTGCGCCATAGAAAAAATCTGCATCAATAACAAAACCAAAAATTCTGGTAAAATTAAAGTTTAATGCAACACCGATAGATGTATTGGCTGTTGCAGATCTGTCTTCCATGTAAATGGTAGAATCATCAGGGTGTTTGGGATAGAATTCATTATTATGCAAACCAGTGGTCCAATGGATCGGGAAACCAATAGTCACTTCCAGACTCATACGCTCAATCTGACGCGTTGGAGCCGCTTCTTCTGTAGTTTCTTGAGAGGTAGCACTAGCTTCTTGAGCAAAGGCAACGCCAGCTGCAAGAATCATTGTCAATAATAAAACAAAAAGTTTTTTCATCATTTTCTCCTTAAATTACTATATTCATAGATAATATGGAACATTATGTTCTTAATTATATTTTAATGATTAAATTAACGCTATGTCAAGCAGGTAATTGACGTAATTACTCTATAAATGACCCAAATTTTTGAAAAAACCTTAAAAAAAAGTGATATTTTTAGGCTTCTCCAAGCTGAGACAGCGGAATTGGCTTAGGATTATCATTTTGCCCTTCTACTTTAGCCAGTTCTTCGAGCAGTTCCTTTCCGCGTCTTGTTAATTTATCGGGTATCATTACCATAAGCTTTATATATAGGTTGCCTTTTTGACTTCCCCAGGGGACGCCTTCATCGCGGATGCGGAGCATTTTACCGTTTTGGGTTCCTGCAGGGATTTTTACCTTGATAGTTTTATTATCTAAAGTTGATACGTGAATGTCGCCGCCAAGAGCCGCCTGGGTAACAGAGATTGGAACCGCGCAGTAGAGGTCATAAGCCTGACGTTCAAAATATTCGTGCGGCTTTACCCTGATAAAAACATACAAGTCGCCTGAAGGTCCGCCGTTGGGGCCCGCATCCCCCTGTTTGGGTATTACAACGCGTTTGCCGTTTTCTATGCCTGCAGGAATTGTTACCATGATTTTTTGCCGCGCCTTTTTAGTTCCAGTACCGCCGCAGTCGTTACATGGTTTTTCGATAATCGAGCCTTCGCCGTGACAGCTGTGACATGTTGTGGCAACCGAGAAAAATCCCTGACTGTGCCGCACTTGACCTGAGCCGCGGCAGGTTGGACATGTCTTTTTACCTGAACCATCCGATGTGCCTTGCCCTTTACAGGATTTACATGACTCATTATGTGAATATTGAATTTCTACCTTTGTGCCAAAGACGGCGTCTTTAAACGGAATTTCGACATCGTAGCGAAGATTGGCTCCTCCGCGTACGCCGCCTTGGCTTCTTCTAAAACCGCCGCCTCCGAAGAAATTTTCAAAGATACTGCCAAAACCGCCTTCTCCGAAAATATCTTCAAAGCCCCGGAAATTACTTCCATCAAAGCCGCCGCCGCCCATGCCTTCGACGCCTGCAAAACCAAATTGATCGTATGCAGCTTTTTTTTGTTCATCGGCAAGAACATCGTATGCTTCTGTCGCTTCCTTAAAACTTTCTTCGGCTTTTTTGTCGCCGGGATTTTTATCGGGATGAAACTGAAGCGCAAGTTTTCGATACGCTTTTTTTATCTCGTCTTTAGAGGCATTTTTTTGTACGCCAAGTACTTCGTAGTAATCCCGTTTAGTCGCCATTATTTACTTCTTGTCATCATCCACGACTTCGTAGTCTGCGTCTTCTGCGCCTTTGGTGTTATCGCTGCCGCCGCCGCTTGAACCTGCTCCGCCGCCTCTCATTGTGTTGGCATCAAAACCGCCAAAACCGCCTGGGTCTGTTGCGCCGCCTGCGCCGGGCTGACCTTGTGCACCTTGTTGTTTATACAGCTCTTCTGCGATTTTATATGATACTTGCTTAAGCGCCTCTGTCTTTTCTTTGATTGTCGGAATATCGCCGCCTTCCAGAGCTTTGCGTAATTCCGCGATGGCTTCTTCGCACTTCGATTTATCTTCTGCGCTTACTTTATCGCCAAGGTCTTTGATGTTCTTTTCTGTGCCGTAAATCATAGAGTCGGCTTCATTTTGCACTTCGGCTTTTTCGCGCTCTTTTTTGTCTTCTTCTGCGTGGAGTTCCGCTTCTTTAACCATGCGGTCGATATCGTTATCGCTTAAGCCGCTTGAGCTTTCGATGCGGATTTTTTGCTCTTTGCCTGTGCCGAGGTCTTTTGCGCTTACGTGTACAATGCCGTTCGCGTCAATGTCGAAAGCGACTTCGATTTGCGGAACTCCACGCGGTGCGGGAGGAATTCCTACAAGGTCGAAGCGGCCAAGAGTTCTGTTCTGTACGGACATTTCGCGTTCACCCTGCAGAACATGAATGGAGACGGCTGTTTGTCCGTCTGCCGCTGTTGAAAAGATTTGGCTTTTGCGCGTTGGGATTGTCGTGTTTCGGGTAATCAGCTTTGTCATTACGCCGCCAAGGGTTTCGATTCCAAGGGAGAGCGGAGTAACATCAAGGAGGAGCACGTCTTTTACGTCACCGCCTAAGATACCGCCTTGAATAGCGGCTCCAACTGCAACCGCTTCATCGGGGTTTACGCCTTTATTAGGCTCTTTTTTGAAAAGGTCTTTTACAATCTGCTGAACAGCCGGGATTCTTGTAGAACCGCCGACAAGAATAACCTCGTCAATTTGATCGGCTGTAAGTCCTGCGTCCGAAAGCGCTTTTTTGCAAGGTTCTTTTGATCTCTCAAGGAGGTCTTCGACCATCTGTTCAAATTTTGCGCGTGTAAGCGATTTTTGCAAATGCTTAGGTCCGCTCTGGTCGGCGGTAATAAACGGAAGATTTATTTCGCATGCCTGCATCGAAGATAACTCGATCTTTGCTTTTTCAGCGGCTTCGCGAAGACGCTGGAGAGCCATTCTGTCCTTACCCAAATCGATGCCTGAATCTTTTTTAAATTCTGCGATGAGCCATTCCATGACACGGCGATCAAAGTCGTCGCCGCCAAGATGGGTGTCGCCGTTTGTCGATTTTACTTCGAATACGCCGTCGCCCAGTTCAAGAATTGAAACGTCGAAGGTGCCGCCGCCCAAGTCGTAAACGGCAATGATCTTGTCTTTCTTTGAATCTTTGTTAAAGCCAAACGCGAGCGAAGCTGCGGTCGGCTCATTTATAATGCGCTTTACATCAAGACCGGCGATTTTTCCCGCATCTTTGGTTGCCTGTCTTTGCGCATCGTTAAAATACGCGGGGACAGTGATGACAGCTTCCGTGACAGCTTCGCCAAGGTAGTCCTCTGCGGTTTTCTTCATTTTTTGAAGAATGAAGGCAGAAATTTCTTGCGGCGAATATTTTTTGCCGTCGATGTCTACGCGGACATCGTTGCCCTGTTCGGATATATGGTACGGCACTAAAGTCATTTCGTTTCCAACTTCCGAGAACTTGCGTCCCATGAAACGTTTAATAGAATAGACCGTGTTTTCCGGATTTGTGATCATTTGATTTTTTGCAGGTGCGCCGACAATGCGTTCGCCCTTGCTTGTAAAACCAACAATAGAGGGGGTTGTGCGCCCGCCCTCTGAACTTTGAATAACTATGGGTTCTCCGCCCTCAAGAACGGAAACGCAAGAGTTTGTCGTTCCTAAATCGATACCAATAATTTTACCCATTTTTTACCTCTCTTTTAAAGCGACGGAATCGCCGCTGATTTTAATCGAAAATTAACACGAAGTGTTAATTAATTCTCCTCTTAATTTATTCAGGCATTAATACCTTTACTTTTGCAGCTCTAATTACTCTATCCTTTAACATATAGCCCTTTTCAAAATCTTCTTGAACGGTTGCTTCCTTTACCTCGTTTGTTTTTTCCATAAACATTGCCTCGTGAAGATTGGGATCAAACAGAGAGCCCGCCGCGTTAAACCGCTTAAGACCCCACTTTGCTTCAAGTTGGTTTATGAAGCGCTTTTCTATCATTTTAATACCTTCTAAAAAACTTTGATAGTCAGTCGATGTTTCTCCGGCGTGGATTGCACGTTCAAAATCGTCGATTATCGGGATGATGTCTAATAAAAGGCTTTGGTTTGCGAACTCGATTGCGCTTTGTTTTTCTTGATTCATTCGTTTGCGGAAGTTCTCGAAATCGGCTGCTTTTCGCAGGAACTGATCGTGGGTTTGCGCGAGTTTTGCTTCAAGGTCTGCGATTTTTTCTTCGGGGGTAGCAGGCGCAGCCGCCGCTTCTGCAGGCGCGGTTTCTGCAGGTTTCGATTCTTGTTGAGGGTTATCGCAGACTTCCCCCTCAACTTGATTATCCTGAGGTGTTTCTGCTTCTTGAGTCTCTTGCACTGACATTATAGGTACCTAATTCTCTTTATACATAAAAAATACATAAATTTTTCGACAGGGTCAAGGAAATTCCATTGTTTTTCCGGCTTTTTAGCAAAAATTTGGTGAATTTTAATTATTAATGCTTAATTTTGCCAAAATTTTCTGCCAATTTTGCCTCGTTTTCTTGTCTAATATTTTTTGATTGATCTTCCACCATCTTTTATCGGCAAGAAGGTCCCATACAGGGGTAATTCGATGACCAAACTCTTCTATGTATTCCTTTGCCGCTGATTCATAGAATAGAACGAGTTTTTTAGTCAGTTCTTCGATTGACCATGAGCGGGCATGTATCTTTGCTTCCTCTGATTTTTTTTTGTGAAGATCTGCGTTTCCAAGAAGGTCCAGCACCCTAGCGGTAAACTCCTGTGTGTCATCTTTTACCATGAAGCCGCCGTTGTCTCCTCCCATTACTGTCAGTGTTCCCATGGCTCCGATTGCCACTACAGGAGTGCCCGAAAGCATGGCTTCCAGCGTAACAAGTCCCTGGGTATCTGTTAAGGACGGGAACATAAAAACATCTGAAATTGAATAAACAATAGCCAAGTCTTTGCGATCAAAATAACCTGGAAAAACGCATTGTTCTTCTATGCCGATCTTCCGCGCTTCTTCTTTATAATATTCCAAATCAGGACCATTTCCCGCAATTAATAAAGCAACATTTGGATGTTTTTCCAGAATATCGGGAAGAATGTTCAAAAGGAAGCTGATGTTTTTTTCCTTTGCTACACGCCCTGCAAAAAGCAGGAGCCGTTTCCCTTTCAGTTTTGGAAAGCTTTCTTCCAGCTTTTTTCTGTAATCTGCGCTTTTTGCTTCGTTGTTTTCAAACATGGTTATTTCTATGCCGGTGGGAAGCATGAATGTATTAGTTTTTAATTTGTAGGTTTTTACCAGTTCATCAATTTGAGGGGTAGGAACAATAACGCGATAAGCCCGCCTTATAAAACTTTTTAATACGCCCCTGCCTACTAATCTTATTATTTTTTCCGGCACATAGGGGAAATAATTTGGAGCGTAATCCTCCCACATTGTATGAAGAGTATAGATAACAGGCAGGTTATGAGTTCTTGCATACCAGATGCCAAACTCGCCAATGACGAACTCTGTGTTTATATGGACAACATCGGGATTAAAAGGATCCAATTGCTTAAAAACCCAGTTCATTTTATGAAGTTTGGCAACTCGATCTTCTTTTGAAATATTATTTGGCAGCGAAGGCACTTTTACTATTTTTATCAAATTGTCCGCTTTCGTTTCGTTTTGAAATGAAACGGGATTTATGATGTTCTGCGGATACGATGAGCAAACGATTATTACTTCGTGCCCTTCTTTTACAAGCGCACGCGAGAAAGAATCCACGGATACAGTTACGCCGTTAACCCTGGGCCAATAAGCGTCTGTAAACATGGCAACTCTCATTTAATTTCCTCCACGGTACAGGTAATGTTTTTGCCTTTTTCCTTTGCGTTATACAATAATTTATCAACCTCTGATATATAATCCGCCATGGAATCGTTTTCGCCCGGGATTTTTGAACATGCGCCAAGGCTGACTGTCATATTGGTACTTCTTTCGGTTGGGCATGTGAATGCAGCTTCCATCACATTGATTCGTATTTGTTCTGCAATGTTATAGGTGCCGGTTAAGTCTGTGTCGGGCAGCAGGATACAAAATTCTTCGCCGCCCCATCTTACGGCGATGTCAGAGGAACGGTTTAATGTTTTATTGAGGATTTCCGCTATTGCCTGAAGCAGGTTATCCCCTTGAGGATGGCCGTAAGTGTCGTTGTAAGATTTAAAATTATCAATATCCAGCATGATTAAACCAAGCGGTTTTTTTTCCCTGAAGGCGCGTCCCCACTCGGCTTCTATTCTTGTGTCAAAACCGCGTCTGTTTGGAAGCCCTGTAAGCGCGTCCATCATGCAGAGCTTTTCGATTGTTTTAATGTAATGAGCCATTTTTAACTGCGCTTTGATTCTTGCCTTTACGATGGTTTGATTAAAGGGTTTTGTGATGTAATCCACAGCGCCAAGAGACAGCCCCTTTTCTTCGTCTGCGGCATTGTTTAAGCCTGTAATAAAAATGACTGGAATGTTCATTGTTTCTGCTGCGTCTTTTAATTTGATTAATACTTCAAAGCCGCTCATGTCCGGCATCAATATGTCTAAAAGGATTATATCTGGAATGTGCTTAACTGCAGCTTCAAGCGCCGTAACGCCGTCGGTTGCCACGATAATATCATAGTTTGGTTTTAAAAATTGCGCTAATGACATTATATTCATTTTTTCGTCATCGACGATTAGTATTTTTTGATTCGTGCTCATAGAAGCTCCATTTCTTGCTTGATTGCAACAAGCGTTTTTATTATCATACGCTTGAATCTCTGTTTTGTCATCATTTATCGCGCTCATATTTACAGGATTCAGATATTTAAGCAGGCACGACCATAATTCATGAGCCGAAAAGGGCTTTGGCAGACAATCAACCATTCCAGACGCGAAGTATGTTTTCTTATCGTCTGGTTTGGTATTTGCAGTTAACGCGATAATCGGCACCCTGCTTCCCATTTCGAGAATTTTTTTGGCGGCTTCAATACCGTCCATTTCCGGCATGTTTATATCCATAAAGATAAGGTCAAAAGATTTATGCCCGGTTTCTATTCTTTCCTTTACAAGATCGACGCCGGCTTTTCCGTTATTTGCAATTGTTACCTTAATTTGCCCGGCTTTTGCAAGATGATCGCAAATTACGTCTTTGTCAAAATTATTGTCCTCGCAGACCAGTATCTCTCCGTCAAAAAAAGGCTTTTCGCTGCTGTCTGCGGAATTATCGGTATTTTGCTGAGTTTTTGGCGTTTCTGTATTTTCGTTTGATACATCAAGACTGTCATTTAAAATCATTAAAAGGCTTTTTGCGCTAATTTTTATTTTTGATAAATAGTCTTTTGTTCTTTGAGAAATTATGTTACCGCTTTCCTCGTTAAGATTTATTGCAGATAACTCTTTCATATCACTAGATTATAAATGATAATGGAGAAAAGTCAAAAAACAAATTTATTTTTTTTGAAGATTTACTTAATATCCTCCGATGTAATACTAAGTTTGCCATCTTCTTTTCTGGATGCAATTTTTCTGAAATAGTCAAAGTATTTTTTATCCATCATTGCAATATGAGAAAGCACCCAGTCTTTTAAGAATCTTGTAAATGACGAAAGGGTAAGTCTTTTTCCAGCTTCGTAATCTTTGATATTTTCCACAACTTTTAAAATAAAACTATCATGCTCTTTTTTATGTTCTGTATATCCTTCGAATTTTGTGGCGAGCATTAATTTTTCTTCTGTGGCAAAGTGGACTTTGACATAGCTTACCGCTTCCTGAATGACCCTGTTAAAATAATTATGCTCCTGCAAATCATTTCCGGTAACGTGATTAAACATTTCGTTTACAAGATCGACAAGCCCTTTATGTTGTTCGTCTATCAGCTTTATCCCGCTTGCAAATTTATTATTCCAAGAGACCAGTTCTTGTTCTACTACCATAATTATCCCCCATACTATAAAATAATATAATTTCGTATTGACCAGTAGGTTTTTATTTGATAATTTTATCATATTGATGGGGTGAAGGTGTCAAAAGATATTAAAAATACAGTAAAAAATCTGCATCCTCTGGAAGTTAGAATTCTTCTTTCTTATAAAAAAGGCGACGAACTTACAATCGAAAAGGTCGAGGAAGATCTGGGTTTTAAGCCAGGAAACGGCAATCAGGCGCTTTCATGGCTTACTGGCAAGGGGCTTATCGGCGAAATCCGCAGAGAAACGGCAGTTTTTTTTGAATTAACCGATCTTGGCAGGGAATGGAAAGAAAAAGGCAGCCCCGAAGAGCGGATTATCCAGCTTGTTAAAGAAAAAAGCGGTGCTTTAAAGTTACCTGATATTGCAAAAGCCCTTAATATAGAAAATAAAGACATTGGCAGCGCGTTCGGCAGTCTTTCCAAGGCTGGTTTTCTTGCAATGGACGGCGAAAAGAACGTAATCATGCAAAAAGAGCCATCCGCTGAACATTTTGCGGTTCTTCGCGGCTTGCTCGAAAAGGGCATTACAGCCGCCGCAAAAGACAGCGCGATTGCAGAGGCTTCGTTAAATCCTGCAGAAAAATCTGCAATGCAAGGCATCGCAAAAAAACGCGGCTCTGCCGATGCGCCGTTTCGTCAAATTGACAGGGAAACAGTCTTCTTTGGTTTTACTGTAGAAGAAGACGGCTCGATTCCTGCCGCAGAAACCGCCGCCGCTCTTAAAGAAGCGGGAATTACGGGCGACGAGGCGGGCTCTCTTACTCAAGCCATGCTGGAAGACGGCAGCTGGAAGGGAAAAACTTTCCGCTCTTACAATGTAAAAACGCCGCCTGTTCGCCTAACGCCGGGCAGATCTAACCCTTACGCAAAATTTTTAGAAAACGTTAAAGATAAATTAGCTTCTCTTGGCTTTGAAGAGTTCGACGGTCCGTTAGTTGAAACCGAGTTTTGGAACTCGGACGCTCTTTTTATGCCGCAGTTCCATTCTGCCCGCGATATTCATGACGCGTACAGCATTGCAGGCGAAGGCGGCGACGGCGTGGCGCGGGCAAAATCGATTGACGAGCCGTGGCTTTCCAATGTTGCATCCGCTCATGAGAACGGCGGCATAACGGGCAGCCGAGGCTGGAATTACAGTTTCGACCGCGATTTTACAAAACGCCTGATCCTTCGCTCGCAGGGAACCGCTCTTTCCGCCAAACAATTGCCGACGGCAAAAATCCCCGGCAAGTATTTCGGCATTGCCCGATGTTTCCGCTACGACCGCGTAGACGCAACACATCTTCCCGATTTTTACCAAACCGAAGGCATCGTGTTAGGTGAAAACGTAAACCTTCGCACTCTTTTGGGTATGCTCGAAATGTTTGCCGTAGAAGTTGCCGGCGCAAAAGAGGTTAAATATGTTCCCGGCTATTTCCCTTTTACAGAGCCGTCTGTCGAAGTGCATATTAAACATCCCGTTCTAGGATGGTTTGAACTTGGCGGCTCGGGCATTTTCCGTCCCGAAGTAACCGCAAGCCTTGGCGTGGATGTTCCTGTCGCGGCATGGGGTATCGGCATTGATCGCATGGCGCTTATGGCGCTGGGATTAAACGATCTGCGTGAGCTTTTCAGTTATGACATAGAAAACGTGAGGCTAAGAAGAGCAAAAGGAGGATAAAAATGAATTTAATAATCCATGACAAGGAAGTATTGAATATTGAAAATATCCTGAAAGACAAGACAGCGGAAACGAAAGTAATTTCTTTTAGCGAAAAAATTCAGCCTTGTCTTTGTTGTTTTGCCTGTTGGATAAAAACGCCCGGTCAATGTGTTGTAAAAGACGGATTTGAAAATATGGGAGAGTTATTTTCAAAGTGCGATAAATTAATCATTATCAGTCAGAATTGTTACGGCGGATTCAGTCCGTTTGTTAAAAATGTTATGGATAGAAGCGTTTGCCCCTATATTTTGCCGTATTTTGAAACCGATAAAGGAGATACGCGGCATCCAAGAAGATACAAAAACAAAATAGAATATTCTGTGCATTTTTACGGAAAAGCCACAGAAAATGAAAAGGAAACAGCGGAAAAATTAATCGGGAAAATTGCGCAGAAAAACAATAAAAAAGTATGCTTTTATAATTCACTTGAAGAAATTAAAGAGGTATAATTATGAAAATAAGCATTATTAACGGAAGTCAGAAAACAGGCGAATCAAATACAGAATGCATTATAGAAAGATTAAAAGGTTTTATAAATAAATCAAACGAAATTAATACATATTATTGCGGCAAAAAACAATTAACAAATGAAATGTTTAACGAAATAATTATGGGTGATGTAATTGTTTTAATGTTTCCGCTTTTTGTGCATTCTTTGCCGTCAAATACGTTGAAAATGATGATAGAATTGGAAAATCAAATTAAAAATCAAAATAAAAAAGATTTGATAATATATACAATCGTAAACAACGGATTTTATGAAGGCAAGCAGAATAATATAGCATTTGAAATCATTAAAAACTGGTGCGAACATTCTGGCGTTAAATTCGGCGGAGGGATTGGACAGGGCGGCGGAGAAATGCTCGTGCGCACAAAACATTTTCCGCAGGAAAGGGATTTGTTTAAAAGCCTTACTTGCGCGTTACAATTAATGGCACAAAACATGGAAACAAAAAAACCGATGGAGATTCAATATTTAACTTCTAATTTTCCGAAGTTTTTATGGAAGTTCATGGCTGTTCGTAATTGGAACAATGTGGCAAAAAGCAACGGATTAACCAAAAAAGATGTATTAAAAAGATTATGAACAAACAAAGAGTTTTTATAACCGGAGTAACAGGCGCGATGGGGTTTCCGACAATGAAAACCCTGTTACTCGATATAAACGAAATTGATCTTGTCGCGCTTGTGCGTCCATCCAAAGAAAATTTAAAATTATTAAAACCATTTTTAAAAATTGCAGGTTTTACTGTAGTATGGGGCGATTTATCAAATTATGACGATATAAAAAAATGCGTAGATAGCGCCGATATAGTGCTTCATATTGGCGGACTTGTATCGCCAAAGGCTGATTATAACCCCAAACTTACAATGGATATTAACGTAGGCTCTGCCGTAAACATTGTTAAAGCTGTCAAGGAATTGAATCAAACGGAAAAAACCCGCCTTGTATACATTGGTTCCATTGCTGCAACAGGCGACCGTATGCCGCCTATCCACTGGGGAAGGGTGGGCGATCCAATCAAACCTGCAATTTTTGATTATTACGCGATAAGCAAAACCGAAGCGGAAAGATACATTGTAGAATCGGGTCTTCCTTATTGGGTAAGTCTTCGTCAGACGGGAATAATTGGTCCTTCAATGGCGGATATCGAAGATGCGATAATGTTTCATCAGTGTTTGGACAATGTTTTGGAGTACGCGTCCGACCGCGACTCGGCTGTAATGCTGCGTAATCTTTGCAGAAAAGAACGTAAAAAAGAATTGAGCGGTAATTTTTGGGGTCATATTTTTAACATTGGCGGCGGAGAAAGCTGCCGCGTAAGCGCGTATAATCTTTATAAAAAACTTTTTGGAATGATTGGTATTAATAATCTTTCTTATGTAATGGAATCAAAATGGAGCGCGCTTAGGAATTTTCATGGTCAGTACTATCTTGATTCGGATAAATTAAATAATATTCTGCAATTTAGAAGTGACAGCATGGAATATTTTTATAAAGCATACTTAAAAAAGCTTGGCATAATTACTCCGATTGCAAAAATTATAACAAAGCTTCCGGGCGGTCAAAAATTGATTGGCAGCATAATTAAAAAACGTTTTCATAAATTAACGTTAACGGAAAACGGCACCGAACGTTTTGTAAAAGATAACAAGGAACACCATATTGCCGCTTTTTGGGGTTCGTGGGAAGCGTATCAGGCAATTGTTCCAATGGATAAATTTGTTCCATTTTCTGATTGGGATACAGTTGTGCATATTGATCACGGATATGACGAAAGCAAGCCTGAAGCGGAATTAAATTTGCAAGATATAAAAAATGCCGCAAAATTTCGCGGCGGCGAATGTTTATCAGAGAGTATGACAACAGGCAACTGGACGGAAAAATTAAAATTCCGCTGCGCATTTAACCATGAGTTTGACGCAAGTGCGCGCCTTGTACTGGAAGGCGGACATTGGTGCCCTGTGTGCGAACGCGAAAGCTGGAACTATTACGAACGCGCCAAAGTTGACCGGTTTTTCGCGCAGGTTTGGTATCCGCTGCACGATAAAAATGAAAAAGAATGGAAGTATAATAAAATGGATTTTAAAATGTATGAATAAATTTATTTTTATATATATTAATAAGAAGGCATGGATGCAAAGCCCTAGCGGGAGTGGTTGGCTCTGACATTTTTTACACAGCCGCTAGCTGGCATTTATGACGCAGACCAAATACTCCCTCTAGGGCTTCCTCCCATGCCTTCTAAGTATTATAATTAATAATATTAATACTACTATTAAAATTCCTGCTATTATAATTTTTATATATTTATAATTGGTTATGTTTTCATCCAAATATTTCTGAATAATAGGTGTTAAAGTATTATCATTGTAAAATATTAATGGTAAATATTTAAAAAAATCTGTATTATGCTTAAAATTTGTTTTTATATACTCAACTATTTCATTAGGTAAAACGCCATCATTTAAATCAATATATATTTCATCAAATCTTCTTTCGGCTAAATCCGCTACTAGTTCAATATATAAATCTGTATTATAATATAAATCCATTATTATTGAATTATATTTATTGTATTGATAATTATTTAATTTTAATTCTTTAATTACATTTCCATTCTTTATAATTACGAAAATATAATTCTCATAAAATTGCAGTCGTTCATAAATTGATTCAAATTTATATGTTTCCATTAATTCTCCATTAGGTATTACAATAATCCCATTCCACCAATTAAGGAAAACTTCGTTTTTCTTATTAAAAATTTTATAAATTAAATTTTCTCCGTCAAAAAATAAATTATTTATATTCATTAAATAGAATTTATTTTGTTTTATTTCGAAAAGAGCTCTGTATCCGCGCCATGAAGAAGTATACATGGCAACATCAGGTCGTTTTTTTTGATATTTAAAAAAATATTTTTCTAATGGAAATTGTAATAAATCGAACTTTTCTTCTTTATATATAATTAAATCTGTAGCCTGCGGCGTAGCGTATATTAACATAAAAGCGGACATAAAAATAAATAAAAAAATTAATTTAATTTTCATTAATGATATTATACCCTGTTTTTGAACGAAATACTATAACTTTTAAAAATTTAAATAAGTAATATATTTATTATCTAGAAGGGTGAGGATAAAAAGGTTTGTGGGCGTCTATGGCTGTGTTGAATAAAGCAAATGATAATGAGACCGCGAAGCGGGCCGAGTCAATTTGCAAAAAATTCCAGCCATCCTAGCCCACAGAACTTTTTCTCCTCGCCATTATATAATAAATATTAAGCATACATTCGAATCATAATAGTGTATAATACCCTCATGAAAGCTAAAACAATCCTGCCCTTGGAACGCCTTGGTTACGATTTTGTAACGGCGGAATATCTGCCGCCCGGCGCTGATGAGTACTGGCTGAGGAACGCGCAGCAGGAAGAAAAATTCTATAAAAAGCCGGGCGACTGGCGCAAATTAAATTTTGAAGAGATCGAGCTATTAAAGAAAAACAGAAACCATTGTTCAAACTGGGATAACTTTCTTGTAAGCGATCCGTTCGAGCCGCTTTTAATCCACGACTCTTATTTTTTCGGTCTTGTGCGCATCGGGTCTTTGCAAAGCGTTTACCTTAAACATCACGATTTCAGCGTACCGGCAGGAATACGCAACAGTACGATCATTTCGTGTGACATAGGAGACGACACGGCAATTCAAAACTGCGCCTTTATTTCTAATTACATAATCGGAAACAACTGTATACTTTCCGAAGTCAACGAGCTGCAGACAACTAACCATTCCAAGTTCGGAAACGGCGCAATCAAAGACGGCGAAGATGAAGCTGTGCGTGTATGGATCGAGGTAATGAACGAAGCGGGCGGCCGCTCGATACTGCCGTTCGAAAGCATGATAGCGGCGGACGCATACCTTTGGGCAGCTTACCGCGACGATACAGCCCTAACGGAAAAACTTGCAGAAATAACGCAAAAGCAATACGGCGGTGTACGCGGCAGTTACGGAATAATTGGAAACAGCGCGGTGATTAAAAGCTGCTCCATTATTAAAGATACGGCAATCGGAGAGTGCGCTTATATTAAAGGCGCAAACAAACTTAAAAATATTACGATACTTTCATCTGCCGATGAGCCGACGCAAATAGGCGAGGGCGTCGAAATGGTAAACGGCATTGTCGGGTACGCATGCAATGTTTTTTACGGCTCCAAGGCAGTGCGTTTTGTCATGGGAAGAAACAGCAATTTAAAATACGGCGCAAGGTTGATTCATTCGGTATTGGGAGATAATTCCACAGTGTCATGCTGTGAGATACTCAACAATTTAATATTCCCAGTGCATGAACAGCATCATAATAATTCATTTTTGATAGCAAGTCTTATACAGGGAATGTCGAACATGGCGGCGGCGGCTACAATCGGCAGTAATCATAACAGCCGCGCCAATGACGGCGAGATTAGAGCTAAACGCGGTTTTTGGCCGGGGCTTGCAGTCAGCCTAAAACATTCAAGCGTGTTTGCGTCTTTTGTGATTATTGCCAAGGGTGAATATCCTGCTGAGCTTAATATTCCGCTGCCGTTTTCGCTTGTAAACAATAACGTTCACAAAAACCGTCTCGAGGTTATGCCCGCATATTTCTGGATGCACAACCTCTATGCGCTTGAACGCAATTCATGGAAAACCAAAAACCGCGATAAACGAAAAATCAAAATACAGAGAATCGAATCTGATTATCTTGCTCCTGACACTGCCGAGGAAATTATCGCGGCGCTGTCTTTCCTGGAAGCATGGCTCCATGAGTCAGGATTGTCGGCGTCTGACATATCGAATCTGGACAAGAAATCCGTAAGAAAAATTTATTGCAGTCAGTTCGAAAACTCAAAACGCGGGCAGGTGATAATGAAGCCGTTCGAGGCGATTACTTCTTACCGTCAAATGCTTCGTTATTATTCGATAAAGACTATTGCGTCATTTTTTGATTCGCGCCCGGAAATGAGTTATCAGGATATGAGCGATTTACTTTCCTCCAAAGAGCGTATCAAGGATTGGGTCAATGCAGGAGGGCAAATTGTCCCTGCTTTTCGTGTGGATAATCTGCGTAAAGAAATTGGCGAAGGCAAGTATAAAAATTGGGATGAAATTCACAAAGTTTACGATCTCTGGGATGAGGAATACGAGCTTGATAAATGCCGTCATGCTTGGGCTGTGCTTAAATATCTATACGAGACAAATATGGCTCCGGATGCGTCAGTTTTTACCAAAGAATTAAGTGCGGTTCTGGAAATTCGACGCTGGATAGAGACGCAAATCTATGAAAGCCGCGCTAAAGATTATCATAACACTTTTAAAAAGAACACTTTTCGCAATCAAGAGGAAATGGAACAAGTTCTTGGAAAACCCAGAGAAAACCCTTTTATTTGCCTTATCCAGAGAGAAGGAGAGATTTTCGGCGATTTAATTGAAAGAGTAAAAAAAAGGTGTTATATTTAAGGTAGATATTGAAGAGGGAGTTTTATATGAAAAAAGGCTTTATTTTAATATTTTTATTCGCCTTTGTAATACCGGCATATGCTCAAGATGACTCCTCGTCGGCAGGAAGTCCGGTTGTTGTCAACTTCAATATCGGAAATTTAGGTTTTGGCGTTAATCTTCCGGTTAATAATAGTAATGATCTAGAAGGGCATTTTTCTATAGTTAATGTAGGCTTTGAGAATAAATTAACAAATTTTGGGATGTCGTTCTGTCCTTTTATGTTTATTAGCTGGATGTCTACCGAGGAAATTTATTACGAGGATTATGGCGGCAGCGGTTATTACGAAGAAGAGATAACTTCAACTGGAGGTATATTCCTGGTTAACTTGATGGCTTACTGGAATATAGTTAACTATACTTTTGGCGGCGGCAGTAATTTCTTTTTAGGGCCGTTTGCTTCAATCAATTATTTAATGCTGGAAGAAGAATCTTTTTCTACCAAAGATTATGTCTTTACCCTTGGTATGCAGTTGGGATTAAGGGCGCACTTTGGCAACTTCCAATACAATCTTTTTTCGTTCGAAGTTGGATACCGCAATATAAACGGAAAGCACAATTACTACATTGGCGGAAAATTTGATATTGTTACTTTGGCAATTGCTTCCGCTTTTACTGCGCCTTATTGGCATAATTATTAGCAGCCAAGGTTATCAACCCAAGCCGCCCTTGCGTCTTGTATAAACATCAAAGAAAACCGCAAGCAGAAGAATCAGCGCTCTTACAACATACTGGTAATGAGTGCCAAGGTTCATAAGCGACATACCGTTATTAATCGAGCTCATTACAAAGCCGCCGACTATTACGCCGACAACCGAACCGATACCGCCTCCTGCAGAAACGCCGCCGATATAACATGCGGCAATTGCGTCTAATTCAAAAAGATTGCCTGCCTGAGGAAGTGCGCTGTTCATGTAACCGGTGCTTACAACTGCCGCAAGTGCTGTGATTCCGCCCATGAAACAGAAGACGATAAACGTAACCATTTCTGAGTTAATACCGGAAAGTTTTGCCGATCGCGGATTGCCTCCAACTGCGTAAATATAACGTCCAAGAACAGTATTGTTCATGATAAAGTGAAAGACAAATACCGTAATACCCAGAACCAGAACCACAATCGGAAGTCCTCGGAAACGGGCAAATCTATCCGCAAGCCCCAGAATCAATATGCTCATTAATACAAGCTTTAAAATAAAAAAGGGCATCGGCGCAACTACAAAATGATTGGCAATTTTTTTCTTGCGTCCCATAAATTCGGTTGTAAAAAGAAGTATCAACAGCGCAAACGCGACGACAAATGACATTGGGAAATACGGACCGATTTTTTCAAGCCCCATTACCTCATCAAGAATGCCTGTTGCAAGCAGCGAATAATTATCGTCTTTGGGAATTACTGGGCTAACCTTTGTTACAAGGTAAGTAAGACCGCGAAAGAGAAGCATGCCGGACAATGTTACAAT
>Ga0209755_10003901_pt1 | contig 18173 bp, 17 predicted proteins | sample TergutCo191P1_FD_187301 | JGI IMG/M metagenome (GOLD analysis project Ga0209755, IMG submission 187301) | Cornitermes sp. P1 segment gut microbial communities from Petit-Saut dam, French Guiana - Co191P1 (SPAdes) (version 2) | ecosystem: Host-associated > Arthropoda: Insects > Digestive system...
GTCGCGTTTGGAGCGGTATTGATGCGAAAAATTTGGGTTTGGTTGACCAAATTGGTGGCTTGACCGAGGCTATCGCGAAAGCGGCGGAATTGGCTGAAATCGAAAAATTTAGAATTGTAAATTATCCAAGAGAACGCGATGCTTTTGAGCAATTGATGGAAATGATGGGCAATGTTCGCACGCGCATGATTCGTTCTGAAATGGGACGTTGGTTCCCGATGTACGAGTTTGTGAGAAGTTTGCCGCAAGAGCCAACGATTATGGCGAGAAAGCCTTATTTTTCGACGATTGAATAATGTTTGCAACGGTTATTGATGGTAGAAAAATCGGCCGAGAACTTGGGTTCCCGACCGCTAATTTGGCACTTTCTAATCCTGCCGAAATGCCCGAAAATGGTGTTTATGCGGTGGATGTAATTGTAAAAAACGAAAAATTTCTGGGGATTCTAAATGTTGGCAATCGCCCAACATTCGGGACATCCGAACGCACCGCGGAAGTCCACATCTTGAATTTTTCGCAAGAAATTTATGGCGAAACGTTAGAGATTTCCGTTCGACGTTTTATTCGTGAGGAACGGTTTTTTGATAATCCTGACGACCTAAAAAAACAAATTCAACAGGATTTGTACGCTGCCAAAATCTGATCCACCAACGTTTCCACCGAATCATTGGACGTATCAATCACAAAATCATAATTGGACAAATCGCCACAATCCACATCATAAATGGATTTGTAGCGGCGATTTTCAACGTTTTGACGCTCAAGCAACGTTTTGACACGCTCTTGCAAATCCGTTGCATCGGGCTCTCCAAAACGATCTTTGTCGCTCGAAACACGTTGCGCCGCAATTTCCGGCTTGACCGTAGCATAAATTTTGAACGATTTTGGCACAAAAAACCACGCCATTCGAGAATCCAAAATGTAGCGCGAATCGTTGCCATCGTTGATCGCACGCAGATTGTCATCGATATATTTATCAATGCTCAAATCCGTTTCCGAATGGTAATTCAATTGCAACGCGTCCATTCCGCGCTCAGCGGCCAACGTGCGAAAAAGAATGCCCGTTGAAAAATATTCATAGTTCAACGTTTCTGCCAAACGCTTGGCAATCGTGCTTTTCCCACTTCCGAGGTCACCGGCAATTGAAATCATAATTCAAAATTTTTAGGCCCGTTTTTTTGCGTTTTCACGAATCAGCAATGTCGTATAACACAACGCAAAGAACAAAAGCGCAAGTTTCAAGATACTTCGGCTTCGTCTATCTACCGGATTTTCCATCGGAAAAAACGGCTGAACAACACGCAACGGTCGCGACATCAACTCATACTCGAGTTGCAAATCTGTTAGCATTTCCGTAATGCTTATAACTTCGTGAACAAACGTTTGCGCTCGATCAACAACCACAGGAACAGACCCTTGACTCATTGTTATAAACATCGGAGCTTGTTCAATGTTTCTTTGCTGAAGTGCCGTTAATTGTTCGATTTCTCTTTCAAAAACGCGCTGTTGTGCAAGATTTATACGTTTGGCCATGCTTATTTGTTCGGCAACAAACGGGTTGTTTTCAACAAAACTTACAATCGCCGTTGTAAAATCGCTGATAGCTGTGTTTTCCCACGTTTCAATGCGAACACGTATCACTTGAGGACTAAGTTCTTCAACAACTTCTCTTGTTTCAACACCGTCTCTACCCACTGTAACAACTGTTCTCATTGGTCTTCCAGGAACTCTAATGTCCGCAATATCGGCACGAATAGACGACAGCTGACTAACACTGCTTACGGGAAGCGACAATTGCTGTGACAAAAACGTGTGGTTGCGGTCACTAATCATAGGTTTCAAGCTGTTGATTAGATTTGCAATCAAGGTGCGATCAAGCTCCTCGCTCGCGATAGCTAGCATTTCAGCCTCAAAATGAGGTTTTCTCTGGCTATCTAAAAGCAGACCTGCAGCGCCTCCTAATATGGTCGCAATCAAAAGAATCCACCAAAATTTTAACGCAAAGCAAAAAAAGGCTTTGACTATTTTTCCAAGCCACAAAAACAGATTTTTTAATCCTTTACCGATACCCGTAAATGTTTTTCCTGCAACATCAACAAGGTCGATTTCTTTAGGTTCTGTTTGGATTTGAGGAGTACGGTTTTCTGACATAAGTTGAGGTCTTTATTGGTTTTGTTTTGCAAAGATACGAAAAAAAAATGAATTGTCGTTTCGACAAGCTCAACGACCGGTAGCTGAGCCTGTCGAAGCTATCGTCTCACAATTTTTGTCGCACGATTTCCGATGCGCAGGATATAATTTCCGCGTGGGAATGGCGACATATCAATTGTGAACGTGTTGCCATCGGGGCGGGCAAACCCCGCCCCTACGGGTTGCGAAAACACACGTCTGCCGTTCATATCAAACAATTCCACCACATCGCCCGATTGCCAATCGTGAACAATGTGTAATTTGTCCGTAACCGGATTTGGGAAAACGTGTAGAAGCAAGTCACTCGCATATTCATCCCTTATACCTGCTGTATTGTCTTGATACTTACACTCATTGTCTTCTGTCGATGTAAACGCTAACGGCACTCTAAACAAAAACGAATTTCCCTGATTTGTTCCGCTCAAAACAAGCGTATCTCTGTATGTTTCAAACGATTGTTGTCTTTTGGACCTTATGCTGACTGTTGCCAAATATCCGCCATTTCCGGTTGGTGTTTGCGTCAATTCGTAAACAATTTCAAACGCTGAAGTGTCTGCATTTTGCAAAACAGCTTCTAAATCCAGCATTTCGCCGTAGGCTACGAGCGTGAAGGTTTTTGGAGAAATTTCATCGTATATCGTTCTGAAACTGTGTGATGCTGATGAGAAATCGTTAGGAGAGTCCGTCGGTAAAATAGACACTGTATTGTACACCGAATCAAGGAAGGGAATACGTTCCTCTAAAAATTGCACTCTTCTGGCAAAGTCTACGTTAATGTGTGTACCAATGCTGTCCAAAAATTCGGGCATTGTTGAAGTTCCAGCAAAATTTGCATTCCAAATTTCTTTATATCTCACTAAAAACGTAGGGTCTTGAAAAAAGAGATCATACCAAGCGACATTTCTCGGCAGCCACGGTTCGACTCTTGCTGTGTAAAGCGGTGTTGGTCTTGGATGCCATTGTCCTTGTATTAAAGTATCATGAAGCACATAGATCATGGAGTGATCTAAATCCCAAAGAGGGCCAGCAGCTATTTTTCCATAAGTGTTTTTATAGACATATAGGTCCGAAATAAATCCAGATCTACCCCAACATTCACACAGATATCCAGACTTTATTACCGCTTGCACGATCATGTATCGCGCCCAAGAATCCATATAAACCAAGTCGCGCCATTCATTTTCGGGGAAGCTCACATCATACATTAAATCTGTCAGACGATTCCAATCGTTTCTAACGTGGTTATCCACGTAGTCTGGAATTACACCATCTGCAAGCCCTTCCCTACCTGGATCTTGTATCATTACAGGAAGGTTGAACCTTCTTGTTCTAAATCTTGGATCTTCGTCAAAACGTCTATCAATATGAACAAACCATCCACCATCCTCTGCAATCAATGGTCTGCCAGGAACGTTTGGCTCAATGATGTAAGAAGGCGCCGCTTGCCGGTGTTCGGTTAATATGTATAGTCCTTGGTCTTGCCCATTAAAAACAACTCTGACATAATGCGTCGATGGAGAACATAGCAATCCCAGTCGTCGTCCTAACTCAAAGCCCACAGGGTCAGCTCCATTTCGATGTCCATACAATAACACCCAATTTTCGGCGGCTGACAGCCCAAAAAACGACTGAGTGTTGTTTCTAAATCTGATGCGGTAAGGATTGAAATTTCTACCATAAACAAAACTCGCGTTTCCTCGTCCTCGGATGCCTCGTCCTGCTCTAATTACAGAGATATTGTACTGAGGATTATCACGATATGCCATAGCAAAGGTCATGTTCAGCCATGTTTCTCTGTCGAAAACAAATCGTCCGCAATCGGTATTAATAAAAATTACAGGAAGGTTTGAACTCTCGACAATATCCCAATCTATCGGACATTCGGGCGGGAGAAGATGCGGATACGGTGTCGGATGAATCGCCGGCAAACCTGTTATCGGATTCCACGGCTCAGAAGAATTTCTGGGCCAAATTCTGTAAAGGCGATTGTCTGGCGTGCGATTATTTCCCAACAATTCACCACGAAAATCTGCTTGGGAAAAATCTGCATGATTATTATCAGTATCTACAAGCGATGTACGGCGTGGGCCTTGCGGGCGACTCTGTTGCGCGGCTTGAGTTTCAAAAGCGCTTGAACCTTCCACGCCAAGCATATCCACATAATACGGCGCCAAACTTGCATCTGTAAACGGGTTATTCACGTCAAGTGACGAAATTTCTCGCAACACAGCAACTCTAAAACCACTGTTAACCAACGAGAATGTCGCCATTTGGTCCGGCTCTGGAAGTACTGCGCGAGGCGTAGTATTTTGTGGATTATCCGAAACAATCAAAAACGAACTTTGTGCAGGAATCACACCACGCAATTGTATCGCATTCGTCCATTGTGTAGCGTTTCCGATATGCAGAAAATAATTGCCAGCATCCAAATCGATGGTCGTGTTCGTATTATTGAAAAGTTCCACAAGGGATGTTGCAAATCCTCCAGCGCCACCATTGTCGTTACCATGCGTATTCGCCTGTAAAATCAGGAGTCTTGGCGATCCTTCAGATGCTTGCACAAACGTTATCGCTAATGCGAGAAAAGCAAAAATAATGTATTTTTTCATTGTTTGTTAATTTTTAATTTCAGAGTTGAGTAATAAATAGTTTAAAAAAAGGATCAGCAATAAAATAATTTTGATTTGTTTTTTCAATTATTCCATCGTTAATCAATTCTTTTGAAGCCCGCTGTAATGTAGCCGCAGAAGGCAGTCTGTGTTTTTGAATATACCCCATAGAAAATATATTTTCGCCTTCTGTTGTCAGGGCTTTTAGCAGTTGTTTTCGGCTTTGCGATTGACGATCGAAAAGCTCCATATAGTAATCGCCTTTAAGCAAGAGTACGTTTTTTGCACACTCGTCAACTAAATTTTTATTAATTCTTTTCAAATTATTAACGGCCTTTTGCCAAACTTCAGATGCCAACAATTGTATATAATGTGGCACATCTGCAGCAACTGCAATTAAGTGTTTTGCAGTGTTTTCCTCGATTAAAATTCTGGATTCGGCAAATTTTGTTTGTAGAAAATTAATGGTGTCTTGCTGTGGCAAATGCCCGATTGTCATTTGTAAAGCGGAGTTGTAAAACGCTCTTTTTTTGTTGCTAAACATCTCTCTAAGCAAATGCGTTTTACTGCCGAAAAAAAGATAATTTGTTTTGTCTTGTTGCTGAGCTTTGCTACGCAAAAGTGCTTCAAAGTTGATGTTTTTTAGTTTTTCAACCTCTTGAAATTCATCAAAAAACACAACCACACGTTTATTTTTCCCAGCGAGCCGTTCGGGCATATCCAAGAGCTGTGAAATCACCGTTTCGTCAATGGTTGAGCCTGCAAAATCTATGGAAAATTCGGGTGTTCCGTCCGATTTGAATGTTAGAACGGGTCGAATCCGTTTTATTGTTGCCGAAAAAATTTGTGCAAATCTGTTCAGGTTTGACATCTTTGCAGAAAGGGCTTTGGTGTATAACCGAACAAACGATTCTGGCGAAAAAACCGGCATAAAATCAAAATAAATACAGATGAATCCACGCCGCTCAAGACGCTCCATCGCCTTGAATACCAACGAGGTTTTCCCAAAACGCCGCGGTGCATACAACACCATATTGTTGCCTCCTGAAAGAGTGTCAACAATACGCTTTGTTTCCTCTTTTCGATCGTAAAAGTTACTCCCTTTTGCGATTGTACCGTAAGAAAATGGATTCATAATTTAAATATTTCTAATGCAAAGATACGCATTTTTTTTCAATTATGCAAATTTGCATAATGCTTTTTTGCATAATGCAAAATGCGTGACACAAAATGTACTATTTTTTCGGTCGTTGAACATACTGCAAAAGTTTGCGCGCTGGCTTCAGATAGCGCGTAAACCAATGCGGACGAAGTCCGTTTATTTTCCACGCTTCACGGTCTTCACGATTGCCTCTCACTCTATTTTTAATCGTTTGATTGCTTTCGCCACCATCTCGCATCTTTACCAAAATAGTAGGCAAATATGTTAGACTGATTTTTTCTTTGTAAATAACGCGCAACATAAATTCGTAATCGGCAGCACTTTTAAGTTTCGTGTTAAATTTACCGTGTTTTTCATACACCTCTTTTTTCACAAAGAAAGCAGGATGTGGTGGCATCCATCCCCACAAAAATGCGTTTTTTTTGTAATGTCCAGACTTCCAATATCGCACGATTTTATTGGTGTTTTCAGCGTTTACATAAAGCAAATCGCCATACACCGCATCAACATTTTCTTTTTGAAAGCATTGAACAATTTTTTCTATGGTGTCGTTTCCGTTGTAAATATCATCCGAATTCAAAATGCCAATAATGTCGCCCGTTGCCATCGCAATGCCTTTGTTCATCGCATCATAAATGCCATTATCTTTTTCGCTAACGCATTTCATTCGTCCGCCAAATTTTGGCTCGTACGTTTTCACAATATCCATTGTGGCGTCTTTGGAATCACCGTCAACAACAATATATTCAATGTCGCCACACGTCTGATTTAATACAGACTCAATCGCCGAACGAATGTATTTTTCGCTGTTATAGCAAATGGTGATGATGGAAATTTTCATAACATGCGATTTTGTTTTTCACGAAAATAAAGTGTAAAAATAGAAACGATGTGGGAAAATCGAGTGCGTATTTTTTTTATCAGTGAGCGCTGTTTCAGACTGGCATTATTTTCATGTATTCGTCGATATAAGGTTGGCTCATTGAGATGATAATTTGACCTGCAAATGTTCGCCGCTAAAGCAATCCACAAATCGTGACAATCCACGTATTTCGGAACAGGCAAAGCAACAGACAACAACTCTCGCTTGATTAGCATTGTGCAACCAAAATAAATTCGTTTTCCAATAATGATGTTGCCGATATTTTTCAAGTATCTGGTTGATGTGTTTGTTTCAAAATAATTGTTGTATTGCGGTGTCAGCGTGTTTAGGTTGTTTTCAAAACAAACAAACAAAGAGGACAATAAAAGCGTGTTGTTTTGTTCCATCGCAGACATCATTTCTGAAACGCGATTGTCTTTCCAAATATCATCTTGATCCGACAGAAAAATCAAATCTCCTTTGGCATGTTTGAGCGCATTTTCAAAGTTAAAAACAGGATTTCTAAACGTGTTGTTTGGCAAAATTTTTATCCTATCGTCGTTGAAGTTTTTTATTATTTCAAGCGTTGAATCCGTTGAGGAATCATCAGAAACAATCACCTCATCCGTTTCCGACAATTGACAAAGAATCGAATTCAACTGCTCTTTGATGTATTTTTCGCCGTTATATGTTGCTATGCAAACTGAAATCATTTCCCCAAAAGATAATTAGTGACGAAAATACGCAAAAAAGACGGGTGTTTTGTTTTTAATGTAAGCCCAACCGCATGACGAAACACCGAATAAAAATAACCCAACGAATCCGCAATATTTTTTCTCTCGCATTTTTTGGCACATTCGCAATATATTTTGAAACGTGTTTGTAGTTTTTTTACATCTTTTTCATCGTTAGAAAAGTCTTGTATGGCGACAGAATCAACTAAAAAAAATCTTTTTTCTACACGACGAAATCGTTCGATAAATTGGAAGTCGGCAAAGTCCAATCTAATATCTGGATTGTATCCGCCTGCCTCCCAAAAACTGTTGGTGTTAATAACCATTCCGCTGTTCACTGGTGAATATTTTGAAAACGAATAAACGCCCGAAGTTAGTTTTGCGCTATAACCTCTTTTGTGCTTGTAGCGTGTTGGGGAAAACGGTTTTTGATTTTTTAGTTGTATGATTGGCGCAAATAGTTTTATTTCGGAATGTTGGTTTATGGTCTCGTCTAATTTAGAGATATAATTTTCAGAAAATGTTGTGTCTTGGTCAAGCAAAACAATCCAATCCATATCATTCTTTTTTGCATAGTCCGCACCTTGATTATAGGCAACGCCCAAACCTTTATTTTCGGGGCAATGCACATATTCCACGTGTTGCCAAATCGTCGAATCTATATCGTCCAAAAGCTGTGCTTCGGGCGAATTATCAAACACAAACAGCATCGCTTTTTTTCCTGCATAAATCAACGACTTTGTTATCGTTTGATAACTTGCGGAGTCGCTAAGCTTGCAGTTGTATAATACTAATATGAAAATCATGCAAGTTGGTCTTTTGTTATTCTATAAGCAGAATTGTAGGCAAATGAATAAGCTGTTAGCAACACCAACAACCCGTTAGAGCCAAGCAATAGCGGATTTGTGCTAGCATTAAACAAGTAAAACAAATAGCCAATTAAAAACGGAACAGCAAGTGGCATGTTATTCTTTTGTTTCCAAATTTTGTAAGCAGGAAAAAGAAAAAGAATCAACAATAGTATGAAGCCAGGTATCCCAAACATTCTTAACAACTCTACATATGTCCACTCTACTTGAGGGGTGTATTCGCCAAAACCTATGCTAAAAAAGAGAGAACCGGCACCTTGTCCAAAAAATAAAATTAATGGATGCGAGCTATATAATGCGATGTAAGATTCTACATGCCCCATCCTAACAATATTAGAATCCTCTGTTGGATCTAACAAAAAGAGAGCCATGCCTACAAAAAGAAGTATACATACACCAATCATTAAAATAAACGGAACGCTTCTGCGCCAAAAATACGAGTTAGCCATTTTATGGATAAAAGAAAAAGCAATCACACCACAACCCGAAATCAATAATCCACGTGTTCCGGAAAATAAAATGGCAAAAGACAGCAACAAAAAAATCAAGAGTGTTTTTAGATTTCTTTTGTTTTTGTTCAACACTTTATTGGCATATAGAGCAAGAGGTAGTAGCATTATTGGTGCAGAACGATAATACACTCCCCACATATCGTGCCCCAAAAACGTCCGTAGGCTAATGTTGAATGTTCTGTGTGGTAAATTTGAAAACTCCCACATTCTCATCCAAAAATCTGTTTCGTGGCGTGTAATAGTGATATAATATATGACCAAAGAAATTATAGCCACGATTACGGTCGGAAGGATAATGGCTTCTAAAAACTTCAGCCTATCTATCCAAAACAATAAAATCAAAAGAACAAACGTTCTGTATATAAATACTGTAAAGCCGTAGTTAAATTCAAAACCTTGTACTTTTCCAAGCAAAAATGTTACTGTTACCATTGTGTAGATGGCTATAAGCAGATACACTCCTTCCTTTCGCAATCGCCGCTCTGTAAATATCAGATAGCAGACCAGCAATGCAAACAAAACGTTTTGAGTCCCCATCGTTAGTATCCCCGATGGATCTAAAATCAAAACAAAACTGAATAATGCGAGTAGTTTTTGTTTCACAAACCTTAAGTCGTTTTGGTTTTTTTGTTTTGGTTTTCAAAAATACGGCAATAGGCCATATAAGTTTCTTTCGCTGCAGCTTCCCAAGAAAACTTAGCCTTTACAACCTCCTTTATTTGACTTGTATTTCTGTTCATTTTTATTTCTTGTAGTATGTTTTTTCTAATGTTTTTTACCGATAGCGGATTGCAAATTGAAGCGATATCTTTAAAGTACGTATCGCACGGTGTAAAGTTTTTGTTTGCTACAACTATTTTACAACCATTAGACAATGCTTCTAAAGAAACCAGCCCGGGGGATTCTCGCAAAGAGGGTAAAATATGTAGCGATGCGGATTTATAAAAATGTTGGACATCTGAGTGTGGAACTTCCGGAATAAAAAACACGTTTCCTCTTTTTTTTGCGCGGTTTTCAACTTGTTTCCAATAATCTTGTTCCACTATTCGCCCAACAAAAACAATGGGTATTTCTGGGTTTTTTTCTAGTGCTTTTATTGTTTGTAATTGTCCTTTAATAAACTCAATGCGTCCAACTTGTAATATATAATTTTTAGGAATTTTGTATAGCGTACAAATATCTTTGCTTTCCTCTACATCTGTGAAGTCTGTTGCATTGGGAACGACATGTGTTTTTATGATTGTTTTATCTTTATTCGGTTTTGCGAAGTCTATAAATTTTTCTGCTTCCTCCACAGAGTTTGGCAAAAGAACGTCTGACAATTCAACTATCAATCTAATATGTTTTCTGAACCTGTTTGATAAAAGCATAGGGCGTTGCAATACTAACGCTACAGCCTTACAAGCAAGTATACAAATCTGTGCTGTTAATGGTGTTAAATTAAATCTAAAAAACTTCAGAATTCGGCTTATTGGAACATAAGAGTAGTCCCAATATATCGTAGAAAAAGCTATTTTTATGCCTTCTTTTTTCGCTTTCAAAACAAACTTTTGAGAACACTCAACAGTAGAAAAATTAAACACGTGTGCGATATCAAAAGACTTATCTAAGTCTTCAGGGTTAGTAAGGATTTCTATTTGTATCCCATGTGTGTTTTCTAAATACGTTTTCGTTTTTAGCATTTGGGTTACATCACCACCATGCTCTGTCAAATATGTATCTCGTATGCAAAATGCTACTTTCATATAATTTGTGTGTTACAAAAGTGTAATTATTCGTTCACACGCTTTCCCGTCCCCGTAAGGATTGTGTGCTTTGCTCATTTCTTGATATAAATTTTGATTGTTCAAAAGCTCGTTGATATTTGAAACGATTTTTTCCTTGTTCGTTCCGACCATTTTCACCGTTCCTGCATCAACAGCCTCTGGACGTTCGGTTGTTTCACGCATAACCAAAACAGGCTTTCCTAAACTCGGTGCTTCCTCTTGCACACCACCACTATCGGTCAAAATCAAATAACTTTGTGTCATCAACCAAACAAATGCCGGATACGCCAAAGGCGCTATCAATTGTACGTTTGGCACATTTTTCAGCAAGTCGTAAACCGGTTTTTGTACGTTTGGATTGAGATGCACGGGATAAATAATTTGCGTGTCCTTGTTTTGTTCGGCAACCTGCTTGATAGCCTCGCAGATATTCAAGAAACCATCGCCAAAATTTTCACGACGATGTCCCGTAACCAATATCACTTTTTTGGTTGCATCAACCAATTGTTTGAGTTGACGAATTTCATCATCCTCGTAAGTTTTCAATTTTTCTTGTGCCCACAAAAGCGCGTCAATTACGGTGTTTCCTGTAATTCCAATGCTTGCCTCTGCGATGTTTTCGTTCAGTAAGTTTTGTTTGGATTTTTGTGTTGGTGCAAAATTATAATCCGCAATACGAGATGTTAGCTGACGATTTATTTCTTCCGGAAACGGTGCGTATTTGTTATACGTTCGCAAACCTGCCTCCACGTGACCAACTTTTGCACCTGCATAAAAAGCCGCAAGTGCCGCAGCCGTTGAGGTTGTTGTGTCGCCGTGCACCAATACCACATCGGGCTGAAATTCCTCTAAAACAGGTTTCAAACCAACAATCACATCGGCTGTGAGTTGATACAAATTTTGTCCTGGGCGCATTAAATTTAAGTCGTAATCCGGCACAGTTTCAAAAAATGCCAACACTTGGTCCAACATTTCTCGGTGTTGAGCCGTAACACAAATTTTTGTTTCAAAAACGTTGTTGTGCTTTTGAAATTCTTTGGCGAGAGGCGCCATTTTTATAGCTTCGGGGCGTGTCCCAAAAACCAGGAGTATCTTTTTTTGTGAATTCATTTTATCCATCAGTTTTCAATTTTAATAACTTTAAACCACACGTAAGTGTAAGAAAAAATAACATGCAATATGTAAGCACAAAGAACGGCAAGCGCCAAGCCCATCGCTCCATAGCCTAAATATCCAACAAAAAGCAACGTGAACAATAAAAGCCAAATTGCCCACACAAAATTGAGTGTAAATCCCCACCACATTTTTCCTTTGCTTGCAATAACTTGCCCCAAAACTGCCGCAATCGCATTTGGAATTGTCGAAATAATCAATATTCTAAACGTTGTTACATCTGTAAATCCTACGCCGTAACTTCTAAGAATAAAAACGGCGAGCAAACAAAAAACTAACGATGCCAGAACGCTTATTGCGGCATTAATCCAAATATTGACATTCACTATTTTTTTGTATTGCTGCGCTGTTCCTTCCGCCAAAGTATTGGAAAGTACCGCGATAATCATTCCTGCGATGGCCGTTGGGATGAACAAGATAATCAGACTCCATTGTTCGGCAACATCATAATTTGCGATAGCCTCAAAACCGACATGTTGCACAACAAATGTTTTGCACCACCAAAGCACAGGGATTACAAGAATAGCAGACAAGGCCGCAGGTAGCGAAAATTTCCACAAAACAGAGGCTGTGTCTTTGCTAATTTTGACATTTTTCAGCTCCTTTTTGGGAATGTTTTTTTGAATGGCACGATAGTGTAATCCGCACAACAAAATAGCACCCAAAACCAATCCGCCTATAGCTCCGTTAATCCCAAAATAATAGGCCCCTGCAATGATCATCGATGCTTGCAAAACGCCTTGTAGAGATACGTTTACAGCGATGGTTTTGAATCTTTCGAATCCTGTTAGAACTCCGCCCAGCGCACTGTTCAGAGCAATAAAAAACAAGGCTACTGCACCCAAGCGAATTTCTGGCGTGAGATGTATGGCGTGTAGTGATCTTTCCGCAATTAGCGGGGCAAAAAGAAAGAGCAATGTTGAAATAAAAAATCCAAATCCGATCGAAAAATAATATGAAATAAGGTATATTTCCTGTGCTTTTGTTTGATTTGTGTTTCTGTACAAAGCAATATATCGTGACGCTGTGAGTCCAATGCCCGCGCCTGCAAACGCAGAAAACATAATGATTGTAGAACGCACCATACTTAACTCACCGTACGCCTCAATACCAACAATACGAGCAACTCCAATGAATGCAAGCAACAAAAAACCACTCCCCACAACTCTACCACCAACAGACCAAAAAGCACCCGAAACCAGTCGCGATGCAATGTCTGATGATTTTATTCGATCAAGTATTTGTTTCAGCATATTGCTTTTTATTTTTTCACAGCATAAACAACACCTTTTCTTAAAAAGGGTGCGTCCAACGTTTTATCAAGGTAGAAAATCATATGGTTTTTCGAAAATGCCGTGTGAAAACCGGCTTCTTTCAGTTTTGTATCTATTTCTTTTGCGTCATTTTGTTTGTGATAAGCACATAGTACAATTCTTTGATTTTCAGTATTAGACAAGGTGCTCTGACCGCCCTTTAACATGGCTATTTCTGCACCTTCAATATCTGCTTTAATAAAATCTACTTTCTGTTTGTCTGAAAAAAATGTATCAAGAGTTATAGAACTATCGCTATCTTTGTCTGAAACATATTTGCAAACAATCTCTACTTTTTCCTTCCAAGGCGCAAACGTTATTTTCAAAACATCAATCCATTCTTCATCTATTTCGAAAAGATATATTTTTTTCGCTTTCTCAACAACGGAAAGGGCAAAATTGCCTTCCGCAACGCCTACATCTACAACAACATCGTTTTCTTTGACATAAAAATCCGCCGTTTCATAGCGATGAGAAGATTCTACATCTTGCTCAAGCAAAATACCATTATAGTAGTTTTGAATTTTTTCTTCGCTCCAGTTTTTTTTGAAATACAATCGCTTTTTTTCATGCCAAACACACTTCATGTTGTTTTCGTTATCTGTATGGACAACAACATCTTTTGGGTTGTATTTTTTCGTAAATTCATACGGAAAAACAGCAAGTGGATTTTTTGCAAAGTAATTGACAATCTCTTTTTTTTCTTCATCATCAAATTCCGAAGAGCGCTTAAGATATTTGACAATTTTTATTTTTTTTCGATGTTTCAAATATTCCAAACGCTTAATTCTAATCGCCTGTGGCACTATTTTTTTTATTAAGTTTTTCACGTCTTAGAATGTTTTTATCTCTTAAAACGCTGTTCTACCACCCCAGAAATCCCCTCACGCAGACCAATCTTCGCGGTCCAACCAAAGGATTTGAGTTTTTCAACGCTCATCAGTTTGCGGGGCGTGCCGTCGGGCTTGGTGCTGTTCCAAACGATTGCTCCGGAATAACCGACAATTTCTTTGACTAGTTCTGCCAACGCTTTTATCGTTAAATCCTCGCCACAGCCGATGTTTACCAATCCAGGTTCGTTGTAATTTTTCATCAAATACACACAAGCATCCGCCAAATCATCCACATGCAAAAACTCGCGAAGTGGTGATCCTGTTCCCCACAATTCCACTTGAACATCGCCAGACGAATTGCGCTGAATGCCGTACTTCTCTAACTTTTCCAGCATGTCTGTTTCGCTGGCATCGCCATTCACACCTTCAATCGGAATCGCATTAAAATTCGCTTTGATGCTCGCCCAATCGTTTGCTTGCAACCATTTTCCGAGTTGCATTTTGCGAATCAACGCGGGCAGTACGTGCGATTTTTCCAAATCGTAATTGTCGTTCGGACCATACAAATTTGTTGGCATCACGCTGATAAAATTGCAGCCGTATTGCGAACGATACGCGTCGCAAAGTTTAATGCCGGCAATCTTCGCAATCGCGTACGGTTCGTTGGTTGGCTCCAATTCGCCCGTCAACAAATATTCCTCTTTGAGCGGTTGTGGCGCAAGTTTCGGATAGATGCACGACGAACCCAAAAACAATAATTTTTTCACGCCATTCACATAACTTTGATGAATGATGTTTGCTTCCATCATCAAATTGTCGTAAATAAATTCGGCGCGATACGTGTTGTTCGCAACAATACCGCCAACTTTAGCTGCTGCGAGAAAAACATAATCGGGCTTTTCTTTTGCAAAAAAATCTGCAACATCTTGCTGATTTCGCAAGTCTAATTCTTCAAATGTTCGAAACACAAAGTTTGAAAACCCTTCGTTCTCTAAGCGTCGCGTCAATGCAGAGCCGACCATTCCGTTGTGTCCAGCAATATAAATTTTTGATGTTTTATCCATAAATTTTACTCAAAATAGTTTAGTGTTTCGTATCCGCCCTGCTTCAAATAAGCATCTTTCTTCATCAGTTTCACATCCGAAATAATCATATCTTCGATCAACATATCGAGATCATACTCTGGCTCCCAACCCAGTACTGTCTTGGATTTCGTAGGATCACCAATCAACAAATCCACTTCCGTCGGACGGAAATACATCGGGTCAACCGCAACAACTGTTCGGCCGATGCGATCTTTAATTGCAGCCAAATGTTCTTCGCCAACTTCTTTTGTAAACAGCGGCGTATCGATGGAATAAATTTTGCCAACTTCCTTCACACCCGAACGCATAAATTCGATTTCGATACCAATGCGTGCAAATGTTTTTCGCACAAATTCTCGAACTTCCGTTGTGACGCCCGTTGCAATCACATAATCGTCCGGTTTGTCTTGTTGCAAAATCAAATACATCGCCTTCACATAATCTTTGGCATGTCCCCAATCCCGCTGTGCTGAAAGGTTTCCGAGAAAAAGTTTGTCTTGCATACCTAACGCAATTTTTGCTGCAGCGCGTGTAATTTTTCGCGTTACAAATGTTTCGCCACGGATCGGACTTTCGTGATTAAACAAAATGCCGTTACACGCGTAAATGTCGTACGCCTCGCGGTAATTCACGGTAATCCAATACGCATACATTTTCGCAACAGCGTAAGGACTTCGCGGATAAAACGGTGTTTTTTCCGACTGCGGAACCTCTTGAACCAAGCCATACAACTCGGATGTAGACGCTTGATAGATGCGCGTTTTTTTGGTTAATCCCAACAAACGAATCGCCTCTAAAATTCGCAATGTGCCGATTCCATCAGCATTCGCGGTGTATTCGGGCGTGTCAAAACTCACGTGAACGTGCGACATTGCTGCCAAATTATAAATTTCATCCGGCTGAACATCTTGAATAATTCGTGTCAAGTTCATCGAATCTGTCATGTCGCCATGATGCAAAATAAAGTTGCGATTTTCGATACTCGGATCTTGATACAAATGGTCGATTCGGTCAGTATTAAAGAGCGAACTGCGGCGTTTGATACCATGAACGATGTATCCTTTTTTTAATAAAAATTCGGCAAGATAGGCGCCATCTTGTCCGGTGATTCCTGTGATTAGTGCTACTTTTTGCATAGTATTTGGTGTTTAAAATATTCGATAGTTTTTTGCAATCCCTCATCCAGAGCGACTTTCGGCTCCCAGCCGAGTTTTTCTTTAGCGAGAGAAATGTCGGGTCTGCGTTGTTTCGGATCATCCGAAGGTAAAGGTAAAAATGTGATTTTTGATGTTGTTCCTGTTAGTTCAATCACTTTTTTTGCAAGTTCCAACATCGTGAATTCGCCTGGATTTCCAGTGTTTACAGGGCCAATAAAATCGTCGCCCGTGTTCATCGTACGAATCATGGCTTCAACCAAATCATCCACATATTGAAAGCTTCGTGTTTGCGTGCCATCGCCATAAATTGTGATATCTTTGCCTTGCAAAGCCTGCACAATAAAATTGGACACAACGCGCCCATCGTCAGGATGCATGCGGGGTCCGTAGGTGTTGAAAATTCTGACAATTTTAATTTTCACATTGTTTTGACGATGATAATCCATAAACAATGTTTCCGCACAACGCTTGCCTTCATCGTAGCACGAACGAATGCCAATCGGATTCACATTTCCCCAATACGCTTCGGGTTGTGGATGCACTTCCGGATCGCCGTAAACCTCGCTGGTAGAGGCTTGCAGAACTTTCGCTTTGATACGTTTCGCCAAACCGAGCACATTTATCGCACCCATCACAGACGTTTTCACCGTCTTGATTGGGTTGTACTGATAATGTATCGGAGACGCAGGACACGCAAGGTTGTAAATCTCGTCAACCTCTACAAAATACGGACTTGTAATGTCGTGCCGAACCAATTCAAAATTGTGATTGTCGAGCAAATGTTTGACATTTTGCTTCGAGCCTGTGAAATAATTGTCTAAACAAATTACTTCGTTTCCCTCATTTAGCAAGCGTTCGCAGAGATGAGAGCCAATAAATCCAGCACCGCCGGTGATTAAAATTCGTTTCATAGTTATATAGCTTCGCCCCGTCACTCACAAATGGGGCAACAAATATTATCACAAAGATACGAAAATAAACTAAATAAAACAAGTTTTTCAAGCATAATAACAAGGAGATTCCTCGCTTTGCTCGGAATGACAAACGTTATGAGGGAGGGCTGAGAAACTTGCTTACTTTGGACTTAAAAATACGCACATCTTTCTTCATGTTTTTATACTCAAAAGGCAGTGCAACGAGTATCGCCAAAATACAAAAATAAACAAAAAACGGAATTACTAACCAAAGGATTGGCCAGTAAAACGTGGTGCCTGCGTTAGGTCCGACGGGAACTGTTGTGAAGAATTCCGGCGTTAAAAGAAGAAACATTTCAGCCACAAAAAAGTCGCCCGGCAACGGCCCAAAAATCATTGCTGCATTGCGAATGTTTGGACAAAATAACGTGTTTGCGCTCACTAATCCCGTGCCAATCAAGATTATTTCATTCACTAAAATTATCCCCAAAACGCCATAAACGAGCAGCGGAACTTTGATAATTCGCCTGTAATCGAGCGTGTGTAGTTTCAGCAAAACCATCAGTAGCGGCACAATCCAAATCAGGCCGTGACAAATGTAAAACCAAACGGATTCGAACACAAACGGCGATAAACCAATGGCATCAACGGGTATCAACATCGCGCCTAATCCGCCAAAAATTCCCATGTAAAACATGTAATCTTTTAGGATTTTTATGCGTGAAAGAAAAATCCACGGAAACGCCAAAACACTTATGGCGCAAATGTTTTCGGGCGTTACGGTTCGTATTGCCCACGGCATCCATTGCTGATAACTTGTTGCATAAAGTTTCAAAAAATGCATCGCAAAATTTCCCAAAAGCAACGAAAACAAAACGATTGTTTGTGTTTTTTTACTTTGGTTTCGGAGCAAAAAATATAGCCCGACCAGCAATACGAAACCTATTCCTAAGTATAGAAAATAGTATGTGTTGAGATAATCTATCATCTATGT
>Ga0209755_10003902_pt1 | contig 18172 bp, 6 predicted proteins | sample TergutCo191P1_FD_187301 | JGI IMG/M metagenome (GOLD analysis project Ga0209755, IMG submission 187301) | Cornitermes sp. P1 segment gut microbial communities from Petit-Saut dam, French Guiana - Co191P1 (SPAdes) (version 2) | ecosystem: Host-associated > Arthropoda: Insects > Digestive system >...
ACACTCTTTCAATTTGCATCAGCGAAACATTGTAAATTTGCCGTGTAGCACCAATCAACATATCATCGCCCTGTATGTCGGAAGCACCAAGCCAAGAGTGGTAAATATAGAGAATCGCATCAAAACTCGCAAGGTTGACATCTTCTACACGATAGACGAAAATCCGTGAATCCTCGAAACGTGCATAATATCCTTGCTGTACATGATAATCTTGTGACGAATAGGTTTCATGCCAACGTCCGTATGCGTTGTCAATTCTGCCGTCTATGAAAGTGAAACGATATGTTATGGTCGGCATTATGCCGCCACCCTCAAAACCATAGAGTGATGTTTGCACCACTGTTTCAACAACAGCACGATTGCCATTTTGCTCTATTAAAGTATGGGTTGCCGTTTGCCAATCGGGACGGGGCTGGCTTTCATTCCATGTGAAAACATATAGGTTGCCGTCATATTCCTCAAAAGCATTAGTCCAACCGAAACGCTGTACTTCTTCACCCATAAATTCTGCCAAAACTAACGGTTCAGCAAATTGCCCTCTGTCTACCCATGACTGCGTGTAGAATTGCAATAGGTGCGTAGCAATATCATCAATGCTTCTAAATCCTGATGATGGCAAGAGTTTGCTAAATCCTCTTGAAACAGGGTGATGTGCGGGGGCTATATTTTCGTCAAAAGGCTGAAAGTTTGACATGGAATCATCAATATGCTCCCATGCAAATGCACCGATTCTATACCACCAACCGTTCCAAAACGCCCCTGCGGCTTCTATTGTTTGGGATAGTTCTGCGAGGGTGTGTTGGTGGGTGGTCGTTTGTTCCGCAAACTGCGCACCCATGCTCCCCGGCTGGTTTGTTGTTGTGATTGTGTCGCTTGGTTGGTTTACAGTGGGTTGATTTATGTTTCCGTCCATATTGGCTGTGCCATTATTACAGCCAGTGAAAAGTAACAACCCGATAATTGCTATTGAAAAGGTTATCATTCGCTTCATAACTCCGATTACTCCTTATGAATTTTTAGTTTAGTGTCAGTCAAAGCCATTTCGATTACAAAACCGCAAAAAAATTCCAGTATTGCAATACGAATATAAATGATATTGAAGGCACAACAGCAATCCCGAAAAAGACTTTGTTGTCTGATTGATTTTACTGTGTTGCAAAATGAAGTATATAATAACATAAATGCTTCGAGTAGTGACAAATGTAATGAATTGGGCTTCTCAATTTCGTATTCTCCATTTGCTACTCAAAAAACCAGACTACCCCGCACACTCATATTTTCCGCACGTTTTGCACACACTTGCTTGCAAAATACCCGATAATCAGCATGAACAAACATACCCTATAAAAGATCAACAGCAGTACAATGTTAAATTGGAGTGGTGCTTCAATAATCATGTTACAGAAAAGACTAAGATCTCCCAATACAAAGGGAATCCCGGCAAGAACGACAACACCCCAGCGAATCAAACTGATAAAAATGCTTTCGGACGTAATAATCCAAATCATCTGCTTTTTGGATGCCCCCATTGCTTTCATGATGCCAAGTTCATTTATCCGTTCTGCCACTTGTGCGGTCGTGGTTGCCGAAAACCCAAATCTAGCCACGACCACAAACATAAAGATTCCAACGTCAATGTTGGCATAAATTAAAAAATTTTTAAAAACATATTGACTCTAACGCTACGTCATAGTTTACAATATGTCTTGAGGTGATGAACAAATGGAATACACGGTCAACAAACTTTCAAAAATATCGGGGGTAAGTGCACGTACTCTGAGGTATTATGACGAGATTGGATTGTTAAAACCGGCGCATATAGCATCTTCCGGCTATCGGTGGTACGGACAGGATGAGCTCGAAACATTGCAGCAGATTTTGTTTTACCGTGAGCTGGACTTTCCGCTGGATGAAATCAAAAACATCTTACATGCGGAGAACTTCGACATAGAACAATCTTTTGAACATCACCTGACTGAATTAAATAAAAAACTTATGCGGCTGGACACGCTCATTAAAAATATTACAAAGTCCATGTCTGCAATGAAAGGAACAATCACCATGACAAACCCTGAAAAGTTTGAAGGCTTCAAACAAGACCTCATTGATGAAAATGAGCAAAAATATGGCGCTGAGATTCGCACCAAGTACGGAGAATCAATCGTTGATGCATCCAACACCAAACTCAAAGGACTCACCCAGTCACAATATGATGCAGCAGAAAGGTTGCGCACAGCATATGAGGAAAAATTAAAACAAGCAGTGGAAACGGACGACCCCACAAACACATTGGCACAAGAAGCATGTGATTTGCACAGACAATGGCTTTGTGTGTTCTATCCGAAATATGACAAAGAATACCACAAAGGACTCGGTGAAATGTATGTTACCGATGAACGATTCAAAGCAAATTATGAAAAAATTGCAAATGGTGCCGCAGCCTTCTTCCGTGATGCCATCAATATTTATTGCGCGTAGCAATCGCATACTTTCATCAATTTCAATCAACACAAAAATAGGCAGGGTTTTCATTCCCCGCCTATTTTTTATGATTAAGTCCATGCCGCCAACGGCGGAAGAACAAATCGGTCTGATCGCGGCAAATCGCCGCGTGACCAAGCAGCCGGGTTGGATCAAAGCACGGGTATCCATCATTCAGCGTATTACAGCTTCGGTATCAGCTCAAAATAATCATGCACAGCGGCATGATGCAAACATGCATTAATGATTTTGGTTCCAAGTGGATTCAGTTCCGGTGTTAAAAATTGTTCCAGCTCTTTATTAAAGAAGTCTTGTAAAATTTTAGCACCGGCGTCATACCCCTCTTCGCCGACCTCCCGCTGATGTTCCACCATCATCAACCGCTTTGGGATGAGTTGTCCTTCAATTTTAATACCCTCAGGCACATAACCAAGCAGCGGACAACGCGCATCCTGTAAAATGCCTTCGCGGAATTTTAACCCGCCGCGGCGCGCCAGATATTCACGCACCATCCATTGCCCGGCAAACCCGACTTTGTATGCGCCGATGTATTGATTGGGGATGAGCACATAACGTGTGGAGGGTGTGTTTAAAATTTGCTCCAATAAAATATTGGCTTGCTTGACCTTTTTACCGGTGGCGAACGGCCAATACGACCCCACACCCTCACTACTCATCTCACCGGAGGCGATGATGCTGGGGTTGTTGTATCCGCGCGGCGAAACAAGCCGCCAAAGCCATGCCAATGCCGGCGGCAGTACATGAAACATCCCCACAATGCCATAGGTCGGCATTTCCCGCGTACAAGGCGGCGTGCGGATGCCAAAACTGCGGACATCCACTTCGCATGGCTCATCGACATGATGCGCAATAAACCGGCGCGGCACAATCACACGCGGATTTGGGCAAGGTATGCCGGGTGCATCATCAATGGCATCCCATATAAGACATGAAGCGTTTGCTGTCGCATTAAGATTCATAAAGGTAAGCGGTTCCGGCGGATGAATGGTGAGTTTTTCGGTTTCCGGTTCCGTGCCGTATTCCGTAATATGATTCACACGCAAAAACCAGCCGCTTTCAGCATCCGCCACCGTTAGTTTTCGGCTTTTTTGCAAGCTCGGATGCGCCAATGCCATGTCATCCGTCACCGGATTCAGTTCGGAGGATTCCGCAATGCTCAACCATATTTTTTCCTTGGAAATCATGTTTTCAGACAACAACACGCGCCCGTCATGTTGGCGGTGAAATGCCTGTGTCATTTCGCTTTTGCCGCCGCCACTGGCACCTTCATGTAAAATCGTAAACGTATTTTCATAGGGTGTAATAATGCGCACCGTGGAGGCGTGCAGTGTCGTCCAGTTTTCACGTTCACCCTTGTTTAGCAGCACACCATAAATCCCCTTTTTCGCGCTGGGTCCCGGATATAGATTAAATGAAAATATTTCGTGCATTTGCGGCAGACGGTTGTGCACCACAATTTGTTTGCCATCATAATAACGATGCCGAAACGGCGGTGCAACATAAATAATCGACGATGGTGCAAAGCCATACGGAAGTTCTGAATATGGGATAAAACCTTGAAGGTCCGCAAGAACAGCACCAAAAAATGCCGCATTTGCCGGAAGGATTGCCAGTGACGGATAACCTAATTTCACCTGCGCATTCCCGGAAATAAACGGTATGATTAGTAACGTTTCTTGTGAAAACAACCATGTCAAGGTTTCTTTGCGGATGCCGTCAAAAGCAACACCGAAGCGCTCTTCATGCGTGGGTTTGTCTGTCGGCGCATCATCAGCAATCACCATTGAATCCGGATCGCGCCGCCGCATATAAATATCATCAAAGTTGGCGACCACCCCATTTTTACAGCGCGTCACTTCAAGTTCACGCACAACCCCTCTGCCCGGCACATCAAACGACACATCAAAATTAACGTTATCGGCACCACCCACAGCAAGATTCAAGAGTTCTTCACGTGAATTTGCCATTTCGATTTTTATGTTGTTCTTATGTATGAGTGCCAATATTTCTTGCGGCAACCCCAAAACTTCCGCACAATTATTGATGAACATGTCACACCCCTTTTATTTCGTGGCTTCATTATGCAAGACTTTCCAATATTTGTAAAGCATGATTGTTTAATGAGTCAATCCAACAAGATGCCACGCCAATGCATTTTCAGTATATACGGCCGGTAAAACAGAAAAATTTGTAACACGTTCGTTGATGGCGGTGAGCATTCCCATGTTCCAGCCCATCGACATGCCGGGTACATCTTCATGCAAAAAGGCATCAATTTGCCGCCCGGTATGCATCCGCACCTCCGAATCAAAGGCTTCAATGCTGTTAAAAGCATCGAAGAGCGGATATATCGCTGTAAAATCATTGCCGCGATACACGATACGATTTTCGCGCCAAACAAGTGCAGTGCCCGTTGCATTTACAATAAGGAATTGTTCCATGATGTGAATGTCGTGAAAAATGACATCCAAATTGTTGTTATAACGGATGTCCATTTCTTGTCGCAACATCGAATCCGATGTAAATTCGCCCCCCATACGGTTTTGCCACAAGCGTAACTCAATGCCGATCTGTGCAAGATTATCACGATGAAATTCAAAAATTTGCGGTGCAAAGGACCCGCCGGACATGGCAATGTACACAACAGCTAAATTTCCGTATTCATCATAGCGCAGCAATCCATCCTCGGTTCGGTTAAAACCGGCATTATCTAAAATACGATTGGCATATGATAAATCAAAAACAAAACCCTGCGTACCCTGAATCATATCAAAATAATGGAGCGGATCCAAAAAAGATGTCGCCGCAACTTGTGTCGCGGACTGCATGATGTTTCCAAGTACATAGTTTTGATTCCATGCATGCGCAATCGCTCTGCGGAAATCTGCATTCATGATGGGATGATTATCTGTACGCATACGCGTCTCAATAAAGCCATGTTCATTTAATTCATTGATCCCAAGATTGAACACATAATACAAAGACCATTGATTGTCTTGAAGCTGACCAAGCAGCACAATATCATCATCCACTCGCTCAATGATCTGATCCGAAACATTCATAACAACGTCTACATCACCGCGCAGCAGTGCATGTTCAACATCACCCTGCCATGAAAATTGATTGCCAAAGTGAACAACATGAATAGCATCCAAATATGGCATCCCCTGCCAATACGATGGATTTGCACGAAATACCGTAACTTCCAGTTCCATACTAAATCCATCATTGATAAATGCGCCGAAACCCAAATTCACATTGCCTTGCGCAACATAATGATGCCGTGCCAACGGAATGTCCAGGATGCCAAGTTGTGCATACAAAATCGACGGATCAAAATGATTAAATTGAATGGTCAATTGCCGTTCGTCATCACTAAGCATAAGTCCCGAAATATAATCCACAGACAATGCATGATGGCTGCGATGAATATAAGATGTAAATCCATCAATATTGTATAAATATGATGTGGTTAAAATTTCTTGAATCATTGAAGATGGAAAATCTGCAAGCCATTCGTGAGCGAACATGATGCCGTCCAAAGTCAGTTCCACACCATCATGCCAAAAGATGCGCACATCCTCTCTCATGGTTAATGTGACGGTGTATGTATTGGTATCAATGGTTACAATTACCGGCCCGTTATGTTCATCACCCAATATTAGTGCGCCGCGTGCATTCCTTGCAAGCAGTGGCGTAAACATCAACATCGCCAATTTGCGTCCCGGTAATGCCTCTGTCATCGTTGGTAAATCAAATGGAAACATATCCTGCTGGCCCGGCGCGCCGATACGCAGGATTTCACCGATGAGGATGTCATTATGATTTACATGTACCGAAGGAAAACGCTGCATTAATGCATCAACTTGTGCCCAGTTGTCCGTCGCCGGCTGCGGCGCTATTAATATATCGTCAATGCTGCCGATGACAATGGACTCAAAATCAGGTCTATCTAGTATAGTTTCACTGTTTTCGTTTTGCGTACAGGCTGCGAAGAACAAGATACTGACCAAAATTAAAAAGATTTTACACATATTTTATACCTTCCAAAAAATAAATTTTGATAAGCTTATCACACCCCTTTTATGTCGTGCTTCATTATGCAAGACATTCCAGTATTTGTAAAGCATGATTGTTTTATGAGTCAACCCAACAAGGTGCCACACCAATGCATTTTCAGTATATACGGCCGGTAAAACAGAAAATTTGTAACACATTCGTTGATGGTGTTAAGCATTCTCATATTCCAGTCCATCAACATGCAGGATACATCGTCATGCAAAAAGGCATCAATTTGCCGCCAGTATCCATCTGCACCTCCGAATCAAAAGCTACAATGATGTTAAAGGCACCGAAGAGCGGATGTCGTGCTGTAACATCATTGCCGCGATACATGATACGATTTTCACGCCAAACAAGTGCACTGCTCGTTGCATTTATAATAAGTAGTTGTTCTATGATGTGAATGTCCTGAAAAACGGCATCCACAAATGAAAAAAGTTGTGTGAAAAATCAAAGAGCAGCATCCGCTTCATGCTACAGAAAAATCGACTTCACTGCTACGGCGCGTATTGTAGGCTGGAGGGATATTGACCGCGCCTCGATTACGCTCAGGATAATCCAAAAGAACAGAAAATTTTTCATAGAATTTCGATATGGAATATGATATAATCGCCGACAGGGTATTTTTGTTTTACACGTTGTCTATGTACGGATCAGGAGACGTGGATATTTATATTAATGGAGGCAAAGGAAATGGTTAAAATAGCAAAAGATAAGGTGTGGGCAGCCCAGTATGGAGAATATTTGATTGAGTTGAGACCCACTCTTGGAAATTTTGAATTAGTGGTAAATGGAGAAGTATTGGCCACCACTAAAGATGGCCGAATCAAATTTCAATTTTCAAGCGATACTTATCTTGCAGGAAAGTTGCCAAATGGTGAAGATGTATTAGCCATAAAACGAGAAAAAATATTAAGCGAAGATGATGTTGTTTTGTTTGTTGGTAAAAAACTAAGCCCTCAATAAGAATTTAAAAGAATTTAAGAAAGATATTACCATATAGACAAAATGGCGTACAACAAATTATAAAACTCTACAGCATAATGATGGATATTATGAATAGAGAAGCCAAAAACCCAGAGCAATCAACACGCTCTGGGCTTTTTAACGTTTTCAAACAAATGTTGTTTTATAGGCTCTAATGTATATATTTTACAAAAATTTATTAAAAACACAAACAACCGGTGCCTTTTTTACACCACGCAGAAGTTTGTGTTTTTAATTATCCTTTCATGTCCATTACCGAATATACTCATAACCAACGCGTCATACATATTGAATATGTGGTACTCAATGTTGTAAATATATATATCGATTCGATTTGTCGTCATCATCACGTTCTTACCGAATGATTGATTTAATACCCACAACATCTTTCTTACTAAGACTAATCTAATGCAGTTTAACACTATTACCTGTCGCCTTCCTGTGCGCTCATAAAGGTGTTAATGTTGTTACGCATTATATTCGCTTATTTTTCAATATTTATTTCGTTCGTTATAACCATATCTTTCATGTCATGAATCACTTTACTTTTTGACTTTATTTTTATTACGTTTATTCTTTATAACTTGTTTCGTACGCATCATACTTTGAAGATTCAAATGTATATAATTTATAATCATCTGCATCTTCTTCATATGAATCATCATCGTATGAATCGTCTTCATATAAATCTTCTTCGTCTGATAATTCATCATATACGACGTCGTCATCATTTGTTGCGTCTTCTGTTTCTTGGTATTGCGCATCGTCTGGATTATATACTTCGGTCTCATCATCATATAAATCACCATCATAATCCACGTCGCCACATACAACATGATCATACCCATCGCCACATTCGCATGCATATCCATAATACACCGAGCAGTCCGGATCGATTTCCGGTTGCGGAAGAACAACAACTGGATGTGCTATCGCTGGTGCTGAAATGTTCGTAACAGGGGGACGTCCAAGAACTACATCAACACCAAGCACAAACCATCTTATTAAATCAAGATCTGCACCTGATATTTGGACACCTCTTGTAACTTTTGCTGCGGCACGGTTTAACTCAATATTAACCCCGAGAATATACCATCTCAAAAGATCGACATCAACACCATCAACACGATCATCATCATTTACATCACCCCATAATGACCATATTGCATAAAGATCAATATTGCCATTCGTTGCGAGTGCATTAAACGAAGCTTCTGTAAAGATACCAGAAACATCAATGCCTGTTGTACCAACAGCAGGTCTTCTTCTCGGCTCACCAGTTGTTGCTATACTACTACGGTCGGAAGCATCCAATGCCTGATCGGTAAACCAACCCCAAAATGCAAACTCGTAATAATTAACATCATCAAGAAGATAATTATTAATGACACTTAAATCAAGCGGTTCACCAAACACAACCGGAATGATTACCGATGGTACTTGCGCACCATCAACATCAAATGCACCCACGCCATACGTATGGAATGTGATTTGTGCTGCCGGTGTACCGACAATACCACGCGCACCCCAAAGAGCAAAATATTGCACGTCTGAAGCAGGCATATCAAAGGTATGCACTAAGTCCGTGTTCAAACCCCATGTTGATACATCAGTACCAACAGGAGGCGCAGTTGCACCCATATACCAACCAAGGAACTGCATATTTTCCTCAATATCACCGACATTGAGCACAACTGAGGCATTAAATGGTATCTCATTCATGATGCCGTTAAAGAGGAATGTTTGTGGTGTCGCTATTCCTAGTTGTGCGGTTCCACCTTGTTCGGCAGTTGGTGTAACAGTAGGATAATTTGTCACGGTTAAATTAAAGTTTCGTCTGGTTAATGTGATGGTGATGATTGGGTCTGCGCCTTCTAAATCACCGGTCACAACAACATGTGTGTTCGTGTTAAAACCATCAGCACTTGCTTCAAGAATGTCACCGGCATTGTTACCAAGCAATGTCAGCATAAACACACCATTATTGCCTGTGACAGGCAAACCCTCGTGATACAGCACCGATGTTGTAATTAAAACATCTGTTTCATCCACAACACGCACTGTTACTTCGGCGATTAGATTTCCAATGATGTCATCTGCACCCCAAAGTGCAAAGTACTGCGTGTTTGTTTCCGGTTTGTTAAATTGATGTTCTGCATCAGATACAATTGTTAATGTATTGATGTTTGTACCTGCAGCAGGAGCTGCTGTACCGCGGTACCAACCGAGGAAATATTTGTTTTCTACAACAGCACCGGCATTAAGCGTCACAAGGCTGTTGAACGGAACAATATTTGCAACACCATCAAAGGTTAAGTCAATTGGCGCCGACGTCCCAAGCTGCGCGGTTCCACCTTGTGTTGCGGTTGGTGTTACCGTGCCGGGAACATTGGCAATGATCAAGTTCATCATTTGTCTGATTAGTACAATCGTAATGACCGGATTGGCGTCAATCAAGTCTGTAAAGTCAATTTCATGTGTTTCATTGTCAAAACCGATTGCACTTGCTTCAAGTGTATCACCAACATGTGAGCCATCAATGTTTAAAATGAATGAACCCGCATTCCTGACGACCAAATCACCCTCATGTCTTAATTCCGCACCGGCAATATCTACGCCGTTTTCATCAACGATGCGCACGGTGACCGGTACCGTTATATATTGATCAAGTACGATGGTGATTTCACCCTGTCCATAAAGGTCAAAGTCATCCCACTGAACCGTTACACTATTTGCATCAAAACCCGGTGCGTTCGCAGTAATCACATGATCCACTTCAACACCATTTAATACAAATGTGCCGGAGGTTCCGTTTACGGGACTTACTTGTGTGATGTTTGCAGTACCCCATGCCAAGCTCGCCGTGGTAATCGGATCTCCGCTGCTGTTGACAACATTTACAATAAAACCATCAACCGGGACACGATCTAAAAGCGGCATAACAATGCGATCTGCAAATGCATCTTGTACGATAATTGTATGCGGATTTGCATCAGCAAAACCCCATGCACCTGCGGTTAAGACACTGCCGATTTCGGCAACATCAATAACAAAAGAACCAATGATTTCATACTGAGGGAAGTCCGCATAAATCGCCGGGCGACCTAAGTTTGGTTCTTCATATGCACCATTGTATTGCAACCATGGATTGGTTGGCGGATTTTCATCACCATAACTCATTGCCGCAATCGGTGAAACAGGGATCACAACCCATACTTCCAAATCATAAACTGCAAGCATTTCTAATATAATGGTCACGACCCATTGTCCGTCACCATCATAATCTTCCGGCACAATGACATGAGATTCAGTGGTAAACCCTTGCGCAGATGCGTTTAACACATCATTGATATAGGATGCAACAACGGTGAAAACACCATTGTTACCGGTAATTTGATCGGATTCATCATTGAGCGTAAGTGATGAGTCTATTATAGGTTTGTACCCAACAAATTCACCGATGGCACTGTACGTTCTTTGTACAACATTAACTTGCATGTTTTGAATCGTATCATAACCGGATTCGTCATCATCAGTATAAGAAAGATTTAATGTAATATCAAAGCGGTTGCTGACATCACAATAATCATCCATTGTAATGGTGTGCGTACGGCCGATAAACCCTGGTGCATTTGCTGCCAAGAAATCATTCAATCTTGCCAAGTCGGCGAGAGGAACATATCCGAGTTCATCTTCATTTAGATTTTGCAAACGGAAATTCCATTCGAGCGGCGATTCTTCATCTGTAAGATGAATGACCACAATACCGTTTCTGGTTAATGTTGCGGTTGAGACCAATTCATAACCATTCACATCACCATCTTCATTGTATAAATTGCGGACAACACGCACCACCAAATTGCCAATAACTTTAAGGTTTCTCATAAATACATCGGCAACTGCACCCTCTTCACCGGTAACTGTTACAGGATTGTGATGGGATTGGGTGGGAACCATACCGGGCATTCTGGCACTGACAAAGAACGTGCCATCCGGCAAGATTCCGGTTCTGTAAAATCCATTCGCATCAGTGGTTGTGGTGTAAATGAGCGTGCCTTGCGCATCACGCACTTCGATGATTGCACCGTGCACAAAATCTCCGATGGCGATGCCAAGCGCCGCACTGGCTTCGGATGACAGAACATGACCGATAATACGGCCGGGTTCCGGTCTTCTTTGTAGTTCAATCTCAATATCACCTTCGGATTCAGAAACAACATATTCACCGGGAAAGAACCCAATCGCGTCTGCTGTGATGAGCTGTTCTCGTGCGGGTCTTATTTCAAATTCACCTTCTGCCGCTAAGGCATCGACGCGGTCTGTACCGCCGTCCAAAAGCACGGTGAGTATATCATGCGGAACCGGACGAATGACTTCTTGAACGAACAAGTTTTCTTCACTGCCATCGGTGACAATCCATCGCTCTATGACACGCAATGTACGCGGCTCGGCAGGAATATGTCTCATTTCTACGTAAATTCGGGGAACCGCCGGGCCAGTTTCATCAAGTTCCAAATCTTCACGGGTAACAAAAAATGGTTCTGTTGGCGCAAATTCACCTTGATTATCAACGACAACGAAAGATGTTAATTCGGTTGATGTATTGGCAGCAACCGTAAAACGCCTTGGTACAGTGGTTTGACGAGTACCATGTCTTGTCTCGTCTGCATAAAGATGAATGTTTGCTGTAAATCTAGCGTTATTTGCAAAGAACATCATTGATTCACCGGCTGCCTCGCCGGTTGTACCATCGGGTGCATCCTCAAGCCAAAACGGTACGATGTCAAATGCGGGCAAGCGTACATCATCAACATGAATATCGACAATATATCGGCCATTGTTCAAAATTAATTGTCCCTCGTCATTACGTCTGAATAATGCAGGATCAATGATATTGTATTCAATACTATGACCCGGTGCGGTGCCGCGAACGATGTCATTAACAAATGCATTAGTTAAGGCATGATATCCGGGCGCACCGCTTGACGGCGTGCGAAGAATGCTGACATTGTTATGATGAACCAATGAATTTTCAAGTACTACCGGAGTATATATCGGAGCCGCTTCCGTACCGGTAGGAGGGGGTAGGTTAAGAACAAACACAACAATATCCATCGGAATACGCTCCATCGGAATTAAAACATACCCTCTGACAAGGTCTTCTGCTGTCAACGTGTGATTAATTACCGGTGAGAAACCTGTCGCAGTGGCGTTAAATGTTGTAGTGTTTACATTTGCATAAGCCTTTCTTGCAATCAAGACACCGGTGGTGTTTAGTTCAATACCACTAGTCATGTTTGTATCAAATATAGTATGCCCAATAATGGCATCTGGACCCAGGGTAGCATCATATGCCTGAACCGTAAAGCGAGGCTGAATTTCACCCACACCAAAACCAACAACATTGTTGGTGCTGATAAGTCCAACCGATACATGATTGTTGCCACCGACTCTTTGTGTTGCAACATTCCCGGTAAATGGCAAATGAATCCCTGTTGAATGAACAGCTGTTGGATTAGGACGGTACGGATTAAATACCGCACGTGTCAAATTTGCATTGACATTTGAGAATGTAATCGGTGTACCTACCGGTCCTGGTGTTGTATCAATAATCGGCAAAATGCCATCAAAGAATTGAGGTTGTAATTGTCCGCCTGTTTGCCATGCGAAATAAGGGAAGGTTCTAAATTCTTCGATTTGCGCAAATGTCGGATCATTATTGATCTCCATGCCCAACATCCATGGATAATTGCTGATACCGGGCAACAAACCGGACGTGATTAACTCCGTGTTGACAACCGTTATTCCATTTCTATTGTTTTGCAAAGAAATATGCGTTGCAGGAACTCTCGACGTGGACCCATCGACAAATACATTTGTAAATACTAAACCGGCAACAGGTCTCGCTACAGCAGTGCCGCTTGTGGCGACTGCAGATCCGGTTTGATCATTTGTAGCATTTCCGCCGGTTAATAACGCAGAAACAAATGCATTGGTAATTCTGGTGGTGCCGCCGGTCCGTTGGCCAACAATACCCGCGCCACCTCGGAGTGCACCGGAACGAATGGCACCAATGTTATAAACATTAATAATATCTGTTGAGCTTCGGCTTTGACCAATAATACCGCCAACACGGAAGTTTGCAGCATGGATATAACCTTGGTTAAAACTGTTTTCAACCCGAGTGCGTGCACCGGTTGTGCTGCCGATGATGCCGCCGATTCCGCCTTCAAGGGCATTTTGCCCACCTGTATTAGTAGTCCCATTTGCATTTACGCGTAAATTCCAAACAATACCAATATTACCACTGTTTAAAACGGTTAAATCCGCACGATTAGATAAACCCACGATACCACCGGATCTACGACCGGCATGAATGCTATGAATCAAACCTGTATTCATTGCATTATTGATGGTGATATTTCTGGAGTTAGCGTGTCCGATGATACCGCCGACGTTAAAACGACCACGAACATCACCGGTATTTAATGCACCGTCAATGACAACAACTGCCGATGCAGCATCTCTGACACTGCCGATGATTCCGCCGGCATGACGTGCACCATAACGTGCATCTTGACGATCACCTGAAGTGCGGTGCGGCGTAATGTTTCCATGATTGGTTACGTTAATTAATGTCGTTCTTCTGTTTGCAGCAATAGCACCATTATTTATAAAACCAATGATGCCGCCGGTATGATTGTTACTTCCATGCCAGCCGCCTTCACGAATAACGTTTGCGTAGTTAGTGGTGTTTCTAATCGTAACGGCACTATTGGCAAAACCAATAATACCACCCACAAAACCACTTCTTGTTCCGGCATTACGCGGTGCATTCTCGACCGTGCCTCTATTTATTGAATCATTAATTGTTACAATCCCATCCACTCTACCGATAAGTCCGCCATTTTGAGCACCGGCAGCAGCACTGGGTGTTTGTGAATAATGACCAGTTCTTACGAGTCCATGATTTTCAACATTATTTAATGTTGTTTCTCTCATACCCGTTCTTCCAATGAACCCACCAACACGAAGATTCGCTCGGTCTGCACTAACATTCACATTATTTGTTGAGTTTGAAATACTTATCGAACCATTACTCCATGTCGTACCAATGAAACCGCCGCCATATGTTGTGGTTCGGATAAACCAGTCGTTATGTGAAGGGTTGACTCGCGGAGATCCGGTTACAGTCGTATTATTGATTGTTACATTACCGGCACCCACAAATCCAATAATTCCGCCGCCGCGTTCTGCGTTATGTTCACGATTATAACGGCCTTGCCCGCGTATCATTACAGCAACCGCGTTGTCAGAGACACCATTCGTCGTTGTAATATTAACGGTACCATAAGTTCTACCGATAACACCACCAACACTATGTGTTCTTGCATTACTCGTTATTGCAAATGGTGTGTTTACGACTTCAAAATCATTAACACTTATGTTAATAATATTTACACCTGCAGTATTTTCGACGGAACCAATCAAACCACCAATACTACGTGTTCGCGCGGCAGCCTGAGTACCTGCAACACTCAGTTGCATTCCGGAATGCATATATGTCCGACCGGCCAGGTTTACATTTTCTATTGTTAAAGCACCACTGATAACGCGCCCAACTGCCATTCCCACTCTCAAATTTTGCATAGGAACATCATGTCCAACAAAAGCAGAGTTATTTAAAATATATGTCCTACCAGCACCCGCAGCACTAAAACTTGGTGTTGCTTGAGTAAACGAATTACTAAATGATAAGTTTCTTATTATAGCGCCATTACCAGCAACACGGATAAAACCCACGCTATTATTATGATTGAATGGATTTCCTGCAATATCACCGCCGGCTACCCGTCGCAGGAGCAAGTTTGTAATGGTGAAACCATTTCCGTCAAAGATACCGGTAAAGGGTTGGCCATTGACAAGCCCACGACCTTGTGTTGTCGCGGTCAGTGTTATCGAGCTTCCGAGCACAAAATGTGCGTCGTTGGGTGCGATATTGGGATCTGCTGTATTTGGAGCAACAGTTCCATCATGTCTTAATGTCCCATTAAGAAAAGCAACCAATTGTGCTGTTGTTGTGATAACAACACGTTCTTCAATTGGTGCATCCAGTGCCATAATCGACAAATCCACAGGGATGAAGTCGATATGCATATCATGATCTGCATCATTGAAGTCGAGAATGTAATCAGGGTCGACTTCCTCTATGAAACTTGGATCAAAATCGTCATCAACCTCAAATAGATATTCTTCATCGTATTCAGGTTCCGAAAAATCATATTCTAACGCATCAACATCGTCATCATATAATTCATGACCGATCAATGGAATTTGTTCTGAAGCTTCCGCTGCCAGTACAGTTACCGGGATACTACTGAACATCATAGTCATAACGAGTAATAACGCTGTAATTCTCCCTATATATTTAGCGGCTAACTTAGTCATTTATAAGTTAGTCTCCTTTCAATAACTTCGTATTATAAATAATACGTTCTTTTTGTATTAATAACAGCATAGGTTGTGAAGATTTCAACCTCCACAACCTTGCCATTATTTGTTGCATTTAAATCGGTTAAAACAATTTTTAACGTTCGATGACTTGTACCCAGACTTTGCCGCCGTCACCGGTATTAAAGAACCAGTAGCAGTTGCTCGCATCGACGACATAGTAATGAAACCATGTTTGATTGTTCGTCATATCACTGAAAGAAACCATATTGTCAACAACAGTCGTAACGCTGCTTGTTGATGTCCTGTTTCTATCAATCATACGGCTGATTGCTGCGGTTGCTTCTGCTCTGGTGATGTTGGTTGTTGGTAAGAACATGCCATCATCAGTACCAATCATCCATCCCTGATTAAATGCAGTGTTCACATAATCATGTGCCCAGTAGCTGACATCTGCACTGTCAATAAACGGTGCAACACCCGGAACAATTGTTTCGCTTCTTGCGATAAGTGCCGCGAAGCCTTCTCTGGTAATCGGTGCATTTGGCTGGAATGATCCATCCGGGAATCCTACAACTAAGCCGTTTGTAAATGCCCATGCGATATAATCATGGTACCAACTTCCGCGTTCAACATCAGAGAACAAACCGTCAATGTTTGGTGTATCAAAGAGTGTCATGAATCCATTCGGCATGTTTCTTGCCAGCAATGTCCGCACAATCAAAGCGGTTGCTTCTGCTCTGGTGATGTCATTCATTGGGCGGAAATTGCCATCGGGATAACCGAATACAAAACGCTCATTAAATAGAATTTCAACACCCGTTGGGACTTCATCCGATATTTCATCATCTGGATGATATTCATCATGTGGTGCGTTATCATCCTCTATTACAACCTCACCCGGCTGACTTGGAGACCATGGAATGCCCGGAAAAACTATCGTACTGTCATCATCCGGAGCTGGTGGCGCAATTGGTGGTTGAGGTGTTGATGGTTGTGATGGTGGTGTGATCACGATAATCATTTCACCATCATCACCTTCTTTGATTTCATAATCCCAATTTGGTGGGAGTGTGATTTCGATATCGCCATCATCTGACCCAGGTGGAAATGTAATGATGATGTTTCCATCTTCATCCTCTTCTACTGTGTAATCAGTTTCAGGTGGATATACGGTTACATTGCCATCACCATCTACATCAATGACGATGGGTGGTTGTTCAGGATGTGTTGGTGGCATTATCGTGATGACGGTATTTCCATCTTCATCAACTTCCGAATCATAATCCCAATCGCCTGGTGTGTTAACGATGATTTCTCGATCGCTTTCACTTGGTGGGATGATGATTACAATGTTTCCATCTTCATCCTCTTCTACTGTGTAATCAGTTTCAGGTGGATATACGGTTACATTGCCATCACCATCTACATCAATGATGATTGGTGGATGCAATACGTCTGGTCTTCCGTCGTTGTTACGGTCAAATCCCCATACCGCATACACGGTTACGTCTGCATCATTGATGGTTACTTGTGTTACGATTTGTGACAGGTAGCCTGCATCGCCAGCATCTAAGATGGTGCTGATCGGTGTAAGGCTCCAGCCTACGAATACGACGGATGCTCCGTCAACGTTTGCATGGGTAAATGTGTTTGTACTTAACTCATATGTGTTTCCATCCAAGCGGCCGGTTTGTGACGGCATACTGCCGGCTCCGCCGTTCGCTTCATATTGGATTTCAAATGTGTCTTCAAGTACATCAGGGGTGCCGTCGTTGTTACGGTCAAATCCCCATACCGCATACACGGTTACGTCTGCATCATTGATGGTTACTTGTGTTACGATTTGTGACAGGTAGCCTGCATCGCCAGCATCTAAGATGGTGCTGATCGGTGTAAGGCTCCAGCCTACGAATACGACGGATGCTCCGTCAACGTTTGCATGGGTAAATGTGTTTGTACTTAACTCATATGTGTTTCCATCCAAGCGGCCGGTTTGTGACGGCATACTGCCGGCTCCGCCGTTCGCTTCATATTGGATTTCAAATGTGTCTTCAAGTACATCAGGGGTGCCGTCGTTGTTACGGTCAAATCCCCATACCGCATACACGGTTACGTCTGCATCATTGATGGTTACTTGTGTTACGATTTGTGACAGGTAGCCTGCATC
>Ga0209755_10003903_pt1 | contig 18168 bp, 16 predicted proteins | sample TergutCo191P1_FD_187301 | JGI IMG/M metagenome (GOLD analysis project Ga0209755, IMG submission 187301) | Cornitermes sp. P1 segment gut microbial communities from Petit-Saut dam, French Guiana - Co191P1 (SPAdes) (version 2) | ecosystem: Host-associated > Arthropoda: Insects > Digestive system...
ATGGCCTGCAATTTCGTGACTGGCTGTATGTGGAGGATCACTGCAAGGCGATTGACATGGTGTTGCGTAACGGCCGCCTTGGGGAGGTCTATAACATTGGTGGACACAACGAGCGCACGAACATAGCAATCGTTAAAACTATCCTGGAATATTTGGGTAAGCACGTTGATGCCTCCATAGACGAAACGCTTATCCGTCATGTCACCGATCGAAAGGGACACGACAGGCGTTACGGCATAGATCCTTCCAAGATAACGGCGGAGTTGGGGTGGGTTCCCGAAACGGATTTTGAGACGGGGATTGTTAAGACGATAGACTGGTACCTGAACAACAAGGAATGGATGGGGCGCGTAACCAGTGGGGAATATCAACGTTATTACGAAACGGTTTACGGTGGAAAGTAGGGATGGGGCAGTTTAAGTTTGTTCCCACTCCCATAGAAGGCGTGTTCGAGATAGAGCCGACCGTTTTCGGCGATCAGCGCGGATATTTCCTGGAGGCGTACAACAGGCGGGATTTCCTTGAGGCCGGCATCACGGCGGAGTTTGTTCAGGATAATCAGAGTTTTTCAAGGAAAGGTATCTTGCGGGGGATGCACTTACAGGAGAACTATCCCCAGGCAAAGCTTGTCCGTGTTTTGTCGGGGGAGGTGTACGATGTTTGCGTGGATTTGCGCAAGGGTAGTCCCACTTTCGGCAAATGGCATGGGGTTTGCCTTTCTGGGGAAAATAAAAGGCAGTTTTTTATACCGCGTGGGTTGGCCCATGGCTTTTTGGTTTTATCGGAAACGGCCGAGTTTGCATACAAGTGCGATGAATTCTATCATCCCGACGATGAGAGAGGCTTTGTCTGGAACGATCCCGAAGTAGCCATTCAATGGCCTTTAGATCATATTGGTCAGCCGTTGCTTTCGGAAAAAGACGCAAAGTTGCCATCGTTCGTCACGATTTAAAATATCAGTACAGATACAAAATCATAAAAGTGCTGTTTTATTTGCCGGTTGTATATTAAAGAGGGCATGTTCTTCCATGAGCGCAGTTGATCTTGCAAAAAATACGAAAGTGGTGCTTTTAGCCGGCGGGTTCGGCACCCGGCTTTCCGAAGAGACGGAATTACGCCCCAAGCCAATGGTAGAAATCGGGGGGCATCCGATCCTGTGGCATATTATGAAAACATACTCCTTCTGGGGTTTCAACGAGTTCGTGATACTCACCGGCTACAAGTCCCATGTCATCAAAGACTATTTCATCAATTATTATACACGATATTCCGACGTAACCATTGACATGGTGAACAATACGGTTGAGCTTCACAAAATCAGAAGTGAACCATGGAAGGTAACGGTGCTTTATACTGGACCAAATACCATGACCGGCGGACGATTGTTAAGAGCGAGAAAAGTTCTAGATGACAAACGTTTTTTGCTAACTTATGGCGATGGGGTAAGCGATGTCAATATCCCCGAACTTGTTAAATGCCATGAAAAAGCGGGGAAAATAGCAACGCTGACGACAATTCAACCCGAGGGGCGTTTTGGTTCGATACAAATAAATACCAACGGCACAGTGGAATCGTTCAAAGAAAAACCCAGAGGTGACGGGGCCTGGATTAACGGCGGTTTCTTTGTGATGGAACCAGGGATACTCGACTATCTAACCGATGGAGATTCCACGATATTGGAACGTGATCCCTTGGAGCGCTTGACTAAAGCCGGGCAACTAAACGCCTATAAACATACGGGCTTTTGGCGGGCAATGGATACCCTGCGTGATAAAAACGAGTTAATCGATATGTGGACAAAGGGAACGGCTCCCTGGGCACTCTGGCTAAAATAATGCTTGGTTTTTTCAAAGGAAAAAGAATTTTCTTGACCGGACACACGGGCTTTAAGGGAGCTTGGATGTCCCGAATCCTTTTACAAGCGGGAGCCGAAGTTACTGGATATGCCCTCCATCCGCCTACAACGCCATCGCTTTTTGTTCAGACCAAGACGGAAAAGGACATATGCTCCATAATGAGCGATATTAGAAACCGTGATGCGCTTGTCAGGGCAATACAGGATGTAAAGCCGGACATAATTTTTCATCTGGCCGCCCAGCCTTTGGTGAGGCTTTCCTACCGTGAGCCTGTGAACACCTATGAATCAAACGTCATGGGAACGGTGAATATTCTTGAGGCGGTACGGCTGACCCCATCGGTAAAGTCCTTTGTGAATGTTACGACCGATAAAGTATACGAAAACAAGGAATGGCATTGGGGTTACCGGGAAAATGAGAATCTATGTGGCCATGACCCCTATTCCAATAGCAAATCGTGTAGCGAGCTGGTAACACGCAGTTACCGTGATTCCTTCTTTAATGATGAAGGTACCCCGGCGATTTCCACCGCCCGTTCCGGTAATGTTATCGGCGGGGGCGATTACGCCGAGGATCGTATCATCCCCGATTGTGTTCGGGCAATGAAAGCGGGGACACAGGTCGTCATAAGAAACCCTCACTCCATTCGGCCTTATCAACATGTGTTGGAATGCCTTTCCGGGTATCTGCTTTTGGCCGAAAAACAATACGACGATAAAACCATTGAGGATGCCTACAATTTTGGCCCCGATGATGAAAGTTGCGTTACGACCGGAAAATTAGCCAGCCTATTCTGTGATGCTTGGGGGTTGGGTGCGGCATGGCGTGTTCAAGAGAATGATGGCCCGCACGAGGCGAATTTTCTTAAGCTGGATTGCTCAAAGGCGAAGAACGTGTTAGGTTGGCAACCCAAATGGAATATAAAAACCGCAGTTGAAAAAACAGTGGAATTTGCCAGGAACGCCACCGATGATGAGCGAGCTGCCTGTGTCGATCGGCAAATACATGAATATTTTGGAGAGCGTAATGTTTGAATCAATGACCCAAGAGCAAGCCGCTCGGCATATTCTTGACAATGTGAAAGAATACTATAGGGTATTCATGCAGAAGCCATCCTTCAAGGAAGGGGATCGCATTCCCTATGCTTCACGTGTTTTTGACGAGTGCGAAATGGTAAATCTGGTCGATAGTTCTTTGGAATTCTGGCTTACCTCCGGCCGTTACACGGATCAATTTGAAAAGCAGCTGGCCGAATATCTTCAGGTTCCTTTTTGCTCGTTGGTGAATTCCGGATCCTCGGCCAATCTTCTTGCCTTTATGACCCTTACCTCGCCGCTTTTGGGAGAGCGTGCAATCAAACGGGGTGACGAGGTGATCACCGTTGCCGCCGGTTTTCCCACGACGGTTACTCCCATCTTACAGTTCGGTGCGGTACCGGTATTTGTCGATGTCACCATTCCCCAGTATAATATCGATGTTTCACTTCTGGAAAAAGCCTTGTCCCATAAAACAAGGGCGGTAATGCTCGCCCATACTTTGGGGAATCCTTTCGATTTGCAGGCAGTAAAGACGTTTTGTCAGGCTTACGGCCTGTGGCTTGTTGAGGACAACTGCGATGCGCTTGGCTCGACCTATACCATCGACGGTGTTGCAAGGTTTACTGGAACCATCGGTGATATCGGGACATCAAGTTTCTATCCACCCCATCACATGACCATGGGTGAAGGGGGTGCCGTTTACACGTCCGATCCACTGCTCCATAAGATTATTCGCTCCATGCGAGATTGGGGTCGGGATTGCGCCTGTCCCTCCGGGAAGGATAATCTCTGTGGGTATCGTTTTAACATGCAATTCGGTGACTTGCCAGCCGGATATGACCATAAATACGTTTACAGTCATTTTGGTTATAATCTTAAGGCTACCGATATGCAAGCCGCCATTGGTTGTGCACAATTGGAAAAATTTCCTTCGTTCGTTGAAAAACGCAAGTCCAACTGGCGGCGTTTGTACGATGGTTTGAAGGAATTGCAGGATAGGTTGATTTTACCCGAAGCGGCACCCAATTCGGATCCAAGCTGGTTCGGATTTTTGGTTACCTGCAAAGAAAGTGTTAACCGCAATAACCTTATCCGATACATCGAAGGCAAAAATATTCAGACCAGAATGCTTTTCGCAGGAAACCTTGTAAAACACCCCTGCTTTGACGAATTACGGAAATCAGGCCTGGGATATCGCATCGTCGGAAATTTGGATGCGACGGATCGTATAATGAACGACACTTTTTGGATAGGCGTGTATCCTGGGATGACGGACACGATGCTTGGCAAAATGATTGAGGCAATAAAAGAGGGAGTGTGTCTGTGAAACAGCGGGTCGCCGATTATATTGCGGATTTTTTAGTTGCTAATGATATTACGGATGTCTTTACCGTAACCGGCGGTGGGGCAATGCATCTCAACGACGCTTTTGGGCATCATCCAAAAATTCGTTGTACATACAATCACCACGAGCAAGCTTGTGCTTTAGCCGCAGAGGCTTACGCCCGCGTTGATAATAAAATGGCAGCCGTATGTGTAACTTCGGGTCCTGGTAGTACGAATGCCATCACTGGGGTTGCTTCCGGATGGTTGGAATCTGTTCCCATGTTAGTAATATCTGGCCAGGTACGTTATGATGCAACCGTTCATTCTACGGGATTAAATCTTCGTTCTTTTGGTATACAAGAACTTGAAATTGTCAAAATAGTATCTAATATAACCAAATATGCAGAAATGTTGATTGACCCACGACAAATTCGCTATTCACTTGAAAAAGCAATCTTTTTGATCAAAACGGGTCGCCCGGGCCCCGCATGGTTGGATATTCCTCTTGATGTACAAAGTACGATAATTGAAACCGACTCATTAATAGGTTTTGATAGTCAAAAAGAAAGCTTATTCCTACCAAAGCCTATTTCCTCAGATATCATCAATGTAATTATTGAGAAACTTGAGACTTCTAAACGGCCTGTAATAACTGCAGGGAGATCAATAAGGTTTTCTGGAGGATTAGATTTATTTTGTAAATTGATAGGGAAACTTAAAATACCCGTGGTTACTACCGAGTCAAGTGTTGATCTTATTTCCGAAGATGACCCATTTTATATTGGACGTATGGGAATTTGTGGGAATAGAGCAGGGCATTTTGCCGTCCAAAACAGTGATTTAGTTTTATCTCTTGGTTGTAGATTAAGTATACAACAAATAGGGCACAATTACAAAACATGGGCTCGCGAAGCATATACTATTGTCGTAGATATAGATTCTGAAGAGCTCAAAAAGCCAACAATTCATGTCGATCTTCCTATCTGTGCTGATGTCAAGGAAATCATGGAAAAAATGATGCTCAAGTTGGAAAAAGGTTCCGTCTCAGCTAAGAATGAGTGGATTGAGTGGTGTCAAGAACGGAAAGAAAAATATCCTGTGGTTCAACGAAAACACTATGATTACAATGAATTAGCAAATATATATGTTTTTTTTAATGAGATTAGTTCATTCCTCCCCGAAAATGCTTATATTGTTTCTGGAAATGGTTCTTCGCGTTTTATAGGAAGTCAAGCTTATCTTGTGAAGAAAGGACAAAGGCACATTTTGAATACCAGTTTATCAACGATGGGATATGATCTACCCGCCGCAATAGGTGTGTGTATTGCCCATGGCAGAAGAGAAATTGCCTGTATAACAGGTGATGGAAGCATACAGATGAATTTGCAAGAGTTACAGACAATAAAAACCAATAATTTGCCAATAAAAATATTCATTTTAAATAACCAGGGATATCATGCGATTAGACTCACGCAAAAAAGTTTTTTTAAAACATCTCTGGTTGGAGTCGGACCCGAAAGTGAGGATTTGGATTTTCCCGATATGAGTAAAATTGCATATGCCTATGGGTTTCCATATAAAAAATGTAGCAGTAATGATGAATTAAATAACTTTTTTCAAGAAGTATTTGAAATTGATGGGCCAGTAATAGCCGAAGTATTTGTCACAACGACCCAGATTTATGAACCGAAAGTAGCCAGTAAGAAATTGGAAGACGGAAGTATGGTTTCGGCCCCGTTGGAAGATCTTGCTCCATTCCTTTCACGAGAAGAACTGCTTGAAAATATGATTATAAAATCGTGGGATGAAAAGTAAGGAAGTTGTGCAAATGGAAATTAACCCTATTATTTATGAGGATATACAGGCAGTACTCTCGGAAAAAATGGAGTGGAGTTCATTAAAGGGAAAAACAATTCTTATAACAGGCGCAAATGGTTTTATTTCAACCTATGTCATATATACTTTGTTGAGATTGAATATGACTAATTTTCAAAGTGCCCCAATGACAATTTTTGCTCTTGTGAGAAACAGGGAAAAGGCAAACAAAAAATTCTCCCAGTTTATACAAAAAGGCCACCTTAGAATAATTGTCTCGGATGTTTCTGAACCGATTTCACTTGATGAGAAAATAGATATAATAATTCATGCCGCAAGTCAGGCGAGTCCTAAATACTATGGGGTAGATCCGGTTGGAACATTAAAGGCCAATACACTTGGAACGGCTAATATGTTGGATTTGGCACGTAAGGTCGATGTTGATAGGTTTATTTATTTGAGTACAGGGTCGGTATATGGCGTACTTGATGGTAACCTTTGCAATATCGCAGAATCGTATACTGGTAATGTTGATATAACCGATGTACGCTCATGTTATGGGGAAAGTAAAAGGATGGGTGAAAATATGTGTGTATGTTGGGCACATCAATATGGATTCCATGTTAATATGTTACGACTGGCACATACCTACGGCCCCGGCATCGAATTGGATGATGGACGAGTATTTAGTGATTTTGTAAAAAATATAATACATAATGAAGATATTTCATTGAATTCTGATGGAAGAGCTAAAAGATGTTTTTTATATATAACCGATATGATAACGGGTCTCTTTGCGGTGTTGTTTAATGGCAAGAATGGGCATGCATATAATATAGCGGCGGACACGGAAACGGAAATTAGAGAATTGGCCAAAATATTGTGTGGTCTATATCCAGAAAAAAAATTATCTGTAAAATTAAATGAAGCAACTATTCCAGTCGGCTATATCCGCTCAATGTCGGCTGGTGCCACTTTATCAACAGAAAAATTGAAAAAATTGGGATGGAGGCAAAAAGTACCAATAGAACAGGGTTTTCGTCGTATGATTGAGAGTTACTGTAATTTGCCTTCGCCTCCTGAAGGAATATGAGTGTTAAAGGTTAATCAACAGCGCAGGGATCTGTTCTTTACATTTGTGAATCAGTTTTGGCGTCTGGTTTCTGGCCCTCTTATCATATTGCTGATACCTTTGTTTTTATCACCTGAACAGCAAGGGTATTGGTTTCTTTTTGGAAGCTTGGCCGCCCTTAGCATATTTGCGGATTTGGGTTTTTCCAATATTATTTTGCAGTTTTCTGCCCATGAATATGCCTTTTTGCGGTTTTCCGACAAGGGGTTGCTCGAAGGCGAGGAAATAAACCTAAAAAAGCTGGGAAGTTTTTTTAGGTTCACTATCAAATGGATTTCTACAATATGTATCGTGGTCTTCCCAATAATATACATTATTGGAATATCCTTTTTCATTAGGGATGATGTTTTAGGGATTTATCTTATACCTTGGACGATTTTTGCGATAGGATCGCTGATTACATTTTTTAATAATTCCATCTTGTCTTTTATAGAGGGCCTAAACAAGATAGAGGCGGTTCAAAAGATACGTTTCAGGGTAGCGGTTCTGAATACCATAATCATGATAGTTATTCTGGTTCTGGGTGGGAGTATTTACGCCCTTGCTTTCAGCATGCTGTTAAGTGCGTCTTCAATTTTTGCTTCTATTTTTGGAACATGGAAAAAATTATTGAGGCAATTGTTGGATGTATCAAAGGGGTTTGACTATTCTTGGAGGAAAGAAGTTCTTCCACTTTTTGCTAAATATGCAGTGAGTTTTTCCAGTGGCTATTTTATTTTCCAAATTTATACGCCACTGATGCACTATTTTCATGGCCCTGTTTATGGTGGAAAAGTTGGTATTACTTTAGCCTTGGTAACGGCCATTTTCACGATGAGTAATATATGGATGTATACAGTGATACCAAAAATGAACATGCTCATTTCGCAAAAACTGTGGCATGATTTGGATAAAATTTTTGTCAAAAGGTTATTGTTTACAGTTAGCACTTATTTATTTATTGCCTTGGGTGTATTGGTTTTTGTAGCCTTATTTGGCAATCTATGGGTAATTCCACAAATCGTTTCTAGGTTCCTTCCAGCGATACCTCTGCTCGTTCTTTTGGCCTGTTACTTATTTCAGACAATAATCAACGGTTGGGCCTTATATTTACGTGGCCATAAGCAGGAACCATATGTGGTTCCATCGGTAATATCCGCAGTATGGGTTGCGACTGTGACTTTTCTTGTGGGAATGTTTTTGTCTCCAATTTGGTTCTTTCTTGGTTTTTTCACAAAATATATTTGGGGAATTCCTATTTGTTATGTGATATACAGAAGATGTAAGGTGTTGTGGCATGGAAAGTATTAGAGACCATTTAGAGATATTTATTGTTACATATAATAGAGAGAGTTATTTGCAAAAAACACTAGATATGTTATGTGAAAGCCCGTTTGCAATATGCCATATCACTATACTTAATAATGCATCAACAGATGATACCTTGAAAATATGTAATGATTATAAAAATAAATTTTATAATTTATCAATAATTACAAATAAAATTAATATTGGCGCAAATGCGAATATGTTGCGTGCAATAGAAATTTCAAATGGAAAGTATACTTGGATACTTGCCGATGATGATGAATATGATTTTTCCAATTGTGACGATTTTTTAGAGGCTATTTTTTACGAAAAAGCGGATCTCATTCATGTAGGTGCACATACCGATGTGCCATGGAAATTTGGAGGAGAATTAAATTCTCCACGTAATTTATGTAGAAAAGGATACCCCTTTTTTAGATTTTCATCATTTGTTCCTTGTAATGTATTTAAAACAAAATATTTTTATCCATATATAATACAGGGATATAAAAATATTGTTAATTTATATTCACTGATGCCATTTTTTATGAGTTTTCATGAATTGAATAAGGATATATATATTACAAAAAATAGAATAGTCAAAGCGGTTATTGGTCAACAAAGGTATTCTATTCGGGATTTTTATGAAGGTTGGTTAAATACTTCACTTTTATTTAGAAGCAAAAATGATCAGATTCTTATGTTCAGAAATCAATTTAGTGATGATTTTAATACTAAATATAATATCATGAAAAAAAAATTGTTTTCTGTTGCGGTCTTATTCAGATTAATTCGGTTGCGTGTGTCCCTAGTTAAACATTATAATCTCTTTGGTGGTGTGTTGTTTTTAGGTTCTTTTATTTTGTTGCCATTATTTTGTTTTTATTTAATATTAAAAAAATCGATGAATAAATTAATAAAGAAAAAATTGTTCAATAAACGCCAAATGCAATAATGTATTCCCACCATAAGGATGATTGAAGATTTCATTTTGAAATCTTTGCGTATATGGGAAAACAAATCACTGGACTGTGTTAAAGCTATTTTTAGCCTCAGTTTTTATACGACAAAAGAGTACATTTTCTTTTATTTTCGTCTATTTTCATCCGCCATTTCATGCAGATTTAGGTATCTTTTTTGGTATTCACTCCTTAATTAAGCCTAAGTTGAAGAGAAAGGTGTTCTGTTATAATTTTGCTGTTGAATATATACTTTCAATATATAGATGCGTATTTGGTTTTTCTTAATAACCGTTGTCAACAAGGAAAGCAATGATATCTCCTAGGCTAATCGCATTTTATTTACCACAGTTCCATCCTATTCCCGAAAATGATAAGTGGTGGGGGAAGGGATTTACTGAATGGCGTAATGTAGTTAAAGCGAGACCGCGTTTCCCAGGCCATTATCAACCACATCTACCGTCAGATTTGGGTTTTTACGATCTACGCCTCCCAGAAATAAGAGAACAACAAGTCAGGTTGGCTAGAGAATACGGTGTTTATGGTTTTTGTTATTATCATTACTGGTTTAATGGTCATTTACTACTTGAGCGGCCATTGGAAGATATGTTAAAACTAAAGACACCAGATTTTCCTTTTATGCTTTGTTGGGCAAATGAAAATTGGACAAGGATATGGGATGGAGGGGATAAGGAAGTATTAATTGCGCAAAAATATTCTGAAGAAGACGATAAAAAACATATAAAATACTTGATGCAGTATTTTAAAGATCCCAGATATATATGTGTGAATGGCAAACCTGTTATTTCTATATATCGTACTAATTTGTTTCCTAATATTGAGAGGACAATTGAGATATGGAGAACAGAAGCTTTGAAAGAGGGAATGGAATTGTATGTGTGCCGAGTTGAATCCTTTGGCAAAATGGGAGAGGGTTTTTTAGTAAAAGGAATAGATGCAGCGATTGATTTCGAGCCACATACTGGGATAGAGAGATATTATAAAGTTCATAAAGTTCATAATACAAAGAGAGCGGTAAATTATTTATCTCGTTTACTGACAAAAAGAAACATTATGCCTGATATAATTAGTTACAAGAAATATGTTAAATTTCATTTGAAGTACAGCAATATGTCCCTATACAAAAAATATCCTTGTGTTACTCCAATGTGGGATAACTCTGCTCGTAGGAAACATACTTTTTTTGCATTTCATGGTAGTACTCCAGAGTTATTTGGCATTTGGCTTCAGGATGTGATGAAAAAATTTATTCCGTATTCTGATGAAGAGAATTTTATTTTTATTAATGCTTGGAATGAATGGGCGGAAGGCAATCATTTAGAACCTGATGTGAAATGGGGTGATAGCTATTTAAGAAAGCTCAATGAAATAATAGAGACTTTAAAGTAAGTGTTTTGGTGATACTTTACCGAATCAAAGATGCGAATGAAAATTGAAAAAATATGATATCAATTTTGGATAATGATGAATTATATAGCTCTACTCAAAAGGCACAAATTCATTTAAATGAAAATAAAAGTACTATTTTGAGTACATTTGTTTTTTTTGTGTTCATATTTGATTCTGGAGGGGGATTAAATCTCCGAAACATAGGATTAATATTAATACTGATGTTATTAATTTATGAAACATTTTTTAATCATGGTGCAAAAAATATAAATAAATATTTTTTATTGTTTTATTGTGGAAGCCTATCATTTTTACTGGCTAGTGTAATTATTGCTCTTTTAAATCGTGCGACATTTGTAAATGCAAATTTACACAATTTTGGTTTATATTCTTTGTTACCTTTTTATATATTGGCAAAAAACCGATATTTAACGATAAATGGATATTTGAAATCAGTAAATATATTTTGTGCTATTGTTTTGATATTATTCTTTGGTCGTTTATTTGGAATAGCACCAGTGGTGCAAATATTTGGATTCATTGCTACTCGTGCAGATGGTTTTTTTAGATATGTTCAGTTTGCTAATTCGCCTCTTGTAATTCCAAATGTATATTTTCAGGGTATGCTAGCTACTGTACCTGCTGCCGTGATTATGGTTTCACAAAAAAAATTTAAGTCATTTGCTCTTGTAATGTTGACTCTTTTTATAGCTCCGTCTAGGTTTGGGGTGTTCGTGTGTATTTTATTTTTTCTCATTCTCTATATAAAAAAAATATATATAATTATTTTTGCATCTGTTGTTTTTGTTCTATCCATGATATTATTTGAAATTCCTGTGTTTGTTGATTTTCTGGATATATTTGATCGCACTACTTATGGACACGTTGTTCGAACAGGACATCTTGAGAGTATTCTATTTTTGTTTACTAGTCATCTCCCCTATTTTATTATAGGACAGGGGCCAGGTACTATGTTTTTTTCTTTGGGATTTGGTAGTTATACTGACTCTGTAGAAATAAGTCATTTAGATTTTATAAGAAAATATGGTATACTATATTTTATTGTTTTGAATATTGCCTTTTTTTATCTGATGCATAAATTGTACAAAAAATCAATACTATCTAAGCAATTGACGTATGGGCTTCTCGCCCATTATGTTGTAGCAGCTTCAAATCCTGTGTTATTGTCTTTACCATTTATGATGTTTCTTAGTGTTTGTATTGTAACAAGTGAGGCAGATAGGAGGTTATATAAAAATGAAAAATATTTGTTCACTCGTAACGGTATATAAGCCCAATATCGATAAATTAAAGCGGAACATAGAAACCATGCTTCAATATTCTGATTTCGTTTATTTATTATTTAATTCGCCTGTTATTCAAGAACTTGAATTTGATGAAAGGATAAAAAGCATAGATAATAATAGGAATATTGGGATATCAAAGGCCATAAATATAGGAATAAATGTGGTTGCTGGAGTAGGGTTTCGGTATGCGATGTTGTTTGATCAAGATAGTAGCCTAACAAGAAAAAATTTTGAAAAACTGTTTTTAGAAATGCAAGAGGAAGAAAAAAAGCAAAAAGTTGCCTGTATCGGACCTTCCCTTAAGGTTCGCAATAATAACATACCTATTTATAACTGGACTAAAAAAAAGACAACAACGATAGCAAAAAATGTTGTCTCTGTAAATAATATCATTACTTCTGGTATGCTTATTAATATACAAAACTTTATGGATATTGGTGGATTCGATGAAGATTTCCCTGTTGATTTTTGCGATTTTGTATTTTGCTGGAAAGCTTTGTATAAAGGATATTGTGTACTTCAAAGTGAAGATGCATATATAGTCCATGAAGTTGGCAATTATGGTATGAAAATTATTGGGCGAACCATACATTTTCATGCTCCATACAGAAATTATTTTCTCGTGAGGGACACTTTAAATATTTGTTTTAAAACAAAGGAAATGCCCTTATTGGCAAGGTTTCATTTTTCTTTTTTTCTACCTCTTAGGATGCTTCTCTATTTATCGTTGCTTGATGAAAAATTTAAGCGTTTAAAAATGTACTGGCTAGGGTTTTGGGATTTTATAATGAATAAACGGCACTTCGGTAGTATTGCAAATATACTTAATGCAGATTGATTGACTCTCATCAGTTACTGTGAATGAAACTGTACAATGTAATTAAAATACTATAAGAAAAAATATTGTATCAATTTATTTTGAATTGGTGTCATAAAATATGGAATTAATTATTTTGGATGAGAATTCGATTATGAACGAACGAGTCTAAAATATTATTAGAAAATCGGCAAAATTGTTTAAATTGTTCAACATAAACAGACAGTATATGCGGTTAAAAAAAATGAAGCGAATATTGATAGTGGGTGAAAAAAGCTATATTGCAAAATCATTTGAGATCTTTGCAAGAAATAAGTATGAAATAAGGATTGTAAGTAGCCGAAATCAAGCATGGCGAGATGTTGATTTTAAAGGTTACGATAGCGTTTTGCATTGTGCAGGTATTGCACATGTTTCACGAAGAGCCAAGATGAGGTCTCTTTATTACAATGTAAATTGTGACTTGGCTGTCGATGTTGCAAAAAAGGCAAAAGGAGAAAACATAAGGCAATTTATTTTCTTGAGCAGTATTCTTGTATATGGAAATAATAGGGCTGCCATAGACAGAAATACAATACCTTTCCCCGATGACTTTTATGGTGGCAGTAAATTGAAAGCAGAGGAAGAGTTACAAAAAATAGAAAATAATAATTTTAGATTATGTGTAGTACGACCGCCAATGGTATACGGTAATAACTGCAAAGGCAATTTTAAAAGGCTTATTAAACTGTCTAAAATGATGCCAGTTTTTCCTGATTATCCGAACAGACGCAGTATGATATTTATTGACAATTTATGTGATTTTTTATGCAGGTTAATTGATAATGATGAACAAGGCATTTTTTTACCGCAAAACGACCAATATATTACTACAACAGAACTGGTATGCTGTATTTCGGAATGTTACAACAAAAAAATTTACAAAATAAAGTTGCTTAATCCTTTAATATCGTTGCTTGTGAAGGGCATCCCACTTTTTGAAAAATTATTTGGAGATTTGTATTATATCCCAGATGAAGATAATATGAATACTGTGGGTTTCAAAGAAAGCATAAAAAAAAGCATAAACGGTTCAATGCTATGACGAAAAAAACGCCTGAGAAAAAATGTTTGATAGTCACATCCGTATCATCTATGGTTGGTCAGTTTATGATGCCTAACATCGATCTGTTGATGTCTTTGGGGTATGATGTAACGGTTGCCACAAATTTTGAATTTGGTAGTACGTTTGACAGTGCCTGTGCGAATGAACTATTGAATGCATTGGAAAAGAAAAATGTTATCATATGTAACGTATCGTTTGTTAGAAGCGTATTCAGTTTTAAAAATATAACGGCATATAGACAAATTAAGAAGTTAGTAGATAAAAATAACTATTCATTGATTCACTGTCATTCCCCGATTGGAGGGGTAATTGCCAGACTGGTAGCCAGGAAGAAAAGGTCATTTGGTACGAAAGTGATATATACAGCACATGGTTTTCATTTTTTTAAGGGAGCATCATTGGTAAATTGGTTTTTGTATTATTTTACAGAAAAATATTTGTCTAAAATTACTGATATCCTAATTACTATTAATAAAGAGGATTATGATTTTGCCTGTAGAAAAATGCAGGCAAGTAAAATACGTTATGTACATGGGGCAGGTGTTGACACAAAAAAATTTTCAGAACCAGTTGTCGATGCAAAAACTAAACGAAATGAAATAGGCATACCTTTAAATTCTGATGTTTTGATATCAGTTGGAGAGTTGACAAAAAGAAAAAATCATCAGGTAATAATAAAAACCATGGGTAAAATGAAAACAAAAGATTTATATTATGTTATATGCGGCCAGGGAAAAAGGATTGCTGGTCTTCGTAATTTGTGCAGGCGGTTGAACCTTCAAAATCGGGTCATGTTTTTGGGATACAGAAATGATATTGCGGATTTACTTTGCATGTCGAATCTATATGTTTTTCCATCATTACAGGAAGGCTTATCAGTGTCCCTGATGGAAGCAATGGCTGCAAAATTACCATGCGTCGTTTCAAATATACGGGGAAACGTAGATTTAATAACAGATGGTGAAGGGGGGGTTCTTTGTAGTGTCAATAATATTGGTGAATACAAAAACGCAATTGAGAAACTTGTTGTGGATATTGAATTGAGGCAAAAGATGGGGGAATACAATCAGGCTGTTTTGCGTAAGTTTGATACGGCTATTGTTTTAAATCAGCTTGAAAAAATTTATAATGAACTATTGTTCCTTGATTCCACAGGTCATTAAACATTTGGAAATCGATATGATTCGTTTTTTTGATATTTTTTTCTCTGGTCTAGCCATTGTCGTTTTGCTCCCTTTTCTAATTCCGATTATGATTGCTCTCAAATTGACAGGCGAGCATTATATTTTTTATGGACAGGAACGGGTCGGGCGATATGGAAAAAAATTCAAGCTATTAAAGTTTGCGACCATGCTTAGGGATTCCCCAAACCTTCCAGGTGGTCTGTATACCAGTACGAATGATCCGAGGATGTTACACATGGGGAAATTCCTTCGTAAGACGAAAATAAATGAGCTCCCACAGCTACTCAATATTTTCATTGGGCAGATGAGCATTGTTGGATATAGGCCGACAGTTGAAGAGCATTATGAGGCGTATCCCATTGAGGCGAAGCAGAAAATGTATAATGAAAAGCCAGGACTTACAGGTGTAGGTTCTATTGTATTTAGAGATGAAGAAAAAATTTTGCAACAATTTGAAGATAAAAAATATTTTCATCAAAAAATTATTATTCCTTATAAGGCTATGCTTGAAAATTGGTATATGGATCATAAAAATATTATTAACTATTTTAAACTCATTGCGTTTACAGTTTTTGTGGTATTGGCACCTGGTTCTAATTTATGGAAGAAAAGCCTTAAGGGATTGCCTGCGATTCCGTCGGAATTAGAAAGATTTATTTAGGTGTTTAAGGAAAAAACAAGTGTCAAATATCTTATTTCTTATTGGTCGTACAGAACCGTTATTTCACAAAGATGTTTCTATCCATGAGGAGGAATTATCTAGACTCGTTATGTCGTCTCGTTTTCTTGTAATTGGTGGTGCGGGTTCTATCGGCTCTGCCGTGGTATACGAGCTATTCAAACGTAATCCCAAATTGTTGCACGTGGTGGACATCAGCGAGAACAATATGGTGGAGCTTGTTCGTAACATACGCAGTTCCTTGGGTTATATCGACGGTGAGTTCGCCACTTTTTCCATCGATTGTGGTTCAGACATTTATGATGCCTTTATGCAGGATGCTCAAGGATACGATTACGTATTTAACCTTTCGGCTCTTAAACATGTACGTAGCGAGAAGGATCCATTTACCTTAATGCGGATGATTGACGTAAACATATTCAATACCGACAAAAGCATAAGACAGGCAAAGGAAAAGGGGGCAAGGAAGTATTTCTGTGTTTCCACCGACAAGGCGGCGAACCCAGTCAATATGATGGGAGCATCGAAGCGTATTATGGAAATGTTTTTGATGCGCCATTCCTTGGATTTGTCGCTTTCCACTGCTCGTTTTGCGAATGTTGCTTTTTCGGACGGTAGCTTACTGTACGGGTTTAACAGACGGATGGAAAAGGGACAGCCTCTTACTGCGCCCAACGACGTGCGTCGATATTTTGTGACACAGCAGGAATCTGGGGAACTGTGTCTTATGTCCTGTCTGCTAGGAGAAAATCGTGATATATTTTTCCCTAAGTTGGATTGTAACCTAAATTTACTGACGTTCAGTGACATAGCAGAGCGCTATCTAAAAGAGTTAGGCTACGAGCCCGTTCACTGCGAGAGTGAAGAGGAAGCCCGTGGCCGTGTTCAAGAATTAAAGGCACGGAGAGAATATCCCGTGTACTTTTTCAGAAGTGATACTACTGGAGAGAAGGATTTTGAGGAATTTTACACGAGAGAAGAAATGCTTGACATGGGGAAGTTCAATGCCATAGGTGTTGTAAAAAATGAGGCGTTGTATAATGAACAAAAATTGAATACTTTTACGGATACCATTCAGGCGCTGCGAAAAAAAGGCGAGTGGGTGCGTTCAGAATTGATAGATCTATTTAATTTTATGATACCTGAGTTCAACCATAAGGAAACGGGCAAATTTCTCGATGGAAGAATGTAGGGAACAACAATGGGACAAAAGCGATGACTTTTTGAACTTTTGTCTTTCCGCAAGCCTGCCGCTCTAGTTGCCCTGACCATTGACGTAAGCTCCCTTTGGATGTTCTCCAAAGTGTAGCCTTTGGCGATGAAGTCCAGCACTTTCTTTGCATTTTCCTCCCTGCCTCTATTTATGCCTTCATTGTATCGCAACCGCAAGGGCTTCCATTCCGCAGAAAACATGTTTATTACCTCCGTACTATTGGTTTCCAAAAACACCCTTTAGGATGTCGTTCTCCACGCAGTACCTTACCGCCGCGACCACCGCATCCTCAAGCTCCCTGGTCGTGCGGAATGCTCTGGCAATCCTCGCCAGAACTTACTCCTGCTTGGTTTCCAAGGAACTATATTCAGGCCCATGGCATTTCTGGCTTACCCTTGTGTTTGGTGGCAATGATTTTGTTATAAACATATTCCCACCAATCACGCTGCCCCTACCGATAACCGTGTCTCCACCAAGAATTGACGCTCCGGAATATACCGTTACCTCATCCTCCAAGGTGGGATGGCGTTTCTGGTTGCGCAGTTTCTGCCCACCACGAGTGGATAGTGCACCCAATGTAACACCCTGATAAATCTTTACATGATCGCCGATCACCGTAGTCTCGCCAATAACAATGCCAGTGCCGTGATCCATAAAAAAATATTTGCCGATTGAGGCACCTGGATGAATGTCGATACCGGTAACACTGTGAGCGTGTTCCGTCATGATCCTTGGGATTAACGGAACCGACAACGAGTAAAGTTCATGGGCAAGCCGGTAAACCATAACCGCATATATTCCGGGGTATGAAATAATAATTTCGGATTTATTGAAGGCCGCAGGATCACCCACATACGCCGCCTCTATATCGGATTCCAGGTATTCCTTGACGACAGGAAGTCTTGATATGAATTTCAACGCTATGTCGGCGGAATCTCGTCCGATTGCCTGCTCCGCTTTTTCGTACTGCGTCTTATGCCGTAACGCAAAACCTATCTGCTCGGTAATTTCGAACAAGATCTCTTCCAAAAGGGAACAAAG
>Ga0209755_10003904_pt1 | contig 18155 bp, 18 predicted proteins | sample TergutCo191P1_FD_187301 | JGI IMG/M metagenome (GOLD analysis project Ga0209755, IMG submission 187301) | Cornitermes sp. P1 segment gut microbial communities from Petit-Saut dam, French Guiana - Co191P1 (SPAdes) (version 2) | ecosystem: Host-associated > Arthropoda: Insects > Digestive system...
TTTGACGGTTCTCTCCAATACATCCTGCATTTGCTCGATATTCACAAGATATCCGACAGCTCCTACAATCTGCCTTGCATTATCATCAACAATAGGTCTCATCATTCTAACAACATACCCGTCCTTCCCGAGAATTTGTCTCGCGATGGGAGGTTCTACCCTGTCTTTTATGTTATTGATGTTGAGACTGTTCAGGTATGCATATGTGGCGTCTATATCAGTATTTACTCTTGGACGTATGTCGCCGGTTTCTCTTGTATAACTCGCCGCGTACTGCCCTGTGGGACCGGAACCTGTCCTGCCGATCATCCGCGCGTCCAGACCGTCAAGGGCGTTGGGTCTCCAAACCGTGTATATCTGCAGATACTCAGGATTGGCTTCCATGACCGCTAATATCATTTCGTCAAAACGATCCCGCCGCTCTTCCGCCGCGAATCTCTCGTACTGAGAAAATATATTCTCAAGGGTGCCAAGCATCGTAAAACGGGCATTTTGCCGGCCTTCCCAGAATCCGGCCTGCTCGCTTGATATTAAATGAATAACATCTCTGTTCAGCTTAATTGCAATTTCTGACGAACTGTTAAGCAGGATGATCGAGATTGTCGCAATAACGACAATCAGTATGGCAATAACCATAATACTCAGTCTTAATTTAAGTTTCATTCTTTACCTCTTTTTAGTGTGTATACTAGAATTATAAACCAAAAACAGCCAAATTTGTAGATTATTTTTATTATTTTTCATAATTTTGATTATTTTTGGGTTCGGGGAATTGGAAAACAGGGTGGGTTTTACTATTAATTTCTTATGGATGGAAGATGAGGAAGGATTTCTCGCCAAGGCACAGAGGGGCAAAGGAGGGGGGGATTGTGGGTACACGAGGGTATATATTTAGGACATTAATTAATATATTATACTCTCTTTGAAAGAAGCTGCAGTTTTTCATTCTTTGCGGGAATTATTATTATAAACTCTATTAATTTATCAAATCTTTAATTTTTTAACAGTATACTCGTCGCTAATCCCGTAAAATTCCACATTTATCGGCTGACCTTCGGGACATTCAATTACGGCGAATGTCGCTCCGATTCTGCTGCGGGGCCGTCCGATGCTTCCCGGGTTAATAAGCCTGATTCCGTCTACAGTTTTATAATGCGGGACATGGCTGTGTCCGAACAGCGCCGTATCCGCATTGTTAATGCGAGCCGCGGCAAGAAGCGCGTGATTGCCGTTATATGAGCCGTAATGGTGGCCATGACAGATAAAAAATCGATGTTCCGCGTAATCAAACGCTAACGCGTCCGGCAAATTGCTTCCGTAATCATTATTGCCGCGCACACATTTCCATTCGCAGAAAAATCCTGCCGCGTCAGAAGCGGGTTTTAAATCGGAAAGACCGTCGCCCAGAAATGCCGCGGCGCAGATTGTATCATTCGGCGGAGTGTAATTTTTTGCCCAGTTAAGAACCGCTTTTAAGGCTGAGGCGCTGCCGTGTGAATCAGAAAGTACAAGAAGTTTTTTATTGTCCATGATTAAAAATTATGCTCTTGCGTTGCGTCTGGAATTTACAAAACGTGAGAAATCATTGATATTTTTTACCGTTATTCTGTCGGGGTAGATTTCTATGCGTCTTTGATTTACAAAATGCCCCAATGTATCTCTTGCTTCGTTAGCGCTCATGCCCGCCCAGTGAGCTACGCCTTCGACTGTTGTTTTAAATTCCCGCGTTTCGCTTGTTTTATCAATGTCAGGCTGAGTTTCATCAAGCATCAGGAAAACGTCCGCCAATTTTGACTGATGATCGGGGAGGGTAAGGATCATAAAGCGGCGTTTAGAATCGTAAATGCGTTTGCAGAACATTTTTAAAAGTTTAAGCGCGATCTGCGGATTCCCAAGGAGGAGAATTTCAAAGTTCTGGGAATTAAACTCAAGCACTTTTACTTCATCAATCGCGATGGCTGTCGCCGAACGCGGAGAGTTTTCCAGAATTGCCATTTCGCCGAACATTTCGGAAGGATGAAGAATGTCTAAAGTCCTTTCGATATCTCCGACAAGTTTTACAAGCTGAACTTTGCCGGACTGGATCAAATAAAAAGTATCGCCTATTTCAAACTCGGAGAAAATTATTTCTCCCTTTGGAAATGTGCGGGAGAAACGACCGAACGCCGCTAAATCCATAGCCATTTTACGCTCCCAGAGCGCTCAGCGCCCGTCTTGCTTTGTCAGATGAAGTGTCGTCCCCGCCCATGGAGATTATTTTTTTATAAAAAGCCGCAGCTTGATCTTTTCTGCCGATTTTTTCATTGCATTGACCCATCATGAACATGACTTCTTTTAGTTCAGGATGTTTTGGATACTTGGAAAGCATACCTGTGTAATATTTAATACATTCTTCGTATTTGTCCATCAGGAACATACAGCGGCCGATTTCAAACGACGATTTTGCCGCCAGCTGCGGATCCTCGCCTGAGTCAACGATCCTTTTGAACGACATAAACGCTTCCTGATACTTCCCCTGCGATACAAGAGAAACAGCGTCGTAGTATGATTTTGTCAGTTTTTCTGAGCTGCCGCCGCCTTGCGATGATGACGAGGATTCAGGCGCGGCGGGAGCGGTTGAAACTCCGGGGCCTTTGCCGTCGCCGTAGCGCGCCAGCGAGTTCTCCGCGATTTCCAGGTTCTTTGTCGCTTGATGCGCGTTATTCCCGGAAGGGTAAAATGTCAGATAACGGTTGAAGACGTGCTTTGCGTGGGAAAAACGCTTATTTTTAAGGTAAAACTCGCCTACATTGAAAAGTCCGTCCGCCGGCGCCTGTTCTTCTTTTGCCATAACTCTGGACACTTGTTTATGAACGCGCCTCATCTGGTTGGAAAAAACCTTAAGCATCTTCATTATGATTCTTGTGTTTGCCATCGCCACGGCTTCAAATTCGGGAACCGTGAAAATCATTACATTTGTATCCGCAAGGGCGACGGCGTTTTCTTCGCGCGTATAACGGCCCAGCGCGGATTTAACGCCGAAAAATTCCCCGGGCTGCACCGAATCTTTTACGTCCGCTCCCGATTCAATATCCTGATATACAAGGCTTATTATTCCTGATTGAAGAATGTATATTTTATCAGCGGGATCGCCTTTAAAGTAAATGATAGAACCTGAACGAAATTGCGCTGGTTTTGGCATTATTTCCCGCCCTCATCCGAAACGGCTTTTCCAACCGGTTCAAACGGCAGATAATCAAGAACTTTCTTTATTCCCACTTTTCTTCTGACTTCTTTGTACAACCCTGCGGGATCTCCCTTTACAAACATTTCCCTGCTTCCGACCTTTATCTGCGTGTAACCTTCGGGAAGTTTTCCGTTTACAAGATCAAGGAAACGAAGTTCGCCGTAAATCGGCTTTCCCGCGAGCGTAAGCAGTTCGATATCTTTCATATCCGCGTTAACAAGGTTTTCGTAAGGGCAGTCATTTTTCGCTTTCAATACAAGAATGTCGCCTAACAGTCCTTCTTCCAGAGCGCCAACTCTGTCCTGCATCCTGAACGCCTTTGCCGCGTTTACCGTAACCATCTCGAATATTTTTTTAGCCGGAAGATCTTCGCCGTAAAGTTTTCGATACAATTCCCTGTCGTATTTAATTTCCGCAAGAAGATTAGCGGAGCCTGTCGCGGATGAATCCGTTCCGATCGTCATATTTATTCCGGCTTTTAACATCTTGCGCACTTTAGCAGTCACATTAAACATGAACATATTTGAAAAACCGCACCATGAAATGCTTGCTCCGGCTTTTGCGGTCCTTTTAATATCATCATCACTGAACGCGATACAATGGACGAAAAGGCAGTGTTCATCCAAAGCGTTTAATTTCTCAAGCGCGTCAATGCCGTGCATCGCCTCTTTGTCAAAACCTTCGTCAAGATGAGTTATAAACGGCCAGTTATTTTTTACAGCTCTCTCGTGTTCAACCACTACGCCGTCGCCCCATTTTAAATCGTAAGAAGAGCTTTCATGCGCAAGGCAGTATTCTTCGATCGCTCTGATTGGAAGAGTCGGAAGTATCTGGCTGTTTAAATGATGAGGAAAATGATCGTTAACAGTAGTTACTCCTGAAAAAAGGCACTTGTAGCCGGAAAGAGCGTAAAGGTCCTCGCGGCTCAAATTGGATCGCTCTTTGAATGTATCTGAAGCTTTTAAATCGTTATCCCACGGAAGCCATGTCAGGTAGAAACTTCCTTTTTTCGGACCGACAGGCGGACGATAATTCCCCTGCAGGTGATCATGCGTATTTATAAGAGAAGGGTAAACGAAGGATTTTTCCTTCAAGTTAACTTTTACAGCACCGCCCGGAGAAGTTATTTTTTCCCCTTTGACTCCCAAATCACCGGTATGTGCTTTTTTACCCGGGGTAACAATCACCCCATTTGCCAAGGTATAATCAAACACTTACGGACCATCCTTTATGATAAAAACTCTCTATCTTCTATTTTATATTGAATTACCCCGTAGATCAATGATCCCGGGGCTCTCTACACATTATTATCGGTAGATTATATATAATTCGGTAAAAATTTGATACTATTTGGAAATGGTTGATTTTCATACACATTCTAATATTTCGGACGGGGACTTATCCCCGGATATGCTTATCGCGCAGGCGGCGCAGCAGGGACTTACCGCGCTTGCCCTGACGGATCACGATACTATAAACGGGTTGGAAATCGCCCAAAAAACAGCAAAAACGCTTGATAATTTCCGATTTATCCCCGGAATCGAGATAAATATCAACTGGACAGGGAATAAAACCACCCCCGGCATGGGTCCCGGCGGAGAATTTCACCTGCTAGGCCTTGGGATTAATTCGCCAAGTCCGGCATTTATTACCGCGATTGAGGAATTGTCGCGCAGGCGGATAGCCAGAAATATTGAAATTCTGGACAGAATGCATGAATTAAGCATTGAAGCGACATGGGAGGAGCTGCTTTCTCTAGCTGGGAAAGAAGGACATTCGCCCGAACAAGGCGGCTATTCTCTTGGGCGGCCTCATTTTGCCGCGCTTCTGATAAAAAGAAAAATCGTTAAAAATACCAGTCAGGCGTTTGCCCGCTATTTGGGCGTTGGAAAGCCTCTCTATGTCCCCAAAGAAGGACTCCTCTTTGAAGAGGCAGTTTCTCTGATACGGGAATCAGGCGGCATTCCTGTGCTTGCTCATCCAATCTCGCTTTACGTAGCGTGGGGCCGCCTTCCTGAGCTTATCAGGATTTTGAAAGATATGGGACTTATGGGTCTTGAAGCCTGGCACCCGACTGCCAAAAACAGCTCCTGCCGCCGCCTTGAAGAATTGGCGCAGTCACTGGAACTTTATGTCACCGAAGGCAGCGATTACCACGGCGCAATCCGTCCCGATCGCAAACTTGGCTATTCCGCCAAGGGCAGAAAAATCAGCGAAGCTGTTTTGGAAGCGATACCTCAATTAATGTCAGATCGATAAAATATCCCAAGGATCTTCGCCCAGTCTGCGGTGCTGGACAGCTTCTAAAATATGTTCTGTTTCGATGATATCTTTTTCTTCCAAATCGGCTATGGTTCTGGCTACCCTTAAAATGCCATGGTACGCTCTGCCTGAAAGCCCGAGTTTGGCAATCGCGGTATGAAAAGCTTTTTCCGCTTTTTCGTTCATCGGACACAAGCAGGCAGTTTTACCCGCCGGAAGCAGCGCATTGCGGCGGACGGGCGTTCCTTTAAAACGATGTCTCTGGATTTCTACGGCTGTTTTCACGCGGCGGGCGATTACGGCGCTGTTTTCGCCGTTCACGCCAGTGTTAGGTGAAGAGCAGCTGCCCATCTCTTCGATCTTCGGCGGCAGAACAGCGGTTCTGATTTCTACGCGGTCAAGAAGAGCGCCGCCGAATTTCCGCCAGTAGCGGTTGATTTCGTCAGGCGAGCAGAGGCAGCCGCAGTCAGTGTCGCGCATTCCAAGCCGTCCGCAGCGGCATGAATTTGCAGTTAACACAAGCTGGAATTCCGCGGGAAGGCGCACAGGTCCGTCGGCTCTTACAATGCTGATGACTCTGTCTTCCATCGGCTCGCGAAGAGCCTGTAAAACATTTATTCTGAACTCAGGCGCTTCATCAAGAAAAAGCACTCCAAAGTGGGCGAGAGTTATTTCTCCGGGGCGCGGAATTCTGCCGCCGCCTAAAATGCCCTCTGCGCTTGCCGTATGATGCGGCGCGCGGAAAGGCGGATGCGTAATTAAACGATCTATAAATTTAATTGGAGAGCCGTGGTTACGCGGCCCTGCCAGGCTGTGAAGCCGCGTAACTTCAACAGCTTCATCAGGCGACAGCGGCGCCATGATTGACGGAAGCCTCTTTGCAAGCATAGTTTTTCCCGCTCCGGGAGGCCCAAACACAAGCGCATTGTGCCCGCCTGCCGCGGCGACTTCCAAAGCGCGTTTGTAAACAGCCTGCCCGCGGACATTGCTGAAGTCATTGACTTCGGCTTCAAAATTGTCCGCTGCTGTATCCGTTTTTTTTGAACCGGTTTTATTCGCGTTTCCTTTGTTTAATACCGGTGAAGAAGGAAGCGCGCCTTTTTCTTCCCTGATAAACAACGCATTAACCGCGCTCTGTAAATTTTCTACAGCAATATAACGCGCGCCTTTTTCCGCCGCAGTTCCGGCGGAGTTTCCTGCAGATGCTAAGATAGCCGCTTCTCCTGAGTTTTCGGCGGGAACAATGAACTCTGTTATTCCTTCAGCCAAAGCTGCCGCAATTGCCGCAAGTACTCCGCGAACAGGGCGTATTCTGCCGGAAAGTTCCAGCTCTCCCATCACAAGAAGGTCTCCAGAAACCGGCGCGAGCTGCGCCGCAGCCATCACGGAAAGGGCAATCGGCAGATCCAGCGCGGCGCCGTCTTTTTTTAAACCTGCAGGCGCAAGATTAATTAAAATCCTGTCCAGCGGAAAAGCGAACCCCGAATTCCTGAAAGCCGCCCGAACTCTGTCGCGCGCTTCCCGAACCGCTCCTTCAGCAAGCCCGGAAATATCGACTCCGGGAATGCCTCTTCTTATATCTGTCTCGACCCGGATAATAATTCCGCCCGCGCCAAACGGCATGTAAGTAAATACACTCATAAACATCTCCTAAAAAAGTGTTATATATATATGGCGCGGAGATGCCAAAAAGCTTGCTCGAAATTGAAAAAATATAAAGTTTTTTTAGTTTTACTATACGTGTATGGGGATTTATACCGTTTTTGGGGATGCGTATGCACAAGCCGCGTGAGCGGCGTATATAATAAATTTCCTTACGCTCGACGACCGTAGGGAGTCATGCGTCGATATATTGTCGGGGGTCCTGTCGGCCGCCAAAACGCCGTTCGCGCTACGCACGAACGACGCTTTGCCGCCGACACCCCGCCGGAGTTTAGCGTGCATACGCTTTAACAAAAGCGGGTGTTATTATCGAGGTGATTTTTTAAAAATATTAGTGGCTGCTGCCATTTTTGGTAGGACGTTATAAATTTTTAATTGATCCACGCTACTAATGGTGTACCGTTATCCACAACTACGCTAGGGAATTTGGGTGGCTGCTGCCATTAATGCTACCGCGGCGAAAATCAAAAGGAAAATAACTCAGACGATCCTAAATGTGAATGTGTAAATAAAGTTCATGAGGGCGCGTGTCCCCCGCCTTGTCCCGGTAAGGGTACCAGTGGCTGCGCTTGTTCAGACCCGCAGCCTGAACCTCAACCTGAACCTCACGCAATATCGAATCACAGAGGCATTGGAGAAACCTGCGAAGGCGGTGATGAATGCGGTTATAAAGATTACAATGATGACACAGGGTTCCCTGTACCGGTTTACAGAGTGGGCTCTGAGTTCACGGGATTAGCCGAAGCGGTTACAGTTATAATAAATACTTATAACGGATTATCTTCTGATGACAAGGAAACATTCAAAAATGATGTTGATGTATTGTATGTCGCGCAATCAGGGGATTACAGTTTAAATGATAAAATACTTATCGTTCCCGCAGGCGAAGCCTCAATTATAATTAAATCCGCCGCGCATACCATTGATGACCACCTTGGAGTTGATGAAATATGCTGGAGCGGAAAAGAAGACTGCGGACTTGAAGATTACAGAACGGATGAACAAAAAGAAACATTCCCTAGACCAATCTACCGATACGGCGCAAAGTCGAACTATACGGAAGAAGAGTTACGTGACACCTCCGATAAGATTATAGCTGCATTTGAACAAATTATAACAAATGCTGGCGATGTGGAGGCCCGTGATCAAATTTTGGAAAAGATTACTAAATTGTATGTGGCAAAGGCTGCGAATACTGCCGTCAACGGTCGGTATACATGGAATGGAACAGATTTTGGTGCTGATTCATCTATTACTTCAGCGCGTTTAAGAAACTACTTGATGAACACTGCGAATGTCGACAACCCCTTGGCGCCAGCCAGTATTGCCGGTAATATTATCCTCAATGAGAAAGATAATGGTGACGTCATAGACAACGCAATGGTAGCAGCCACTCAAATTCCATAGCGTGGTTGTGGATAACGGTACACCAGATGTAGCGTAGTTCAATTAAAATTTATAAACCGTCCTGCAAAGGGCGGTTTTTTGTTGGTAACGCAATGGTGGCAGCCACTCAACCGAGCGAGTCGTAGACGAGCGAAGGTTCCCCTCTGATATTTTTTAAGTTTGGATCTTCATCTTCCCCCTTAATCCTCCCAAATCCTGAAGTACGATAACCTCTTTGGCTGGCGCAGGTACGGGAACCCTCGCCCCGAGAAATCCGCGCTAATCCTGAAGTACGATAATCTCTCTGGCTTGCGCGGGTACGCGAATTACGCCCGGACAAATCCGCGTAATCCGCGGTTGCTGTACACCAGGTTAGGCGTTTACTTTGTAGTGGATGCAGTTCATTATCGCTTCCTGCTTTTCATCCCAAAGGTGCATGGGACCGCCGCTGCAATTTTTGAACGCGGTGCAGTCAGCGCAAATGCCGGTTTTGCACCATTTGCGATTGCGCATGATTTCGAATTTGTTGTTCCAAACATCGAGGAAATTGTCATTGTATATATTTCCCTGGATAAAACTTCTGTTGATGTTTGGACATGCCGATATTGAGCCGTCGATCAAAACCGAAGCGATATGGATGCCTGCGCGGCAGAAAAAATATGAATTGCGGGCTTTTAATTCGTATCCGCCAAGGTACGCTTCGCAGCTAAAGCTTGTTTTAATGCGGGTATCGTTACGCGCCATGACAATAAAATCCAGCAATTTTTTTAACTGCTGCGGATTTAAACTCATAATGTCGTTTTTTGCCGCTCTTCCTATCGGCGAAATTGTGAACAGCCGCCATGCCTTTACGTTTATGCAAATTAAAAATTCTTTAAGCGTTTCAAGTTCATCAATGTTTTTTCCGTTCACGCAGGTAACAACGTCGTAATTCAGCCGTTTTGACGGAGTTATCAGACTTAACGCGCGCACAGCTCTTTTAAAACTTTGATTGTTTGCGCGCAGCCAGTTGTGATTTTCTTCCATGCCGTCAAGACTGACAGTTATCGATCCCATGCCTGAGGCAAGTAATTTATTGTGCATTTCAGGAGTGTAATCGTATCCGTTAGTTACAATCCCCCAGCGAAAACCGTTTTTTCTTAAAGCCAATCCGCACTGCGGCAGATCTTCGCGTAACAACGGTTCTCCGCCCGTTATCGCAACTGTTATGCTGTCGCTTTTATACGCTTTCTTTAAAGGTAAAATTGCGCGCAGGAAATCATCAAACGGCAAATCCTTCGCAGAGCTGTCGGCTGTGCAGTCGGAGCCGCAGTGAAGGCAGTTTAAGTTGCAGCGCAATGTACATTCCCAAAAAAGATAGTTTAATTCATGCAGATGAGTTTCGTTTTTTCTGAACTGATTAAAAAGAAATTGAGAAAAACTATTCCTCATCAATCTCTTCTTCTAATACGATAAGCAGCGGAGTTTCCCACAAGACATTCGCTTCTTCTTTAGTTATTTTTATTATGCGCTGTTTATACCTGCCGTTTCGATCGCCGTCAATATCAGTAAATATGAGAGTATAATTGTCTTTCATCGGCACATAGTAACCAAAATCACCAGCAGCATTTGTCCGAACGGCGCAGCTAAATTCCCCGGATTCAATAAAGACAGCGATATTATTTATACGGGTGCTGCTGTTTTTATTTATAACTGTTCCGCGAATATGAATTTCTTCCCTGATTTCGGGATTAGGAGGCATTCCATACATCGAAGGTTCTTCTTCGTAAAATAAAAACGGGCAGGCGCTTAATGACAGGGTAGCTGTGACCGCTCCCACGCCTCGAAAAATCGCTCTAAAAACCCTGCGGGTTTCTTCTGTCAGTTTAATCATTTAATCCCCTGTTATAACAAATGTTATATCAGTTATCATTGGAAACATCCAAAGGCTCGCCTTCGGTTCTGTATCCATCTTCATCGCCTTCATATTCGTCAATCGGCATTCCATAGCAGGCTTGAAAGACCAGAGATACCGCGGCTACGCCGAGAAAGAGAAAAAACCTTCTTAAACCCCTGCGGAAATTACCGGACAATCCTGTCATATCAGCCTCCATAAACGTCTATAGCTATTATACATCTTTTTAACATTAAAACAAATAAAATTCATTTTAAATTTCGATTTTTATTCCAAACCTCTTTGGCTTCTCCTGCTCTTTTAGTGATTTCCGCCCAGTTTTGAGCGTTTATTAAATCTTTTGTCGCTATCCAGCTTCCGCCGATTGCCAGCACCGGCTTGAATTGAGCGTAATTTGCGAGGTTTTCAAGAGAAACGCCGCCGAGCGGAATGTACTTCATGCCTAAATGATTGTACGGGGCGTTTATACTTTTTAAGAAATTGAGACCGCCCATGCCTTCGGCAGGGAAGAATTTGACAACGCGACAGCCAAGCGCGACTGCCTGTTCAATCTCGCTTGGCGTTGCGACTCCCGGAGCGAAAGGAAGTCCCGCGGCAATTGCTTCTTTAACGATTTCAGGATTGATCCCCGGAGAGACGCCGAAACGCGTTCCATTTTCTTTTTTAGCTATCGCCGCCTGTCCCGGTTCGATTATGGTTCCGACGCCGATATACATCTGCGGTACTTCTTTTGCAATCAGCGATATTGACGGAAGCGCCGCAGGTGTGCGTAAAGCAAGTTCAATCACTCTGACCCCTCCTTCAAGAAGCGCTTTCGCTGTCGGAATGGCGTTTTCCTCTTTCTCTATCTCCAAAACCGCGATAATGCCTTCTTTCGCGATTTCATCCTGAATTTCCTTTGGCATTGTCATATAAACTCCCGGCAGGTGTCAGTCACCTACGCTATATATGGTGTGTAGTAAAAATTTAATACCGCTATATATAGTAGTGGTGACTGACACCTTTTTATTATATAATAAATTATGTGGCGGGTACAGCTTCATAAAATTAACTACGACGAAAGAGAATATCAGGCTGTTAAAGACGTGCTTGATTCAGGCTGGCTTGCAATCAGCGAAAAAACTTTTAACTTTGAATCCGCTTTTTCTGATTTTTTGGGACACGGCGCAAAGAGCCTCGCGGTTTCTAATTGCACCTCCGCCCTGCACTTGGCGCTTTTAGCGATTGGTATCGGCAAAGGCGATGAGGTAATTACTCCTTCGCTTACGTTTATCGCGGATCAAAATGCTGTGAATATGACAGGCGCGCAAAACATACTTGCGGATATAACTTCCACAGAAGACTGGACGATGGATCCCGATGACATTGAGCGGCGAATCACTTCTAAAACAAAAGCAATAATGATTGTGCATTACGCAGGCTTTGCCTGTGATATGGATCGAATCACCGCTTTGTGCAAAAAGCATAATTTACTTTTGATCGAAGACTGCGCTCATTCACCGGGAGCGGATTATAACGGAAGAAGCCTGGGCACTTTCGGTGACATTGCCGCCTTCAGTTTTTACGCAAATAAAAATATCGCAATAGGCGAAGGCGGCATGATTGTTACGCGCAATGATGAATTGCTTGAAAAATGCAGGCTTCTGCGCTCACATGGAATGACCGTTCCTTCGTTTGATCGATTCAAGGGAAGAGCAGCCACCTACGATGTTGAATCCGCCGGTTTTAATTACCGCATTAACGAGATAGGCTCCGCTCTTGGATTTGTTCAGCTTCAAAAATTGAATGAAGCAAACGAAAAGCGCAGAATAATTGTCGAGCAATATTACAGCAGATTGGACGGCAATCCATTAATCTCGATTCCATTCAGAAATTTTAAGCGCGGAAAATCAAATTATCATATAATGCCCGTTTTGCTTTCAGAAAAAATTGACAGAATGGCTGTTATTGAATCAATGAAACAGGCAGGGATTCAAACGAGCATACATTATCCCGCGATTCAAACTTTCAGCGCGTATGAAAACAAGGTTAACCCGACGCCCAAAGCGCAATACATTTGCGCTCACGAACTGACGCTGCCCTTGTATCCAACAATGACGATCGAAGAAGTTGGAGCTGTTTGTGAGGAGTTGAATAAAGCGGTTAAGAATTAATTTTAAAATTGATTAATTCGATTGATCCAACAAGGCGTTATTCTATATTTTTTAAAATCAGCGTATTTGCTCTTGTTTTAACACGCGCCGCTTCGGGTTCGGTGTCGAAATCGATGTAATAAAGTTTAGCGGATGTGTTCAGCTTTGCAAGCGCGTCCGCCGCGGTATTAACCGCAATTAGATACTGTTCCGCGGGACGAAAGGCGCGGCAGGCCGGACATTGACACCATGTTTTTTCAAAACCTTCATCAGGCAGGAGATGAAAAACAGGATCCGCTGAAATTTTAATAAGCGCGCGGTTTAAATATTTTCGCGCATTGTCCGCGATGACTGCGATTGATTTTGGATTGGTCGGGCAGAAGTGATGATTTTTTCTGCGCTTACCCTGTTCCATGCGGAATAATTCGCGGTTAAACATAAATAAACTTCTTGGCAGTAAAAGAGATAAATCCTGTCCTCCGGCTTCGATATAAAAAGCGTAATGCTTGGCAAGTTTTATATATTTCGCGTCTCCGTCCTTAAAAAATTTATCGTCCAGCGGAAAGACAAGAGTGTTAAATTCATTTTCTGTCGCCCATTTGATTTTTTTCGCCCGTTCAAGCGCGCTCATTTTTTTGCTGATGAACAGCCTTTTTCTAACTTGCTTCATACTTTTATTATATGGCATTATTCGGCATTACGCTATATTATAATTGTATGGAATTGATAGAATTTGACGCGGCGATAATAGGATGCGGAGTTTCAGGCGCAAATATCGCCCGATGTCTTTCTGCCTATAATATTAAAACTGTAATTCTTGAAAAAGCTGCTGACGTATCATTCGGAACATCAAAAGCCAATTCAGGCATAATTCACGGCGGATTTCATCATAATAAAAAATATTTAAAAGCGCGTTTGGAAATACAAGGCAATTTAATGTTTGACAGGCTCAGGCTGGAGTTGAATTTTCCGTTTCGCAGGTGCGGAATAATTGTCGCCGCCCTTCATCATGACGAAATGAAAGCTGTCGAGCACCTTTATCTGCAGGGCGTGGAAAACGAGGCTGCCGGTATTGAACTTTGTTCCCGTCAGAGGATGATGGAACTGGAACCTAAGCTGTCTGAAGATGTCATGGGCGGTCTTTACGCTCCCGGCGGCGGAATCATTGAACCATACCGTTTTGTTTTTGCGCTTGTTGAGTCTGCGAAAAAAAACGGAACAGCGTTGTTTACAAATTTTAAGGTTGATAAGGCGGATCGAAAAGGCGATTTCTGGAACATTCGCGCCGGTGACGGCAGGGAAGTGAAAGCGCGTTATGTGATAAACGCCGCAGGTCTTTTTACGGACGAAGTTTCAAAAATATTCGGCGCTGAAGATTTTGAAATCACCGTAAGAAAAGGCGAGTATTATTTGCTGGACCGCCTTACAAAAGCCTGCCCGTCGAAAGTTGTTTTCCCTGTTCCTACAAGCGTTTCTAAAGGAATGCTGGTTATTCCAACAGTGGAAGGCACTGCTCTTGTCGGTCCAACCGCTGACACCGTCGAAGACAAGGATGATTTGAGCACTACAACAAAAAGGCTGGAACAAATATTAATCTCGGGAAAAACCATTATACCGTCTTTGAGTCAAAACGATATTATTACTTCTTTCGCCGGTTTGCGTCCTTGCCTGGGAGAGGATTTTTATATTGAAGCTTCGAAAAAAGCGCCTGCGTTTGTACAAGTTGCCGGGATTCAAAGCCCGGGGCTTACAGCGTCACCCGCAATTGCGCAGTATGTTAAAAATATTTTAATTAATATTGGTTTGCAGTTAACTGAAAAAACAAATTGGGATCCAATCGTGGAAAACCATCCGTGCGCAAGAGAACTGAGCTATGAAGAATTGGATAAATGTATCGCCAAAGATTCGGCATGGGGTAACATTGTCTGCCGCTGCGAGAATGTAAGCGAAGCTGAAATTGTTAAAGCTGTTAAACTTGGTCACACAACTTTAGACGGAGTAAAATTTTTTACGCGCGCTCAGATGGGAAGATGTCAGGGAGGTTTTTGCACCTACAAGATTATTAAAATAATAATGAGGGAAACTGGTTTTTCTTACAAGGAAGTTACAAAACACGGAGAAGGCAGCCGCGTGTTGGAGGGTGCGCTATGAAAAGCAAATCCTACGACGCGGTTGTTATCGGCGGAGGAGCGGCGGGAATGGCGGCAGCTCTGGAATTACACAATTCAGGTTTTTCCTGTACAATTATCGAACGAGAAGATCATCTCGGCGGAATTTTAATGCAGTGTATTCACAACGGTTTTGGTCTTCACGAATTCAAGGAAGAGTTAACTGGTCCTGAGTTTGCGGAACGTTTTATTGAGCGCGTAACAAAATCAAAGATCGATATTTATCTGAATACAACTGTAACAAAATTTACCGCTTGTAACGCATCCAAATTAAAAGAACTGATTTGCGTCTCTCCAAACGGAGTTACAAAAATAAAAAGTAAAGCAGTCTTACTTGCAATGGGCTGCCGTGAAAGAAACCGCGGAAACATCCGAATCCCCGGTTCGCGCCCTGCGGGAATTTACACGGCAGGTTTAGCTCAGCGCCTTGTAAACATAGAAGGTTATATTCCCGGCAAGGAAATAGTAATTATAGGTTCAGGCGACATCGGGCTAATCATGGCGCGGCGCATGAGCTGGGTTGGATGTAAAGTAAAAGCTGTTATAGAAATAATGCCGTATCCTGCCGGATTGACACGTAACATCGTTCAGTGTCTGCAGGATTTTAACATCCCGCTCTATCTTTCATCGCAAACCACAAACGTATTCGGCAATAACCGCGTTGAAGGAATTGAAGTCACCCCGATGGAAAACGGCATTCTTGCGCCTGCAGAAAGTTTTCGAATAGACTGCGATACAATTTTACTTTCTGTCGGACTTGTCCCCGAAAACGAACTATCACGCGCCGCGGGAATAGATTTAAATGCGATGACAAGCGGTCCAATTGTGGATTCATCTTTAATGACAAACATAGAAGGAGTTTTTGCCTGCGGCAATGTGCTCCATGTCCACGATCTTGTTGACTGGGTCTGCGAAGAAAGCCGCAGGGCAGGCCGTTATGCCGCGGACTGGCTGAAAGGCTTAGCTCCCTCTTTGCAGATAAAAACAAAAGCGAGTTCTCACATACGTTATGTGAACCCTGCGCGAATCGCTCCCGAAAGGGAAAATATTATATACATGCGTTCGATGACTGTAAAAAGCGATGCTGTTTTGGAAATGCGCCTCGGAGACCGCGTTATTCGAAGCAGAAAAGAACGGTATATTCAGCCGTCCGAAATGATCAGTTTTAACCTCGTTCCAAAAGATTTTGAAGGTTTGGAATTAAATTCAGAATCAATTTTAGAATTCAGCGTTAGTTAGGATGTGTTATGCGAAACCTGACTTGTATTGTATGCCCTGTTGGATGTTCTCTTGAAATAGACGACAGTAAAGGTTTGCAAAATCTTTCTGTTACAGGAAATAAATGCCCCCGCGGAAAAGACTACGCAATCGAAGAAATCCGCGCTCCGAAACGAACAGTAACCGCGACCGCGAAAATTATAGCGGCGCCAATTGTAGAGCATACTGCAGCTGAAAAAAGCGGCAATAGCGCAGCGCTTTCAATTCATCGCGTGCCTGTTAAAACAACATCGCCCTGTCTGCGCGAAAAAATCCCCGCGCTTCTTGAAGATATTTACAATGTAAAAGTTACTCTTCCTGTAAAAATGGGAGACGTATTAATCTCAAACTGGAACGGCGAAAAATTTGATGTTATCGCAACAAGGACTATAGAATAATGTTTGGTAAAAAAAAGGAGCAATCGCTTGATACATTCTGGCAGGAGTTTGAAGAAAAAACCGGCGAAAAAGTAATATCGCGCAGTCTTGGAAAATACATATCGGGCTGGAATGCGTTTGACGAAAAAAACTGGAGCGGTCTTTGGGGATTAATTATCACCACTACAGGCGGATTTCGTTTCCATCATTTCCCCCAAAACACCATTTTTGATTCTTTAACCGCTTTTATAAAAACCGATACTGTCAAAGAGAAGACAATATTTATACCGCAGGAGAAAATTATTTCTTCGGAGACGGCAAAAGAAAAAAAATGGTGGACAAAATTGTTCAGTTCTTTACCGCCGCGGCTTATAATATGTTATAAAGACGAATCTGATGAGGAAAAAAAATTAATTTTTGAGAGTGAATATGCCCCAAAATAAAAAAGTATCCGGCACGCTCGTTTACAGTATAATAACAGTTTTGCTTCTAATAATATTTGTTTTTCCTATTCCGTCTGTATTGCTGGATTTTTTAATCGCTGTAAATCTTGCGCTTTCCGCTTTGTTTATATTAGATGTGCATGTAACAAAAACAAATAAAGGTTTTTTATCATTTTCAAAACAATTATTAATATTTGTAATCCTTAATTTTGCCATAAATGTTATTGTAACCCGGTATTTGCTAACATACGGAGATGAATTTGAAAGCATGTTGATTCGTTTTGCATCATCTCCAATGGCCGGAAATAAAATTGCCATTTTTGCAGCTTCTATATTTTTTACCGCAAGTATTGTTGTTTATTTTATCATTATAACAAAAATGATTAATAAAGTTTCAGAAACTGCCGTAAAATTTTCATCTGACAACATGCCGGAAAAAATGGCGATGATAGAATCAGAACAAAATGCCGGCGCTATCACCGCGGAACAGGCAGAAGAAAAAAAAGATTGTGTAAAATATAAAACAGAGTTTTTCTGCGAATTAAACAATGTTTGTAAATATTTATCGTGGTACGAAAGGTTAAGATTTGTTTTTGTTATTGTTAATTCCGCTGTCGGTTATTTTATCGGCAAGAACGTAAGAGGAGAAATGAAGGGAGACGCTTTTGAAACATATTTTTCTCTAACCGTAAGCAGCGGTTTTCTTTCCCTGCTTTCCGCCGTTTTGCTCGCTGTCTCTTTAAGTATTGTTTTAAAAAGGTTTGAACATGCGTGATTCTCAAATACGCGCCGCCGCCGCGATTGATATTGGCACAACCAATGTTCAAGCGTCTCTTGTCGATCTTGATACAGGCGGCGTATTGGAGACAACTTGTGAATTAAACGCGCAGCGCAGTTTCGGCGCGGATGTGATGAGCCGCATTAGCGCTGCTCGAAACGGCAAGTTAAACGAACTTTTTTTTGCCATTAACAATCAGGTAGAAAACATACTGCGAAATTTTATCAATAAGCGCAATCTTTCCGCCATTACGCAATGCGCTGTCAGCGGTAACACTACAATGCTTCACCTTTTTTGCCGCGCCGATCCTTCGCCGATGGGTCATGCGCCGTATACGCCGAAATTTTTAAATGAGCAAATGCTTTCGGGAGCGGAACTTTCACTCTCTGCCGAACGTATCACCTTGCTTCCCGGTGTTTCTGCGTTTATAGGAGCCGATATTGCGGCAGGTTTGGCTTTTATTGACATAATGAGCAAAGGTGAAAACGCGCTTTTTATTGATGTTGGGACAAACGGCGAGATAGCGTTGTTCATTGAAAACGAGAAAAAACTTTTATGTTGTTCAACAGC
>Ga0209755_10003906_pt1 | contig 18142 bp, 14 predicted proteins | sample TergutCo191P1_FD_187301 | JGI IMG/M metagenome (GOLD analysis project Ga0209755, IMG submission 187301) | Cornitermes sp. P1 segment gut microbial communities from Petit-Saut dam, French Guiana - Co191P1 (SPAdes) (version 2) | ecosystem: Host-associated > Arthropoda: Insects > Digestive system...
TTTTTTCATCGCCTGCCGTCGAAAGGCTTGAAACTCTGTCAAGGGAAGGGCTCTTAAATCATATGCTCGTCACAGATACTGTTTCCTGTTCAAGTTATAAAGACAGAATCCACGGTCTTGAAATTGTCCAGTCAGCGGAACTTTCTGCGCAAATAGTTAAAGCGATAATCAACAACGAATCGATGAGCAAATTGTTAAGACCGTTTAACGCGAGTATATACTTCGGCGGAAAGTAATAATCAGACTAACAATAGACAGTGTGTCGGAAACCCGCCCCCTGCGCCTCGGAAATAACTCGGCTCGGGGTTCGTTTTCCGACACACTGATCTGTAGTAGTTCAATTATTTACCGCGAAAATTAAGATGGAGATTAATATGAAAGCTGTAATTCAAAGAGTCATTGACGCTTCGGTGAGTGTTAACGGCGTTGTCAAAGGTAAAATCGAAAACGGTTTATTAATATATCTTGGCGTTGCGCATAACGATACTGAATCTGACGCTGATTGGCTTGCGGAAAAAACAGCATTCCTTCGAATCTTTAACGACAATGAAGGCAAGATGAATCTTTCACTTAAAGATTTGAAAGAAGAAGGAAAAGAAGCAGGCGTGTTAGCAATTTCACAATTTACGCTTTTAGCTGACGCGAAAAAAGGAAGACGCCCGTCATGGAACGGCGCCGCAACGCCTGAAAAAGCAAAACAACTGTACGAATATTTTATTAACGCGGTTAAAAAGCATGACATAAATTGCGAATGCGGAGAATTTCAAGCGCACATGATGGTATCGTATACCAACGACGGACCCGTAACAATTTTGTTGGACACGGCAGGATAAATTGACGCGAACCTCTCGAAGGTGACTGTCACCTTTTTATTGCATAATCTATCCCCTGCAATTATAATTAAAAATAGGAGTGTTTTATGTCAGATTTACCCGTTTCCCGTCTAACGCTTTTTTCTTCAGGAGTCGGCTTTTTTGAACATCTTGGTTCGATTTCAGGAACTGAAGAAATAACCCTGCCCTTTCATATCAATGCTGTAAATGACGCGTTAAAATCGCTGGTTATAAACGATCCTGCGGGCTGCCCCTCGGTTTCATATCCGTCTGAAGAAACCCACAACATAACTATGATGAGCTTATCTGTTGACATAAACGGTTCAAGCCTTTTGAATATGCTGCAAAACCTAAAAGGAACGGAGATCGAATTGTTTGCTCCCGATTCCATCATAGGAAGAGTTATATTTGCCGAAAGACGCACCGAGGATGTTACAAACGCGCATATCCACAGAGACTTTCTTTCAATCTTTACCGATCAGGGGATAAAAACAATTTGTCTTGACGATATAAGCAATTTTAGATTTATTGATCCAAAGGTAACGGAAGATTTAAAGCGCGCGCTGGACCTTTCCATTAAATTCCGTGATGAAAGAATCCGCAATTTAATTTTAAAACTCGCGGGCGAAAACGAGCGCAAAGTTTCTTTTAGTTATGTAATTCCCGCCGCTGTTTGGAAAGCTTCATACCGTTTGAATCTGTCGACAGAAAAGCCGTTTTTACAGGGCTGGGCGATAGTTGATAATAACACTGATATCGATTGGAATAATATTGAGCTGTCTCTTGTTACGGGAAAACCTGTTTCATTTATTCAGGATTTGTATAAGATACAGAATCTTTCCCGCCCGACAATTCCTCTAATGACAGAAGGAATAGCGAACGCGAAAACTTACGATTCTGGCGGTCAAAAAAAATACGCTGCTTCCGAATATCAGCCTGCAATGCGATCAAAAAAAATAAAAAGCGACACCGAAGGTATTTCTTTAAGTCAGGATGATATCGATATTGCGTTTTTAGGTCATACCGAAAAAGATCCGTCATACTCACCGCATGCCGCACCAAATGAAGCTCTGATTATGTCAGGGTTAACAGAAACCGCCGCTTCACGTCCTTCGGGAGATCAGTTTGAATTTACAATAAAAAAACCCGTAAGCCTTATGCGCCAGCAAAGCGCCATGCTTCCGTTAGTTGAAGGTGACGTAAAAGCTGTAAAACTTATTGTTTTCTCGATGGAAGATAAAGATATTAACTGCGCTTATAATCCGTCTATCTGCGTTGAACTTACAAACAATACAGGAATCAAACTTCCCGCAGGTCCCATTACTGTATACGACGGCAGAACATACGCTGGAGACGCTCTAATTAAATTTTTCCCCGAATATGAAAAACGCCTTATCTCGTACGGCGAGGATCTTTCTGTTTCGGTAAGTTTTAATCATACCGTATCGGAAAAAATATCGCTTGTTAAAATAGAAAAAGGCTTTATGGCGTTAAACAAGAAAATGATCTATGAAACGGTTTATACATTCAGAAACGCGGGGAAAGAAGCGAAAAAAATTATTATTGAGCATCCCGTTACTTTAAACACAAAATTAATAAGACCAAAGGAATACAGCGAAAAGACCCACAATCTATACCGCTTTTCTGAAGCATTGCCGCCGACGGGCGACCTTATAAATTTTTCCGTAATCGAAGAAAAAACAACGCATGAAGAAATTCAGATAATAAATTATAACTATGAAAAACTTGCCGGTTTCCTTTTAAACAAAGACATTACGCAAAAGTCCGCTAAAAAGGTTGTACAGGGTTCTTTTAAATTAAACATGAAAATAATTCAGGCGGAAAACGCTCTTAAGGAATTAAAAGATAAACGCAAAAAATTAATCGAAAAACAGGAAAGAACCCGCAAAAATATTGAAGCTGTCGGAAATCAAAGCCAGCAGGGGAAAGACTATCTCCAGCGCCTCGCAAACGAAGACAACGAGATGGACGATTTGGAAGACAAAATCAACTCTGCCGCGGGCGCTATAGAAATAGCGAAGAAAGAGTTTGAAAATTATCTTTTGGGAATTAAGATTAAATAAACTGCGGATTTACAAGTTTTAATCTCCGCTGTCAAACACTGTCTTTCCTATCTGAGTTTTGTCTGCGTCAATTGAAGCGCGGAATTTTTCCAGCGCCTGCTTTTCTCTTTCAAGATGTTTGAACGAATAGACAAAATTTCCTTTTTCATCGGTTTCAACTTCGGGAATGGAAACAGCTCCGATTTCCTTAATAATTTTATCTTCCGCTTCCTCTAAATTCTTTGGAGTAAATTCCTCACTGGGATGATTTATTTTTTTAATGTCAACTTTATTCGGAGACGACCATATTTTTCCGAAACAAAAGCGTTTTAAGTTTTTAAATTTTTCTTCTTCATTTTCTTTCTTTTCAGAAAAATAACGGATAGAAGGAATCAACCAGAAAAAAACAGAAAATGCTAACGGAATAACTCCTAATATAATTCCGATTAAAATATGCGGATTAACAGCGATCATATCCAAAAAATAATAAACGAATCCGTAAATCTTTGACGCCGCTTTAAATTGAAGTTCTGTTAATAATTGTCCTGTTGATATTGAGTTGAACAAAAAGTAAGATCCAAAAATCAAATTAAATGCGTTTATTAAAATTAAAGCGATGTTCATTTTTTTTGAGTTTGACGAAAATATTTTAAGACGCCGTACAAGAGGAGAAAGTTCGGCGAATTTTCCGGTCGTTTCAAATTCTGTCTGAGATCGCAGTAAAATATCGTCAAATTGATATACAATAGCGCCTTCTTCTGTTACTTCAGGTCTTCCGCCGTATTTTGAGCAGAAAGCTAAAATGTTTTTTTCCGCGTCAAGAGGTTTTTCCCCTGTGAACATCATGTATTCAGGGAGCGTTATGCAGCCCTTATTTGCCTGAACAAAAGAAATAACAGCTTTTAAAGTATTTTCTTCCCAATTTTTATTCGGATCTTCTTCGCCGAACACAAATGAAAATACCGCCTTGTGAAGCGGACGTTTTTCCTTTTTTTTTCTGATTTTTTTGTAATCATAATCATCATAAGAAGGACGCATAATTTCGGAATAGAACCAAATACGAATCAATAATTCAAACAGCCCCAAGCCGCCGAAACCGCCGTCGCCTGAGCCGCCTGAATCCCTGCTCCCCGATTTTGCCGCTATTGAAATAAAAACGCTTGCGAGAGCTATCGCGAGAAATAAAACAAAGTAGCCGACAAGCATTACCATTATCCATATTTTAAAGAGTAAAGGAAGCGCTTTCTTAATAAAAGAAACGGTTTTACCTGCAGCCTTTCTAAGGAAAGCTCCTAAACCGCGGTATCTGCTTGAAAAACCGTTCGGAAAATAATAAAGTATTTCTCCGGACTGCGTTACGCGCAAATGACCTCTGAATTCATCCGCGGCTTTAGGAAGAAGTTCATTCACTGTTGAAAGAGGCAAAGCGGTAAGCGCGCAGATATCGGCGGCTGTAGCTCCTTTACTTCTGCGTTTAAGTGAATTTACAATTTTAGAATAATCATCAGCCATGCTGTTTATTTTATCATTTAATTAAACACAAAAAAAGCCCGGCTGAGACCGGGCTTTTTATTTATATTTTCCATATTTTAGAAAATATACATTCTTACTCCCAATACTAATTTAGGCATTACAACATTAACGTCCGGCTGATCTTTAACGTCTTTCGGTATGAACCACAGCTGCCCTTCTGTAAACATACTGAATGTTCTAAGGAAACTTCTTGATTTAACAGAAATTTTCGGGAATTCAATTTGCAAAAGCAGCGCGCTAAGCCATGTAGGTGATTTACTCTGTGTCATTTCTTGTCCCATAAAATCAAAGTATGAGAAGATTGCTCCGATTCCGAACGAAGCGTAGAGCCATTCCCAATCAGGTCCGAAAATTCCGAACGGAAGAGTATAAATATTAGCAAGGAGTTTAACTCCGATTACGTGTCCTCCGTAACGCATTCTGCTTTTATTGCCGCTAAGATCCTTCTCTCCTCCAAGAGCCAAATATAAATCATGATCAATGTACCCGTACTGAGCCTGAATCTTTACGTTGTCGTCAAAGAAACTGAGTCCAAGAGCAACGTCAAAATATGTCGCTCCGCCGGAGAATACCGCGAATTTTGGATCAGCGAAACCGTGTTTAACAGCAAGCTGCCATATGAACGGAGGAATCGTGCCTTCGATATACAACCCCTGAAGAAAGCCCGGTATTTCATAAGCCGATTTATCGCCTTTTCGTAAATGATACGTTAAACTTACAAGCTCAACATCGTCTGTCGCAGTCGCGGAGAAACCGATTGATTGATTGTATACACCGCCCGCTTCCGGTGAAATAAGCCGGATTTCCGGGAAAGTTTTATCAACCTGAACCAGCATACGTGAAAGAGCAATCTCGCGGTTTTTCATTGTCGTTCTGATTATGATATAATGATTGCCTTCCGTCATTTCTCCCGTCTCAAGACGATAGCGGTAATCAACGCCTTTCTTTTTGCTTTTTTCAACTCTTCTGAATGTTCTTCCGTTGTCAAAACTAATTTCGGTAAAATCAGGAACTTTGCTTTTTATTTTATTTTTTTCGTTTTTGTCGGCAGATTTATCGGCAAGAAGCTCTTTGTCTTCCTCGTTCAGAATATATCCTGTGCGTCCGAAAATATAAGGTCTGTTATACGCAAAATCTCCGAATTTAAAACTGTCGATTGTAACCCACGGACCGTAGCTTGTGTATTTAACGGCATACGCGCGCGATTGAACATTTGTGCTTGTGCCGAAATTACTGTGTACAATAACATTGTTTGTTCCGGATGTTAATGCTTCGCTGTCGCTGTCTAAAGAGAACCGGAAATATCCTGTATCATCAACGTCGGTTGTCGCAACATCCCTTCCGTTGATTCTAAGCGTCACATTCTCCGCTTTATTCGCGCCCTGAGCGATTCCGTACAGATTAAAATTACCGCTGACTTCTTCGTTCTCAAGAGGATACAGTATTTCTATCGTGTTCCTTAGAGTTTGACGAACAAGCTGGAAGTTTCTTGAAATGCGCGAAACATTGCCGGCTAAGTCTGTCGCGATAACCGCGATATTGTAATTACCGTCAGTCTGCGGCGTTAAATCAAAACTTTCTCTAATAATCTCTAAAGCATCGAGTTTTCGCGATCGTAAATTATTCGTGACGTTTGCTCCGTCAAGACTGCGCAGTTGTATATCAATATCTTTTAAGTTCGCGTCGATAATTCTTCCCATAACGGTAATATTTCCAACGGAGAAAGATCCGTCACCCGGGCTGTCAAGAAGAATTTCAGGAGCCGAATTATCAACATTGATCATATTCGCGTAAGTCGCCGGAATATCGTATCTGTCAATAACACGGTAGAATATAACATTCGGTCCGTCTTTTAATATAGTTGTGTTAAATTGATATGTCCAAGATACTGTTTCGGCGGCAGTTCCAAAATTTCCTCTGGCGGAGTTATAAGTATTTCCGTTATCAAGAGAAACTAAAACCTCTTTAATGCCGTTTTTATCCGAAGATGAGCCGCGGACTTCAATTCCTTCTTTTAACACCGTATTGTAAAGCGGATACTGAATGCTTCCGGCAGGCTCGGATAACGATACTCTGAAATTTCTTGTTTTCGGTTCGCTTCTTACGCCGTAAATATCTTCCGCGATAACCGTAACAGAGTGCGCGTTATCTGAAAGGCTCGAAACGAGGATCGGAAGCGAGAAACCGTTTTCGGCATCAAGAGTCTGCCATGCTCCGTTATCAAGTCTCCATTGAATATTTTTTATCCCGTCGTCATCGAACATAACGCCCGATATTATAAAATCCGATGTTATAACTTCATTTTCCTGAGGAAGAATGATATGGACAACAGGAACGTCGGAAGCCTGATCAATCATAAACTGCCAAACGCTTATATCGCTTGAATTTCCCGCTTTGTCGGTAAAAGTAAAACGCATATTGTTCCCGAGCGGCATCTCAGTTGAATCCAATAAAACTTCGAAGAAACGCGGGTTATAATCTTTTTCCCATCTGTCGGCGTTAAAAATTTCTCTTGTTATTTCACGCGCACCGCCTGACGCTGGTCTTCTGTACCCGACTGATTGGAGCGTTCCCTGCTCTTCAATGCTGAATGCCATTCTGATAGTTCCGTTGACGCTTGAACCTTCTGTAGGCATAACTACAACGGCTTGAGGCATTTGAGAGTCTTTTAAAACCGTAACGCTTGCAATATTGCTTCTTCCGGAATCGCTTGTCGCTCTTACCAGAATACCAATTGTTCCGTCTTCTACAGCGCCTAAATCAACGGTTCGGTTATAATCATTCGAAACCTGCCCCATGCTGATCCATGTCGTTCCGACATCAAGCGAATATTCAACCGCGCTGAGTCTGGCTCTTGAAGAAATATTAAACCTTAAAGCCGTATTTGTTCTTACCCACGCGTTATCCGCCGCGCCTTGTATGTTAACAACAGGACCTGAGAAATCAGCCAACACCCTGAAAGCGGGAGACTGCTGAGCGCCCTGATCGGTCTGCAATCGTAATGTAAACGGACCTAAATCGCCTTCTTGAAGAGCGGACATAACAACGCGCCCGTATTCGTCGACATAAGCGCCGAGTCCGGAGCCGGAAACAGTAACATTCCTTATCGGCTGTGAACTTATTCCGTAAAAAACTTCTCCGTTAGAACCGACAATAACACGCCCGTCGTTATGTGTTTTTGTTCTTGCAAGACTGAATACAAACGGCACAGAATCCTGCGGAGCGCTTGACAGGAAAATATGCTCGTTATGAACAACTTCTACCCCGCTGCGATCCGTTGCTCTTATTTGAATCAATGTCAAACCGTCAGGCTGATTAGCGGGAAACTCTACCGCCGCTGTATGCATATCCTTTGATGTTGATAAACGCAGCGGAAGAATTACATCGCCGATAACGATAGATGAACTTTGAATTGCCGTAGTTGATCTGATGGCAACATTCATTATCGTTCTGGGTTCAGGTTTTATCGTCATACCGGTATAATACGGTTTTGTGGGAATTGCCGGTCTCGATCCCGGGAAAGCAAACGAAACAATTCCGGGCGCCGGCGGCAAAGCCTGAACCGTCATGCCTCTTACAGCGATTTTCGGACCAACTACGCCTGTAACATCCTTTGCCCAAACTTCGATACCGTGAATACCGGGTGAAAGATTCGGAATTAAAAACTGGAAATACCCTCCTGTTGCCGGAATCTCAACGGCGGGAGCTGAGTTAAGCGAATAAAAAATCGAAGCTATGCCGTCGTCGTCCGATGCCGTTCCCTTTACTACAATGCCGCTTTCACCGATTGCCGATCCTGTGAGAGGTTCGGTCAATGTTACAACAGGCAGATCACTAATTTGATCTACCTTGTATCTTTGGCGCGCAATAGTTACGTTACCCGAAACATCTTCGGCACGAATCTCTATATCAATGCTGGATGTTTTTATATTGCGAAGATCGATATCCGCAGACCACCAGTCATTTCCCGGCAGTAACAGGATATCGCCTTTTATATTTCCGGCTTTCCATGATATCGTTTTTAATCCTACAGGATGAGTCACGGAGCCTGCAATTGAAAACAATCCGTTTACAACTGTACCGGCTTCGGGATAAACAATATTTACTTCGGGTCCTGTATTGTTGATAAACAACAAATGCGCCGCGCTTCCGACGCTGTTATTTCCGTCAATGGCTTTAAACCAGATAACTTTAGGACCATCTTCAAACGACCTTGTATTGATGTTTATTTCCCAATTGTAATCGCCTGAACTTTTGTTTAATGATGTTTTTACCGGATGATATGTTTCTCCTTCATCGGTTGAATAATATAAAGAATTAATTCCGTTTCCATCCGCGGCAATTCCTTTAAGACGTATACCGCCTGATACAAGAGCGCCTATATCATGGCTTGTTATTGTAGTCACCGGTTTTTTCCGATCTAATATCCACGGAACTACAGCTTTTCTGTGTTTTTTTACTTTAAATCTTCCGTCAATACCCGTAAGTCCGTTTATATCTGTCGACCAAGCGGTTATCGAATAATTTCCGTCTGTCCAGATATCGGGATTTGAAGTATTTAAAAAATAAGACCAGAAATCCGTTCCTTCGGCTTTGACGCTTACTAATTCTTCGCCTTTTCCGTCTGAGCCGCGGTTAACTGTAAATTCAACACCGCTGATACCGTCGTCGTCAAATGCAATACCGACAATATTCATGTTTCCGTGAACGCTCATATTAGGAACAGGATTTATGATTGTTGTGTTAGGTAAATCCGAAGCAGGATCAAAAGTTATATTTTCCGGTCCTGAACGCGTAATGTTTCCGGCTCTGTCTTTTGCCTCGAGATAGTAATTACTTCGCCCAGGCTTTCTGTTTGTTGTATCAATTGTGTCTGAAAAACCGGAAGGATCAGGAGCCGTAAGAGATAAATTTTCCTTTCTGCCTCCTGCCCATAAAGCAGAACCAAGAAGCAGTAAGAACACGAAAAAAAACGAGACCTTTTTTAACATTTTTATCCCCCTACAAATTTCCTAAAAAACTCAAAAAAAAGCGTAAAATACGGATTATTTCATATAATCCGTTATTTTAATTATAGTAAATTTTTTTCTTATTTGTACATGGTTTGAGGGAAAAAAAACAGAATTCTTTGTTTTTCTCTTGTCAAATAAAATTTGATTTGATATACTATGAACATGAACTTCGGATACCGCGAACAATCTATAAATTCAGAAAACCGCTCTTTTGGGCGGTTTTTTTTTGTAAAAACAAGGGGAAAAGATGATTTTATCCGGTCTTAAAGGACGATCTCTTGTAGAACCTGAAGATTTTTCTCTCCAAGAAATGGAAAGTTTGTTTTCATTAGCGGAAAAAGTCGAAAAAGAAGAAAAATTCTTACGTGAAAGCTGCCGCGGAAAGCTGCTTGCTACCCTCTTTTTTGAACCGAGTACGCGCACCCGCCTTAGTTTTGAAGCCGCAATGCTGCGTCTTGGAGGCAGCTGCCTCGGTTTTGCCGAGCCCGGTTCCAGCTCTGCCGCTAAGGGAGAAAGTCTTGCCGATACAATCCGCACAGCCGCGTCCTACGCCGACACAATCGTAATGAGAAACCCGAAAGAAGGAGCCGCCCTTCTCGCAAGCAGATTTTCGGACGTGCCGGTTATCAACGCCGGCGACGGAGGACATCATCATCCGACGCAGACTTTAACTGACCTTCTTACAATCAAGCGGCTGTTAGGTGAAATCGATTCGATAACCGTCGGTTTCTGCGGAGATTTAAAATTCGGACGCACTGTTCATTCTCTCGCGAAAGCGCTCGCGCGTTACAAAAATATTAAAATGGTTTTTATTTCTCCTTCGGAACTTGTGCTTCCTGAATATTTAAAGAACATTCTAAAAAAACAAAACGTTGATTTTATTGAAAAGGAAAACCTTGAATCGTCGTTAAAAGAAAACGATATTGACGTTTTATACATGACCCGCGTTCAAAGGGAAAGATTTTTTAACGAAGACGATTACATTCGTCTAAAAGATATCTATGTTCTTGATACAGAAAAAATGAAAGCCGCAAAAGAAAAAATGATTGTGCTTCATCCTCTGCCGCGCGTTAATGAAATTTCTATTGAAATAGATTCCGACCCCAGAGCCGCGTATTTTAAACAGGCAAAGTTCGGAATGTATGTAAGAATGGCTCTGCTTGCGTCAATATTAGGCGCAAGTTAAAATTGTTATTGAGAGTGAATTATGCTGAAAATTGAAGAAATACGAAACGGACTTGTGATTGACCATATCAGGGCAGGACAGGGCATCCGCATATTCAACTATCTTAATCTTGATAAACTTCCGTGCACAGTCGCTTTTATAACAAACGCTTCTTCTTCCCGAAGCGGCAAAAAAGATATAATTAAAATTGATAATACGATTTCCATCAATTATGACATTGTAGGATTAATCGATCCCGATATAACCGTAAACATTATTGAAAATGAACGAGTAAAAGAAAAAATAAAACTTTCACTTCCTGAAAAAGTTGAGAATGTTTTATTCTGTAAAAATCCGCGCTGTATATGTTCGACTGAAAAATATTTGACTCATATCTTTCATCTTGAAAACGCCGAGCAGCGCACTTACAGGTGCGAATACTGCGATGAAATAATTTCTGCGGGAGAATTCAAATAACATGGTTTTTAACATTGATAAATTGTTTGAAGCGGTTGCGGCAAAAGGTCATGTTTGCGTAGGGCTGGACACCTGCGCGGATTATATTCCGTCCGCTGAGCGAAAAAAAGCGCGTAACGACGCGGAAGCGGTTCTCGTTTTTAACAAGGCGTTAATTGACTCCACATTGGATGTTTGCGCCTGCTATAAAGTACAGATCGCGTATTATGAAGAGATGGGACTTGAAGGCTTAAACGCATACTCGCAGACTTTAAAGTACATTAAAAGCAAAGGTGGTCTTGCAATCGCCGATATAAAACGGGGAGATATCGCGGATACCGCTTCCCGTTATGCGAAAGCCCATTACTCAGGCGATTTTGAAGCCGACTTTGTTACGATAAGCCCCTACATGGGAATGGACTCTGTTGATCCATGGATCAGAGAAGCGCAGTCACTTGGAAAAGGTGCTTTTGTTTTAATGAGAACAAGCAACAAAGGAATGAGAGATTTCCAATACCTAAAAACAGAGAGCGGAGAACAAGGAGCAGAGAGCAAGGGACAGGGAACAGCGAACGATAAACGGTTATATCATGTTGTGGGTGATAAATTGTCTTCTCTTGCTGTACAATATGAAGGTGTTAAAGGATACGGGATGTTCGGCGCGGTTGTCGGCTGTACTGAAAGAGAAGAAGCGGCGGAAATACGGAAAAACTATCCTAATTTGTTTTTTTTAATTCCCGGGTACGGAGCTCAGGGAGGCGGAGCGCTGGACGCCGCCATTCTGTTACGTGAAGGAAACGGAGGCGTAGTAAACGCTTCAAGATCGATTATCACCGCGTGGAAAACAGAATGCAGCGGGAATGAGGCTGCGCTTCAAGCTGCGGCTGACGCTGCAAGGCAGGCGTCAATAAAAATGCGTGATGAAATACTAAAAGAAATCAGGAACGGAAAATGAGGAATATTAAATGACTTCTACAGTATGTGAGGTATTATCTAACAAGCCAATCACGAAAGAATTTTTTATTTTACAGTTTTCATGGGGGAATCCTGTTCCAAAAGCGGGACAGTTTTTTATGATAAAACCTGTAAGAAGTTCGGTTTTTCTTCCGCGTCCAATAAGTATTTTTGAATTCAATTCACAGCAAAAAATTTTAAAGTTTCTTATAGCGATAAAAGGAAGAGGCACTCAAGAATTAGCGCAATTGCAAATCGGAGATAAAGTAATATTGACAGGTCCCGGCGGAAACGCATGGACGGATTTTATGCCTGAAAACGGAAAAGCCGCCCTTGTCGGGGGGAGCGCCGGTATCGCTCCTCTTTGCGCTCTTGTCGGCGAGAGACCGGATTTTGTTTTTCATCTTTTCGCGGGTTTCAGACAGGGATTTCGCGGCAAAGAAGAAGAAGACATTATTTTAGGATGCGGCGTAAACGCGAAAAAATACGTTATAACCGCAGAAGACGGAAGGAACGCGCTTATCGGACGCATAACGGATTTTATTTACGAACCTGAAAGTTATGACGTAATTTTAGGATGCGGTCCGATTCCGATGTTAAACGCTCTGAAGAAAAAATGCGCGGAAAAAAATGTTCCGTGTTTTTTATCTCTTGAAAGCAGATTCGCGTGCGGCATCGGCGCGTGCCTTGGTTGCACAATAAAAACCGTTATCGGAAACCGCTGCTGCTGCAAACACGGACCGATTTTTCCCGCAGGAGATATAATTTTTGATGAGTGATTATATGAATGATACAAACGAAAACAAGCCTGATATCGACATGTCAGTCAAAATCGCGGGCGTTACATTTAAGAATCCTGTAATAGCAGCGTCAGGAACTTTCGGCAATGGAAGCGAATATTCAAAATTAATAAATATTTCTGCTTTAGGAGGAATATGTTCCAAAGGGCTTACAATGGCTCCAAGAAGCGGAAATACAGGCGTACGCATTTGGGAAACTCCGTCGGGATTATTAAATTCGATTGGGCTTCAAAATAAAGGTATTACATCATTTTTGGAAAATGATCTTCCCTTTCTTTCCGGTTTAGGTCCTGTTATCATCGCAAACCTTTCAGGCGGAGATTCAAACGAATACATTAACGGCGCGCGAATGTTAAACCTATCTTCCGTTGACATGATTGAACTTAATATTTCCTGCCCCAATATTAAAGCCGGAGGAATGGCATTCGGTCTTGATCCGGGAACCGCCGCCGCAATAGTAGCCGCGGTCAAACGCGCCTGTTCAAATAAACCGCTCATTGTAAAACTTACGCCTAACAGCCCTTCCCTCACGTCTGTCGCTCTCGCATGCATTAAAGCGGGAGCGGACGCTCTCTCTTTAGTCAACACAATCAAAGCAATGGCGATCGACACTGTTAGCCGCAAACCGGCGTTTGACAATATAACCGCAGGTCTGTCAGGTCCCGCGATAAAGCCGATAGCGCTTCGCATGGTTTGGGAATTATTCGACGCGATAAAAGATTCAAAATCAAATATACCGATTATAGGGATGGGCGGAATCGTGAACACAAACGACGCTCTTGAATTTTTAATGGCAGGAGCCGAGGCAATACAAGTAGGCTCCGCGACTCTTGTAAATCCGCACGCAATGATTGAAATAATTGATGGTATCGGACAGTACATGATTAACAACAAAATGAAAGTGTTAGGTGATATATCAATAAGGAATAATTAAATGGAAAAAGTAATTGAATTATTAAGAGAATCGGAAGCGCTTCTTGAAGGACATTTCTTATTAAGTTCCGGCAGACATTCCGACAAATATTTTCAATGCGCGAAACTTTTACAGTACCCGCAAAAGGCAAAAGAAGCGTTTGAAGAAACAGTAAAAAAGATTTCATCCGATATAAAAGCGGGAAAGCTTAAAGTCGATATTGTAGCCGGTCCCGCTATGGGCGGAATAATCGCGGCGTATGAAGTAGCGCGTCAATTGTCGTTACCCGCAATTTTCACGGAACGCGACGAAAACGGAATAATGACGCTGCGCCGCGGATTTGAAATCAAAAACGGCATGAATGTCATGATTGTCGAAGACGTTGTCACAACAGGCAAATCTTCGATTGAGTGCGCAGCGGTGCTTGAAAAAGCGGGAGCTGTTATCTCCGCCCTCGCCTGCGTTGTCGACAGACGCGCAGAAGGAGCGCAGGACATCGCGTGGCAGTTCTATCCCGCTGTAAAAATGTCAGCCGCGAATTGGGAAGCGGCGGACTGCGATCTTTGCAAAAAGGGAATTCCTGTTGTTAAACCCGGTTCGAGAAAGATTTGAAAAAGGATTTTTATTCAGTTATTTATGAAGACAATACCATCATCGCGGTGAATAAATCATCAGGGATTTCTATCGGCGGTGATCGCTGGGATGAAACCCTCGAAAGACTCGATCGCCTTATAGAACGCGATCTGAAGATTCCTAAAATATTTACGGTTCACCGCATTGATAAAGATACTTCAGGTCTTGTCGTATTCGCCAAAGATAAAGAAACGCATAAAATTTTATCAATGGCTTTTGAAAACAGACAAGTTGAAAAAAAGTATACGCTTGTTGTTCACGGCCGCCCTGCATGGAAAGAAACAATCTGCGATCTCGCTCTCGTTCCGAACGGAAATAAAAAACACATGACAATCATCGATAAATTCCGCGGAAAAGAATCCGTTACGCATTTTTCGTTTGTATTAAGCGCGGGAAACTATTCAGTTCTTGAAGCGTATCCAAAGACGGGACGTATTCATCAAATTAGAGTGCACGCAGCCGCGCTTGGTCACCCTGTTGTATGCGACGAACTTTACGGAAAAATTAATCCCATAAAACTTTCGTCTTTCAAGCGCGGCTGGAGAGGCGATCCTCATGAGGAGCGCCCCTTGCTTTCCAGATTGGGGCTTCACGCGAGTGAATTAATCTTACCTGACAGAGAATTGCTAAAAGCGCCGCTCGCGAAAGACATATCGAGTTTGATTAAACAGATGGAAAAAGCTGGTTAATTAATTCTTTTTTCCGAAATTTACCTTCGGTATTACAGGCACCGACTGAGACGCCGCTTTGTTCTCGGCTTTGATCGCGTCGAAAACTTCCTGCCTGAAAACTTTTACTGTTTTTGGAGCGTCAATTCCGATACGCACTTGATCGCCGCGTATTTCTATGATGGAAATTGTTATATCTTCGCCTATTACAATTTTTTCATTTAATTTTCTTGACAGTATAAGCATAATTATTTCTCCGTCTGATTAAGTTCAGCGATGATGTCATGCTTTGTCCGCCATTTTGATTCTGATAAAATTGTCTGCATTCCTTTCATGTTTTTTTCGTTAATTACTATCGGTCCCTGAAGGTTAGCCGTCATCGGACTTCCGTCCTGCGGAATTGTTACTATAACAAATATTAACGCGTCATCTGATTCTGTAAGACCAACTTCAGCTTCTTCTTCAGGCGTAACATTTACTTCATAATCTTTTCTGAATAGAAACGGATCAATTAAAATAAAAGCTATCTCTGTTTCTTTTATTGATTGCAGCCAGTAAAAAGGAGGATGTTCTTCATCGGGAATAATTACATACTCCGAGTAATCTTCAAATCCGTAAAGCCCATGAGGAATAATTATTTTTCTTTTGTCTTCTACTTCAATAGTGCCAAATGCCTTTGTTTCAACCTGCATAAAAACTCCTAAAAATTATTAACTGTCAAATTGTTTCATATTTATCTTAAGAAATCAAGTAAAGTCGGCGGAAGGATCTTCGCGGCTGATTGTAACGCCGCCTGATGCGCGAAACGCGCCATATTTAAATCCATCGCCGCTTGAGCCATATCGAGCCCTGTTTCCGTATTTAACATCGCGTGAATATTCGGTATTTGTTTGTTTATTCTCTGCCACGCGAATTCAGCTCTTTCTTTTCTACTTCCAACATCGGCGATTCTCAGTGTAATATTATTTACGGACAGATCCATTCCCGCTATTCCCTGACTGCCGATAAAATCCTGATCTCCCCTTATCATCGCGTCTCTTAATCGTATAACCATATCGAAAATAGATCCGCCTGAAACCATTGCCGTATTATTCCAGTTAGGCGCATTATTCACAAGATTGCCGCTTATTATTCCGAGATCGCGTAACACGGTGGCTCCGCCTTCTTTATCTTCCGCGCGTATAAGATGCGCGTTTGTTCCTTCGATTACAAGCCCGCGGGATGTCGGATCGATATACGCTTTAATGGGAGCGGGTGAATCGTTTATTTTTGAAACGATTGAAGGCAGCGTATCTCCGACGCTGACAGGAATTTCTACTCCGTCAAGATAAAAAGCGCCGTTCTGCTGAACCCTGTAATCGGTCGCGTCTACCTGTGAAAATATTTTCATTTTTTCAGCCCAGAAAGCCTCGTCGCCTGCAAGATCGAGTTCTACAAACATATTGTCTCCGATCTCTACGTTACGTGAAGCGCCTGCTCCTCTGTATTCAACGCTTGTGATCATTGTTTCGCCTCCGCCGTCAACAGTTCCTTCCACAATTCTGAACGGCTGTGTCAGCACTTTATCGCCTGCGAACGCCTGTTTAATATCAGGTCCTAACGCGTTTGAAATTGAAACCAATTCTTTTAAAAGTTCATTGACTTCAACTGCCATTATTTTAAGCTCATCGGGCGAATAAATTCCGTGCGCTCCTGCAACGGCGAGTTCTCTTACTCTCTGGATTATTTCGTTAGACGAATTAAGAAAATCGTAAGTGTTGTCAAAATGTTCCATCGCGTATTGGGTATTCTGCTCAAAACGATTTAAACGAGTAATAAAAGATTCGTACCTTACGGCATGAGACGCTGAAATAGGATCATCTCTTAATTGGTGCAGTCTTGTCTGCGATCCAATCTGCGAATTGATCTTATTCAAATTACTTTCCTGTTTTCTCAGATAAAACTGCGAATCCGTAAACGTCATATCAGTCGAAATCCTGTTCATATAAACCTCCGTCTTTCTCCGTATCTTCTATCTTCTGCTTATTTTAAACGCCCATTCTATTTATCAAAGTATCCAGCATTGAATTGACTGTTGTTATAAAACGCGCAGCCGCGTTGTATCCGTGCTGAAACCTTATCATGTTCGATAATTCTTCATCGATGTTTACGCCTGAAATTGACTGCCTCCAGTCTTTCAAATATTTCATAATTTGTTTTTCTGTCGCGAGCGCTCTCTCAGACTGCTCTCCCATAAGGGCGATATCTCCGATTGAGTTTGCGAAATAATCGTCAAATGTCGCGTAACGTCCGACCATGATTATATTGTTTCTAATCGAAGCGATTGCGGCGGCGGCTTCTCCGTTGCCGGCGTTCGCGGGTCTTCCGTTCTCGCCGAAACCTGCCGCGACATTCGCGGGATCGCGCAAGAGAGCGGGATTTACTTCTATCCAGCCTGAAGGATGAGCGATCGGGGCTACCGCGTAACTTTCAGTTCCTCCGCGAAGGCTTGCTACAGCGTCGGCGGTTTCCCAAGTATACGCGCCTTCAGGTCCCGACTCGTTTAATAAACCGGCGTAACCTACAAGAAAGTGACCTGTGTCTTCGACATGTCGTATAACAAAATCTGGATTTACTCTCTGACCGTTTATAAGCTCCGCAGGAGTTGCTTTAAGGGTTAATTGACCTTCTCTGTTAAGTCGCGCTACAACTTCCGCTCCTGAATTATTTATGCGCGTAACAATATCGTTCACTGTATCGGTTGAATAGTAAGGAACTGCTATCTGTCTGTCGGCTCCGGAAAGAGTAATTGAGCCTTCCAATCCGGGCTGAGCCTGCGCTTCAAGACTGTTCAAACCGTTTATGCGGTAAACATAACTTGAATCAAATACGCCGTCTCCGCTTCTGTCATAATTTCCGCTGACATTTAACACAAAAGGATATTCGGAAAAGAAATTTACTCCTGTTGAACCATTCGCGCCGTACGCGCCTCTGTGAATTTCATTAACAAGGTCTGTAAAGTTCATTGTCATATTGTCAAGATTGTTAATTTCTTTTTCGATCGTTCCGTCACGCAATTCCATTAAAGCGCCGAGGCTTCCGCGCGTAAAAACCATTTCCGTGCCAAGATCTC
>Ga0209755_10003907_pt1 | contig 18142 bp, 14 predicted proteins | sample TergutCo191P1_FD_187301 | JGI IMG/M metagenome (GOLD analysis project Ga0209755, IMG submission 187301) | Cornitermes sp. P1 segment gut microbial communities from Petit-Saut dam, French Guiana - Co191P1 (SPAdes) (version 2) | ecosystem: Host-associated > Arthropoda: Insects > Digestive system...
TCTTTCTTCGGAACAAAAAGATTTAACGCGGCGCATAACAGTCTGCTCTGTAGACGAGCTTGGCACCATTGCCGGAATGGTTAATTCCTTCTGCGATCACTTAAGCGAAGGAATTCATGATATAAAAACCGGAAAAGATAATCTTGTGCATGTAGGAAACAAGCTGGAAGAAAACGCCTCCGGTATGGCGGCTTCTGTCGCGCAGATGTCGGTAGCGGCGGAACACGTGCTTGTAAAAACAAAAGGGCAGATGGAAAGCGTTAATACGTCGTCGCAGGCGGTACAGCGAATTTCAGAAAATATAAAGGCGCTGGACGAATCAATTACCGTTCAGACGTCCAGCATGAACGAAGCCTCCGCGGCGGTTGAGCAGATGATTGGAAATATTACTTCAATCAGCTCTGTGACGGAAAAGATGGAAACACAATTTAAAACTGTAGGGGAATCTTCCGATAAGGGAAGCGCTATCCAGAAAGAAAGCGCCGGACGTATTCGCACAATCGTTGAGGAATCGCAGAATTTGCAGGATGCGAACAAGATCATCGCTACCATTGCCGCAAAAACAAATCTTTTGGCAATGAACGCCGCAATCGAAGCGGCGCACGCCGGAGAAGCAGGCAGAGGATTCGCAGTAGTAGCCGATGAGATTCGCCAGCTTGCCATTAATTCCACAGATGAATCGAAAAAAATCGGCAACGAGCTTAAACAAATCGTCAATACTATCGCTCAGATTGTCAAAGACTCAGAAGCTTCAACAAACGCTTTTGTTGACGTAACCAAACGCATTAACGAAACCGGAAAACTGATTCACGAAGTAAACAACGCAATACGGGAACAAAAAACCGGCGCAAGCCAGGTAATCAGCTCTTTGAGGATGATGAACGAACACACGGATAAAGTCACCGCCGGATCAAAAGAAATAGAGCACGGCAGTTCGATCATGCTTAATGAAATCAATACCCTGCAAACCAGCGCCGGAGAAATAATGACGCGCATGGAAGAAATGTCCAGCGGCATCAAAAATGTCAATAACGGAGCTCAGGGCGTCTCTGAATTATCTGTCAAAACAAAGTCTTCCATACAGAAAATCTCAGTCATCGCTGACGGGTTTAAGGTGTAAAGTATCTATTGACTTTTTTTAAAATTTACTCTACCATTAACGTAGTTTTGGTAAATTCCTTAAGGAGTTGTAAATTTTAATGAAAAAAGTGTTCTTTTTATTGGTAATATTGATGATCCTTTTAATTGCCGCCCCCGTGTTTGGATCAGAACGTGAAGATTTTTTTTCACAGGAAGGGAAAAAGTTTTGGAGTCTCGGGCTCAATATCGGGACATCATTCGCTACCCCGTTGCTGATTGTCAATTTAAACGGTACTATCTCGCCTCTGCCGTATTGTTTTTTTGAATTCGGCGCTGAATTCGGAACTATAACCGGAATGGCGGGCGAACAGGTAGAAATTCGTGACGTACAGTACTTTTCTTCATACATATACGCCCGCGCCAATCTCTACCTGCCGTTCGGCGACAGGGTGTTTGATTCTTTCGGCAAGGCAAAGGAAGGCGGCGGATGGTATTTAGGGCTTGGATTAGGGCTTATGAACGCTGAATACGCGTTTGTTCAGAGCGTCACGGAAAGGACAGTCGCTACGGTAGAAACCCCTACATTTGACGGAGCGTCGGGCTTTTATTTCGGCAGAGGCCACATATTATTTAAAGCGGGATACGGCGCGCGCACTACAATGGACATGAAAAACCTGATTGGTATAAATCATCGTTTTTTAATGGGCATTGCTTACCGCATTTATTAGGAAGTGAATTATGAAAAAAAATATTTTAATGTTGATTTCTGTTTCTTTGCTTTTATTCAGCACTGCCTGCGCGCTGGAAATCGCCAATGTAATCGGTCCGGACGGCGGATATGTATTTTACGATAAGGGAAGTTACAATTACGGTTGGCGTTATATTCAATGCTCTTCGTATGATTTCGGCAATGTTAGGGATAATTCCGTCGACAGCGTTAAAGCCGCGTTAAAATTTTGCTCTGATAATAACGCGAACTGGCACAAGCTGGGCTGGGAATTGCCGACCGAAGATAGCTTAAGAAAATTGCTGGAATGTTTCTCTTACGGATTTACAAAATTTTCGCCTGATTATTATTATTTAGCGGTAAATAATTTATATGACGCAGGGAAATGGTGGGTATGCGGTTGTGTGACAAACGGAGAAGGCGTAAAAAACACAGGAAAGTTTTGCACAAATTGCGGAGCTGCCGCGCCTGCCCAGGGCTGGATAGAAAACAAGAATGATCCGCCTAATCCGGCGCATCTTAAAGACGAGAGCGCTTGGGAAGTAATAATTCTCCATAAGAATTTTGAACAAGCGGCAAACGGAACAGTCGAACGGGTTAATGTTTCAGATATTCCTGATGACTTATTAATCAGGGTTCGCGCAATCAGAAGATTCTAAAAAGGGATAAAGTGAAAAACAGAGCAATTGTTATTTATTTTTTTATCGCGGTATCTTTGGCGTTTACTGCCTGCCAGCATATGGACAGAATCGCGCAGGGAGCTGCGAGAGCTGAACTGATAGATCAGGGAACTGCAAACTGGATTAGTTTTTCCGCCAGAGCTTTCAGCGACGCCGCCGCGGATATTACACCCGATCAGGAATATTATATCGGCAGAGCGGTAGCTGCGAATATCCTCAGCACATATAAAATATATGATAAGGATCCGGGGCTCACAGCTTATCTAAATCTGATTTGCGCCGCGATAGTTCTTAATTCCCCTCAGCCGTCAATTTTCAACGGCTACTATTTAGCGATTCTTGACACCAATGAAATTAACGCTTTCGCAACTTCAGGCGGACACATCTTCGTAACGCGCGGCCTTATTAATGTAGCAAAAACGGAAGATGCCCTTGCAGGCGTTATCGCTCATGAGGTCGCGCACGTTCAACTGCGGCACGGCATGAAATCCATCACGTCAAACCGCATTACGCAGGCGTTTTTAGACAGCGCGACTTTGGGAGTAGGAAACGCGATGGGAATGGACCCGGAAGAAATGAGCAATGTATTGGATGAGTCTGTCAATGAAATAATGCTGACAATGGTAAACCGCGGTTATTCGCCTGAACAGGAATATGAAGCGGATACAGCAGCAATGTACTTTATGGTTTTCGCCGGTTACGAGCCGTCAGGCTTGATTGATATGCTTAAAGAGCTGGATAAAGTTCATACAAACGCCCGTTCAAAGTTCAACAGGACTCACCCGGCGCCGGCACAGCGCATTTATTTCGCGGAAAGGGCGTTAAGAAGATTCAAGATCGCCGATACCAAAATTGAAAGACAGGATCGTTTTAATAAAGCGCTGCATGTAGAATAGTCCTATTTTTTGAACATCATTAAAACAGAATGCCATAATCTTATAAAAATATTTCCTCTTTCATAAGATTCCGCTGTAACAACCTGCGCGCGATGCAGTTCGCCGTATTCATCGGAGATTACAAGATAGCCGACAGGATGATCTTTTGGAAGCGGAGCTACTAATGCGCCGTTAATAACAGTCTCAAAAAAAAGTTCATTTGCCCTATTCGAAGGAGAAGTAAAAATTACTTTTTGCTCATCGTTCATTATCGTTTGTCCGCTTTTAACCGCTAACTTTACGTTTTTCTCTTTCCCCTTCCAAAGTTCGGCATATTCCGTCGGCGGTATATTCGGGCGCACTGTTTTAAAATTATCGAATGCCCATGATAAAAGCCGAATACCGTCTTCTTCACGAATGCGTGCGCCTCCTCTTTGCGAGGGGGCGCCGAGAATCACAAGAATAAAGCGGGTCTGCCCTCTCTGTGCCGTAAGAGCGATATTATAGCCTGACTCGGGAATAAAACCGGTTTTTAAACCGTCGACGCCTTCAAATTTTCCAAGCAGGGTATTTCGGTTGGTCTGAGTAATGGTAGAAATATTATTCTTCCTGCTTTCCCGGATATTTTTTTCAAGCGGATATGAAAATTCGGGAACAGAGTGAAAATTTTTCATGCTGTCAGGATTTAATTTTACATATTGATAGCAGAAAAAAGCAAACTCGTTCGCCGTTGTCATATTCTGTGAAGAATAGCCCGAACTTTCAACAAAGCGCGTAGCTTTCAATCCCATCCTGCGAGCCTGCGCCGTCATCAAAGCGGCAAACCTGTCCATATCAGGCGTTATGCGAAACGCGGCGGCAACGGCCGCGTCATTGCCCGAAACAACCGCGAGGCCAAGGAGGATTTCGCGCAATGTAACAATCTGCCCCGGCTCAAGAAACATCAAACTTGACTGAGGCGGCTGCCTCTGAGCCCAGCTCGCTTCCGTTATGGGAATTATCTCGTCATAAGAAGCCCTACCCTCCCTGATTTCATTCATTACAAGGTGCATGGTCATGAGCTTTGTAAGAGAAGCCGGAGGTATCTCGTCATCGCCGTTTTTCGCGTAAAGCAGCGCCCCCGTCTCTGCGTCAATCATCACGGCAGAGCGCGAAACAATTTCAGGGCCGTTAACAACCAAAGGAGCAAGCAGTTCCGGCGTAGAAAAATACTGCGAAAAAATATTTATCGGTAAGCAGACAAAAAAAGTTGTAACGATTAATTTCACACGGAGGCGCGGAAATTGAAAAAAGGATTTCACACGGAGGCACAGAGGCGCGGAGGGTACAGAGTTGTCAGACAACCGCTCTGTGTCTCCCGAACCAGAGGTTCGATGCCTCTGTGTGAGATTCTTTTTGAAAATATCTGTCATGTAAGTACCTAAAACTCTGCCTGACCCACTGCCCGTGGGTACGGGATTACATCGCGGATGTTTGCCATGCCGGAAACATACTGTATCAGCCGCTCGAAACCGAGGCCGAAGCCGGCGTGGGGAACCGTTCCGTAACGGCGGAGATCGAGGTACCACCAGTAATCTTCGCTTTTCATGCCAAGCTCTTCAATCCGGCTTTTTAATTTGTCAGGATTATCCTCGCGCTGTGAGCCGCCTATAATTTCACCTAACCTGGGAACAAGAACATCCATCGCGCGGACTGTTTTATTGTCATCGTTCAGTTTCATATAAAACGCTTTTATCTCTTTGGGATAATCCGTAACGATAACGGGCCCTTTCGCGGTTTTTTCCGTTAAAAACCTTTCATGCTCGCTTTGAAGATCGCATCCCCAGCGCGGCTCAAACTCAAAAATTCCCTTCGACGCGGCAGCTGCTTTTTCAAGCTCTTTTACGGCATCGGTATATGTGATATGGGTAAATTTCGCGTTTGCGACCTGCCTGAGATTTTCGATAATCCCCTTCTCGACATGAGCGTCAAAAAAAGCAAGTTCATCGGCGCATTCTTCAAGCGCGCTGTTGAAAACATATTTTAAAAAATCTTCAGCTAACGCCATGTCGTCCTCCAGCTCTGCGAACGCGGCCTCCGGTTCTACCATCCAGAACTCCGCAAGGTGGCGGACAGTATTGGAATTTTCCGCCCGGAAAGTCGGCCCGAAAGTGTAAACGCGGGAAATTGCCGTCGCGTAAGTTTCAGCTTCAAGCTGCCCTGAAACAGTAAGGAATGACTGCTTACCGAAAAAATCTTTTGTCCAGTCAACGCCTCCCGAAGAAACCTGTTTTGCGATTTCTTTTGGATCCATTGTTGTTACCTGAAACATCGCGCCCGCGCCTTCGCAGTCGCCTGCCGTAATAATCGGCGTATGTAAATAGTGAAAATCCCTTTCCTGAAAATAGCGGTGGATCGCGAACGCGAGACGGCTTCGAAGCCGCGCCACAGCTCCGAAAGTGTTAGTCCTCGGGCGAAGATGGGCAATTTCGCGGAGGAATTCGAGAGAATGCCGCTTTTTTTGAAGCGGGTACGCCTGAATACCGTCTGTTGTTTCAGCGGGCGCATGTCCAACCACAGAGAGGACTACTGCCGCAATTTCAACAGCCTGCCCTGAAGCCGGAGAAGGAATAAGTTTTCCTTTTATTTTGACAGAGGCGCCCGTTGAAAGAGAGGCAAGAGCATCTTCAGTAATAGAATCAATACCGGCGCCCCTGTCAAATGTGCATTGAATTCCGGAAAAACAAGAACCGTCGTTCACCTCAACAAAGACGAGATTTTTCATATCTCTCTTTGTCCTTACCCAGCCTGAAATTTCTACTTCCTGCGACTGAGGAACATCTTTCAATATGTATTTAATTAATTTTGGCAGCATGAAATGATTATATAATTAACGAGGATTAATGACTAGCCGTAGGAATTGAGAATTCATATTTTCTACTTGTTTAATATTTTTAAATTTGATAAATTGTTGATTAGTTTTTAATATTAAAATTAAGGAGAAGTATTATGAAAAGGATTTCATGTCTTTTATCAGCGGTTCTACTGATCGCAATGGTAGTATTTACATCATGCGGAAAAAAAGATCCGGGGAAACTGATCTGCGGAGTTACTGAATACGAGCCGATGAACTTCAGAGTTAACGGAGAATGGACAGGCTTTGACACCGAATTTGCCCTTCTTGTCGGAGAAAAACTCGGGCTTCAGGTTGAATTTCAGCTGATAGACTGGGCGCAGAAATTCTCGGAATTAAATTCAGGATCCATTGACGCAATCTGGAACGGCTTCACGGCAAATACCGAAGAAGCCAACGGAACTCCCAGAATCAATTTATGCGACATGAGCTACAGCTATATGATCAACACCCAATGCGTAGTCGTAAAAAAAGAAAGAGCCGGAGAGTTCACATCCGTATCATCACTTTCTGGAAAAACTTTTGCCGTCGAAGCGGGATCTGCGGGTGAAACGATGGCAAAAAGCGTAGCTGGATCAGACGGAACAATTATCGGCGCTCCCGCTCAAATCAATACCTTCATGGAAGTTAAATCAGGAGCGGTTGACGGAGCTATTATTGATGTGCTTCTTGCGAAAGAAATCACCGGAGCGGGAGATTACACTGATTTAACAATCGCGAATATCAATCTTAAAAGCGAAGTGTACGCGATCGGATTTAAAAAAGGCAACACATTAAGAGACAAGGTAAATCAGGCGATTGTTGAACTGCATGAAGAAGGCAGATTAAAAGAAATCGCTCAGAAATACAATCTTGAAAACAGCCTCTTTATAGACAAGAATTTCGGAAAAACTAACTAAAAAACATAGAAGGTAAAATGGGAATAACTGAAGTAACGTTATCATTGTGGAGCGGATTTCGCACAACGCTTCTTTTATTCTCATTGACGCTTCTCTTCTCTCTTCCGCTGGGTCTGCTAATTTCATTCGGCTCAATGTCGAAATTCAAACCGCTTTGTTATCTGATAAAAATATTTGTCTGGATCATCCGCGGCACGCCTTTAATGCTGCAGGTTATCATCATTTTTTATGTTCCCGGCCTGCTTTTCGGCACTCCGATTTCTACGCGGTTTAACGCCGCGATAATCGCTTTTACAATCAATTACGCCTGTTATTTCAGCGAAATATACCGCGGCGGAATCGAGAGTATTTCTCAAAGCCAGTACGAAGCGGGACAAGTGCTCGGAATGACAAAATTGCAGATTTTCTTCCGCGTAATTTTTTTACAGGTAATAAAACGGATCATCCCGCCGGCGTCCAATGAAGTCATCACTCTTGTAAAAGATACGGCGTTAGCGCGCGTTGTCATGGTAGTAGAAATTATCAGGGAAGCCGAGTTCATGGCGGCGCGCGGGATGATCTGGCCGTTATTCTACACCGGCCTTTTTTATTTGTTATTCGTAGGTATCCTCACATTATTTTTCGGATACATAGAAAAAAAATTGAGTTATTTTAAAGCATGAAAAATATTCTTGAAGCGCATAACATTTCCAAACGCTTTGGAACAGCCGCTGTTTTAAATGACATCAGCTTCACTCTTGAAGAAGGCAAAGCGCTGGCTATAATCGGATCTTCCGGAAGCGGGAAAACAACTCTTCTTCGCTGTTTAAATTTTCTGGAAAGACCTGATATGGGCCGTATTATTGTGCGCCAGGAAACGATATACGATTCAAAAGATCATCACCGCTATAATGAGTCAACCCTCAGAGAGAAACGCCTTCATTTCGGACTTGTATTTCAATCATTCAATCTGTTCCCTCAATACACAGCTTTTCAGAATGTAACGCTTGCCCGCGAATTGGCGGTAAAAAGAACGGCGGATTACAAAACAAACAGAAAAGCCATAATTGACGAAATACACAGCGACGGCATACAGCTTCTTGAAAAAACGGGACTGGCCTCAAAACGGGATTTTTATCCTCATCAGTTATCCGGCGGACAGCAGCAGCGCGTTGCAATTGCCAGGGCTTTAGCGTTAAAGCCTGATATTTTATGCTTTGATGAGCCGACATCCGCTCTCGATCCCGAATTAACGGGAGAAGTGTTAAAAGTTATCCGCGGCCTCGCAAATAACAGCACAACGATGATCATTGTCACCCATGAGATGCAGTTTGCCCGTCAAATCGCGGATACCATTCTTTTCATTGACGAAGGTATTGTGGTTGAACAGGGTCCTCCCGAACTTCTGGATAATCCTTCCAGCGGCAGATTAAAAAAGTTTTTAGAGAGGTATTCACAGCCGCTTTGATCTTTTTACTTGTTTATTATCCTGTCCACCAATTCCGCGATTTCCGCAAATTCACTGTGCAGTAAATTTACAGAGATGTCATTTAACGAACGAACGATTTGATCCGGCCAATTTTTCGCGTCTAAAGTTTCCAGCGCCGCTTTTGCCGTTTTTTTATCATACCCGGCGCACGCTGTTTTAATTTCAATCAATTTATTATGCAAAAACGATTTATTCTCTTCGGTCATCGCCTCCATTTCCGCCAATTCATCGGAATGTTCGATGTATTTAAAATTCTCTACAAGAGATTTCAGCGCGTTAATAAATGTCGGCGTCGCGCTTTTAATAAGCTCGTAATTACGCTGACGGGCGTTATTTTCTATTTTAAACGCGATATCGGATAATTCTTTTTCGCCGATATTTGCAAGAGCGCTTTTAATTCCATGAACGGCAGTAACATACTGTTCAATTCCCTCATCATCAATACTGGTACTTTCCATCACTCTTACGGCGTTTTCGGCGTCACGCACAAAAAAGTCCATTATTTTAAACGCTCTCGTTTCTTCGGTATCCCATGACTGCTTTTGGTTTGCCGCTCTTTCGGCTGCCGGAACTTTCCGCGCCGCTTCCACAACTTCCTGCGGTTTTCTGTTTTTTATATATTCCAGCAAAACATAATTCAATTCGCGGGAATCAATCGGTTTGGAAAGAAAAGCGTCAAAGCCGCTTTGTAAAAACATTTTTGCCCTTCCAATCAGAGCATTTGCCGTTAACGCTATAATGGGAAGAGTATATCCCATTTCCCTGATACGCTTTACAGTTTCAATGCCGTCCATCTTCGGCATCATATGATCCATAAAAATAATGTCGTAACTGCCGCCCTTCCTGATTTTCTCTATCGCGCTGAACCCGCTCGTCGCGGTATCAACTTTTAATCCATAAGGAATCAGCATCCCTCTTGCGACATAAATATTCGATTCTACGTCATCAACAACAAGCACGCTGCCGTACGGCATATACTCGCGGATAAACTGAACTTTCTTTAATATTGTGGTATTATGGAAACTGAAATTCTTTAATCTGTTGATTAATTCTTCCGAGCAGACGTCCGTTCCGTGCCGTTTCTGCGGAATACATACGGTAAAGACAGAACCAATTCCCGGACTGCTTACAATGTCAATAGAGCCTTTCATCAAATCAACAAGGCGTTTTGTAATACTCATACCCAGCCCCGCGCCTACTGTGGTACGGTTAGTATCAAGATTAAAACGCGTATACTCGTCAAATATTCTTGTGAGCTGTTCATCCGTCATACCCTGCCCTGAATCTTTAATTTTAAAAATTATAATTACATCATCGGGCCTGAGCTGTTGACTTGAATCATTTGTTTCCACAGATATAAAAAATTCGATCTTTCCCTTATCCGTATATTTAAACGCGTTTGAAAGAAGATTATTTAAAATTTGTTTAATCCGAAGCACGTCCCCGATCAATTCAAAGGGGATATTATTATCTATACTCAGCACAAATTCAATCGGTTTGCTTTCATAACGCAGATGATTTATCTGAACGGTATCATTGATAAGGCTTGGAATATCATAAATAACGGGAATAAGCTCAAGTTTACCGGATTCTATTTTAGAAAGATCCAGAATGTCATTTATGATATTAAGCAGTAAATCGCCTGACTCATAAATCTTTTCAAAACTTTCGGTCGTTTCCTGAGAGAACATTTCCTTTTGAAGCTGGATTTCCGCGACGCCCAGAATCGCGTTCATGGGGGTGCGGATCTCATGGCTCATGTGGGAGAGGAAAATACTCTTTGAACGGTTGCTCTGCTCCGCCTGCTCTTTGGCGATTTTTAACTGAGACGTCATTTCATTGCGTATAACAGCATTTAACAACATTCTGCTGCCGGACCGCAGAATTAATATCTCGCTGTCAGAAAAAATTCTTTCTTTACTGCAATGATCGAAGCCGACATAACCATATAAACTATTATGAATAAAAACAGGAACAACAAGAAGAGATTTAATATTTCTCTGTTCAAGCGCCACCCTGTCAACCGGAGCCATATCGCGGACTAACGAGTTAAGACAATTTCCTTTAGTAAAAGCTTCACCCCAGGCAGGATGTTCGTCAAAATAAGTATCAGGCGCAAGAGCGCCGTTTTTTGCCTGCGCCCTGAAGATACCTCTTTCTAATTCAAAAACCAGTATAAAATGCACTCTTTCCATGTCATGCGAATTTATCCATATACAAATACGGTCAACGCCGACAGCTTCTGTCATTACGCCCATAGCTGCATGTATTGTTTCTTCAAATTGACTGAAATTACCGTGGTGCTGTTCCTGCACAGGTTCCGGCTCAAGCAGAATGGAAGAAATTTGATTAACAGTATTGAGAAGTTTATTCTGCCGGTTGATTTCCGTAATCATCTTTTTATTTTTTACCAGCAGCCTGACCAGGAAAACCAGTAATACCGAGAGAATTGCGGTAAATATCGACATATAGAGCAAAGTATTTGTAGCTATCTTTTTTGAATAATCGTATACGCGGTTTGTCCATTTAGAAACGATTCTATCGGTATTTATTCTTTGATACGCCTTTTCAATAATTGAGCAGAGGATTTCTTCATTTTTATTAAAACCGAAAAACGATCTGTGTACTACTGAATTAATGATTATATTAATTTTATAACCTGTTTTTTCCCTGAAGTGGGTCTGATAAAGCAGCATATAATCCGTCGTTAAAAAAAGATCGATTTTTCCCTTTTCAAGAGCGTTAAGCGCTTCGTTTCTTGTATGGTATTCTATGTAACCGCTGCTGCCGGGAATCAACAGCTCATACATTTCGGCGGAAGCGGTTCCTATGACGGTGCCCACTCTCGCTCCTGAAACCTGGAATATTCTTAAATCAGGATATTCCATTTTGGAAAGAAGAGCGAAATTTGACGTAAAATAAGGCGTTTCGGGAAAAAGAAAATCATTTTCACGCACTTCGGTATGAACCAGCTCCGCGTTAAACGCGGCTTTTCCCGTTTTAAGTATTTCAAGAATTTCAGCTTTTGTGGAATTTTTATCCGTTACGGTTTCAAACTCAATGCCCGTCAGCCGCGATACTTCATCCATAATATCTACCGCAATGCCGTGAAAATTATTTACTTTTTTATCGTAAAAACAAAGCGGATAATTATCAGGGTCTTTCGCGACAGGCACTTTTATTCCGAATTCTTTAAGAACCGCGATATATTTTTTTTCTTTTTCCGTAAGGGAAGATTCCAGCATAAATTTTGAGTAATTCTTTTCACCTTGAGTGTAAAGACTATGAAGCTTGTCAAGACCGCCTGAAATAATATACTTATCGACAACAGAGACAACAGCTGTAAGTCCGGGATTTGCCGTAGAAAATGAAATAGGGGTATACACAAGAGGAAGAATATTCAGGCCGGTTATATTTCCGTGAATGTTGAATTCGTAGTCAATCGGCTCGTCAACAATAACCGCGTCAACCTCGCCCGCCCACAGCATCTGCGCGGCATGAGGAACATCGTCAATCATTATGGTTTCAAAATTCAAATCAGGGTATGTTTGTCTTACAGACTGCCCGGTTATCGTCTCTTCAAAGAAGCCAACCTTCAAGTCGTTAAGGTCATTGGTATTTAAAATATTTTTTACGCCTTCTTTTACAAATACCAAAAGCGCCCTCTCCGCAATCGGAGACGTCATAAAATATTTTTTCCTGCGCTCCTCTGTCGGAGTCAGCCCGATCATAAAATCAATATCGTAATTTTCAAATCCGCCAAGCGCGTCATCCCAATTGAAAATTTCCAATGTAAACGGAATATCAAACAGGCCTGATAAATATTCGGCGAGTAAAGGGGTAAAACCGGAAGGAGACCCGTCAGACTGTAAAAAAGTTTCAGAGGACAATGTCGCGCCGAAAGAAAAATTCCGGCGCGAAGATTTTATAGTTTCAATAGCAGAGATTTCTTCTTCTGTTATGCCGGGAATATCAATATATGATCTGATATTATCATTTAAATTACGCGCGCTGTCATTGCAGCTTAAAAAAAGCAGAAACAAAAAAGAACAAAGCGTAAATTTAAATATACGATTAAGCATCAACCACATCTCCGCTCATACTCAAAATGCCTGAAACCCAGCGTAACTGATAACATTAAATCATTATCTGCTAACTGTAAGTTTGCTGTTATCTGTTATCTGCTAATTATCGTTCATCTCCGCTTCTCCCGGTGGGAATAAATATAAATCAGGCAGTCTAAATGTGCGATTCAGCGCGTATGAGTGCGGATTATGAAATTTACTGGTTGCCGTTAATGTGAAAAAATGGCATAACGTTTCATAATCCGGGGAAGAAACTCTAAGAGAAAATTTAAATTCTTTGGTAATTTCAGGCGAAGAAGCCGTAATCGGAGAAGGCCAGAAGCTAAATGTTCCCGGCGTACTAACAACCATTGTGTAAGGATTCTGCCAGTTATTATTTCTCATCGGGATGAGTTCGCCCTCGCAGTAAAGAGAGACGTCGATTCCGACAACAGGTTCAAAACTGATACCGTTAAAAAGACGTCCGGAAATTGTAGGGATGTCAAACATCGGATGATGAATTTTAACCGGAGCTGAGCTTGTACCGTCGTGAGGAGCTGTCGGACGCAGATTGTGATTTACAAGGCGGAGCCCTTTATAAATCAGCGTTGTAATATCGGCTTCGGTCTGCTGGCGTTTTATCGCATGCTGCTCAACCCTGGTATACCCGCGGTTGGACACTATGTAATTCGGCTCAATGCGGTTTAAGGTAAAACAGATCGTATCGATCCTGCATTGATAACACAGGCAAAAATTTTCCTGATTGCCGTTCTGCTGTATTTCATCGAATATAGCCTGCACCATATCGAAAACCACATCTTCATTTGTGTTGTGAATGTCCATTTAATTCCCCCTGGATTCATTTATTTGAGCTACATCAAATATTATATCATATAGTTTGTGAAAAGTCTTTAATCTTTCTTTAAATTTTTGATTAATATAAATTCTGATGGTATACAGAGTCTTTATGAATGCCTCAACCATTTCAGTCTTAAAAGCGCTGGAACTTTCACTGAAATTACAGCCCTCATCGGAAACAAAAAGCCCCGTTTCAAAAGAAATCGGCTCCGGTATGTCAATGATGAGGTCTTCCCCCCTTATTTCGAGCCCTTTTTGCCTTAAACGCTCCGCAAGCAGATGTTCAAGTTGTGATCGGCTTTTAATATCTTTCAAAATAGCCAAATTTACGTTTTTATGGGAAATTTCAGCCGCAGTTAAGAAGATTTTACCTTCCTGGACAGCCTCGATAAGCGAAGTATCGATATTTTTCTCTTGATTTTGACCTGATTTGGCTGTTAACAGGGTAAAAAGGCTTGTATCATCAAGATTATAAAGACTTTCTCCTGTGAAAAGACCCGATTCAAGGCCGTTTATCAAGGTTTTTTTTACCATTGCCGTCGCAGCCCGTACCTGACGATGCCAATATACAGTCCTGTACATCATGTATTTTGAAAAAAGGAGAGCCTCTACATTTGGAATCAGCCTTGAATCGATGTCCGCTCCCCTTTCTTTTTCGCTTTGAATTCTTGAAAGAATGAAATCCACATCCTGAGCGCCGTAGGGAACCCCGCAGTACCGGGCATCGCGGTTAAGGTAGTCGAGCTTATCAGGGTCAAGGGCGCCCGAAAGAAGCTTGCGGTAAAAGAGCAGCTCTGAGCATCCATGCTCTGAGCGTCCATGCTCTGAGCGTCCATGCTCTGAGCGTCCATGCTCTGAGCGTCCATGCTCTGAGCATCCTGCGTCTATATCCTTGTCGATAATTGCCGCCGTCAGCGCAGGATCGGCTCCGGCGGCTCCCACAAGAGATTTCACAGGCTCTTTCAGGATAATTTCCCCTGTCAGAGTTTCATGTGAAGTGAGAGACAGTTCTTTTAGAGAGTGCGTGTAAGGAAAATGGCCGAGATCGTGGAGAAGGCAGGCCGCCAAAAATGACTTTACCCCTTCGTGAGTAAGCCAAAGATCCGCGCCTCTTTCGGCAAGATTTTGCAAAAGCCGCCTGCCGATGTGATAAACACCGATGGAATGGCTTGCGCGGGTATGCGTAGCGCCCGGATAAACAAGGTAGACAGGCCCCAACTGCATTATCCTGTTGAGCCTTAAAAAAGGCTTTGATTCAGTGAGCCTTGCGAAGCCCTCTGTCATATAGATATGTCCCCATAAAACATCTCTCACAGGGTGGGTATAATCTTCGATTAGGGACGATTCTATTGATTTATTCATGTATTCAAATTATAGATTAAACTTGATTTATTTGCTAGAATGTACTTGAATTTAGATTAAATGCGAATAGTTATTTTTACAGTCATGTTATTATTTTTAACGGCATTTTCAGGAGTTATGATTGCCGTATCTCAGGAACCGGCCGCAGGGCAGCAAAGCCCGGCAGCGCCTGCTGAAACTCCCGTGGCGCAGGCTCCCATCGTGCAGGATCGTAATACAAGAGGTTCTATACCGGAAGCTTTATGGCGGCCGGCAAGAGGCGAAGCTCCGCGTTATCCTGTGGATACGGTTATAGGAGAGCTTGGCAAAGGTAAAGCAACGGAAGCGGCTTATAATTTTGCCGTTTCTGTCTGCGAAGGGCTGTTGTCGGGGGACGCGAAGAATACTTCTCTTGCTACGGTTAACTCCGCTTCACGGGAAAGTTATTTATCCACGATAGAAATAATAGGCCCTGTCGGATACAGGATAGGAGGCGGAAGAGAAGAAGCGGACGGAGCTTTTTCATTCCTTGTAAGATTTTTGGGAAGAGAACACGGGATATCCGGTGAACTGTATGTCAGGTACAGAACAAGAGTAAACCAGCAAACCGGAAGAACAACAGGGCTTTGGATATTTGAAGAATTGCTTCTTGACGAAGTTAAAGAGCGCGTTAAAGAACAGCAGGAATCAATTTACAGATATGATTTTAATCCGTATGAAAGATTTTTTTAAGGAATAATATGGCAACACCGGTAGGACGAATAGAAAAAGAATTTCTTTTAAACGCGATGTTTGAAGAAAAATTACCCATAATGTATATAAAGGAAAGAAGCGAATATATTTTTACTCTTGCGCAGGCAGCAGGCGAAGAACTAACATTTCGTTTTAATAAAAACCCCGGAAAGTTAAAAATCCGTTCAAAACTGCCGCTTATATTTAATTACCGCAGGCAGACGATTGAGTTTCAAGCGGAAGTACTGTCACAGAAAGACGATATCATTATCTGTAAAACTCCGGACTTGCTGTATAAAAATCTTGATAGAAATTATCTTCGTGTCGACACTCCGTCCGATTTAAAAATTCTTTTTACATTCCGCGGAGAGCGTTTTAATCTGACCTTTCCGAAAATTACAGAATACGAAACGATAAATTTGGAGGAAATAGGACGAACTTCAGATTCCGGAAATCTTTCCGCATTAATAAAAGAAATAACTACCTCGCTGAAAAATTTCTCGGACGGTTATAAGATAATCAACTTTAAAGAAAAAAAGCCCGAGTCGACAGAAGAGCGCATTGTATCGGAAACAGGCAAAACTCTTTTTATTCCTTCGACATCAGGTTTGATGCAGAAAACAGATCCGTATCCGAAAAAACGGATCATTACAGAAGATATGTTTAAGCGTTATCTGGAAACGACAGGAGTAGGCCCGGCGTATCTAGATGACGCGTACACCCGTTTTATCAAAAAAAAGGCTGATGAAGGAATTCTCTCTGACGCGTGGGTGCCGATTTTATTTCATGAATATGTTATCGGCTACATTCATATCTGGATTGTAAAAAAAGACAGCTTTCTTTTTGATTTCAGCGTATTGGACAATGTATATCAGCTCGCCAAAGTCCTTGCTTTTTCTCTGAAAGAAAACGGCTATTTCGATCACGGCAAAATGACAAACGAAGCGTTTGAAGGTAAAGTCGTCGATATGAGCGCGTCCGGCCTCCTCTTCGCCTATCCTTTAGGCACTGCCCTGCTTTCGACGCTCTTAATCGACTCAGAACTAACAGTAACAATTGAGGCCCCCTATCGTACCATAAGCGTCATCGCAAGAATCGTCCGCAAGTTCAAGGACAAAACCACCTGCTACCTTGGCTGCCGCTTTATAAACATCGCCCCGGAAGACACACGCTTCCTGTTCGAGCATTTATACGGCAGGCAGATTGACGCGGAAGATACGGCTTTTCTGGCGGGGCAGGTTTAAAATCCTGCAAAACGGAGTGCAAGTCCGTTTTTTGCAGGAATTTGATTGACATTTTTAAAAACAACATCAATAATTTAAGTATTATGGATTATACCGTTATTCAGGAAAACAAAGAATTAAGAGCTCAAGCAAGAGTTCAGCTCAAAGGCGTAATGGGTAAAATGGCGCTTGCTGTTTTTATCTACTTTTTTATTATATACGTTACGGTTCTGTTATTTACAGACTACAGCACCTACAACTTTTTTATTAACCCTTTGTATAACCCGGTACTGAGCGGAATATCAAACATAGCCGTTTTTATAGTAAGCGGACCTTTCGCGTTAGGTTTTGTCATTATGTATATGAACAGACTCCGGGAAAAAGAAGTATTAGTAAAGAATATTTTTGAAGGATTTAAATCTTTTTCAAAAAGTTTTTTACTGGCCCTCCTTCAGATAATTTTTGTTTTACTTTGGTGTTTACTTTTAATTGTCCCCGGCATTATTAAATCAATAAGCTACTCAATGGCTTTTTTTATTATGAATGATAATCCTGATATAAAACCTATTGAGGCGATAAATAGAAGCAAGGCCATGATGAAAGGGTACAAAGGAAAATATTTTCTTCTTGGCTTAAGTTTCATCGGCTGGTATTTGCTTGGCATCTTGACGCTCGGCATTGGATATATCTGGCTAACTCCGTATGTCGGACTTTCCACAGCCAATTTTTACGAAAATCTAAAACAGAATCAGGGGTTGTAGAGGGACACGGATTTTCGGAGTACCGCTGCGCTGTTAGTTTGTAATGTCGAATTTTTTTTACCACGAGCTACACGAACCATGAGGATGTCCGGGAAGAATTAACCACAAAGGCGCAGAAGGCGCACGAAGGGGAAGAAAGCATATTATCAATAATTCTGCGGATTTAATGAAGCATCTATTTCTTTTTTAAATTTAGTAGTCAAAGCAGAAACAATTTCTTTTTTTACGCTAACAGGCATTTTCTCCAGATATTCTTTCGTTTTCGGTTTTTGTTCCTTTTGCTTTTCTCCTGTTTCATTGATAAACAACTCGTGGGATGCAATTTCCAAAGCGGCGGCTATATCGTCGATTTTTTCAAAAGAAGGGATACGCCGTCCCATTTCGATCTGGCTTATGTAGTTGCAAGTTGTATCGCATCTTCTCGAAAGCGCCATCTGAGATAGACCTCGTTCTTTGCGAAGTCTCTTTAGATTGTCAATAAAAATATACTGTAAGGTCATTTCTATAAGTCTAATAGACATATTAATCCAGTAATTCTCTA
>Ga0209755_10003908_pt1 | contig 18137 bp, 24 predicted proteins | sample TergutCo191P1_FD_187301 | JGI IMG/M metagenome (GOLD analysis project Ga0209755, IMG submission 187301) | Cornitermes sp. P1 segment gut microbial communities from Petit-Saut dam, French Guiana - Co191P1 (SPAdes) (version 2) | ecosystem: Host-associated > Arthropoda: Insects > Digestive system...
ACCCGTTTACGGGTAGCAAGTAGCATGCGCGAGTGACAGACCAAAGTGGCACCTTGAGGTGCCAGCTAGTAACAGAGGGCTTTGCCCGCATCTGAAAATCCCCCGGCTAGGCCGGGGGATTGGTTATAAAAAACTCGCGAGAGTTTAGAAGGGAGATGACTCGTTTAAAGGTTCGAATATGGTACAGAGAATATGAATATCATATTGTGCGGGCGTTGCCCGTAAATTCTGAGAGGAGGCAAATTCAAATTATGTCTATTTATGGCGAAAAAGGTGCAGGTACAGTTCCGATCATCAGCGTCATCATTGATGCAGAAGTTGAAGACTCTATACTGGAGCAGCATAGGGAAGATGTAGTACTTGAAGGTTTCCAAGAAATGTTTGCTTTTTTTGGTAAGATCAATAAAAGTGGGCACATGGACTATAAGCTGTACGCTGAAGGAATCAGCGGCAAGATAGGCTTTGACGACGCGATAGCGTTACTGAGGAGAGTGAGACCAGATTTGTTTGATGATTTGTTATTGGCTGTGCTGAATAATGTTGGCGAGAATGAGCTGAATGAAGTCTTGGATTTGACCGGCTGGAATTCGGGCGGTTTTCCCGATGTTGCTATTGTCCTTAACGAGAGTTGGGTTTATAGGAAATTGGACGAAAAAGCTGCGGATGAGTTGTGGGAAGAGTTAATTGTGGCGCTGAAAGCTTACTTTGATAAAAATGGCTATAATGAATTATCCTTTGGGGTTCTCACGTACGAATATGAAGTTTGTGATTGCTGTGCCGAATATTGCCTGGCAACCATGGCCGAGTCTGATAGGGTCGATGCGATCTATCATGTTGAATTTACGGACGAGAAGTTAGCAACGCTAGAATCTGGCATCGAGAATGATGTTCTTGGGCCGATTTTGAAAAAATATGGCTTGGATGCTGGTGGAGCCGGTGATGCCGGGGACGCAGAGACTGACGCAGGTGCTGAAGCCGGAGGAACTGAACCCGGTGCGGGTGATGATGCTGAATAGAGAACCGAACCTTTTGAAATACGCCGCCGGCTTTATGTCGGCGGTTTTGCTTTTGTGCTAATGGTACAAAAGGTATAAAATGGGGGTATGAATGAAAATCCTACTGGTGGGGAGGTACAGGGTGGGCAGGAGCCGGCTTTGGTTCGGGTGTCAGAGCCTGCGCCGGTGTCGGAGCAAGCGCCAGATCAGGGCCAGGGCCAGGTCTTGGACGATAGTCATGCCAAGCCGCAGGGGGAGACTGAGATTAGGAATTACGTGCAGGATGATTTGTTGGCGGATGGGCGGGTTTGTGCTTTGTTTGTGGCGGGGCGGGCGAGCAATCCGATGTGGCAGTTTGCCTTGGTGTTTAGAGATCTGGTGGGAAGTGTGCCGGGGATGGCGATAAGGTATGCGGACTTTGGGCAGGATGTGTTTAACCCCGAGGAGGTGAGCAACAAGATTGCGGCTGAGGTGGAAAAGGGGGAGTTTGGGCGGTATATAGTGGTAGGGGTGGGGATGGGCGGGCAGCTGGTGTATGATTCTTTGAGAAAGTTGGACGGGACGAGGGCAGAGAAGACCACGGGGGTGCTGTTTGGCGCGCCGGCAGGTGCGGCGGACATTCGTAACGCGGGCAATCCTCGGGTGTTTAATCTGATCATGTGGGTGCTGGCGAAGTACAAGCTGGCGAGGTATTTGGATAGGTTTCGGAAGGCTTTTTGGGCGATGTTTGGGGAAAAGATGGACATGCCGGCCAAGGCGGACGATGAGCTGGTGGCGGCGTATAAGCGGCGGCAAGCGTATGAAAGTCAGTTTCCGGTGGCGACGTGGTTTGCGCAGAGTCGGTATTTTTATGGGTTTAAGGCGGATAAACTTACGCTGGCGAGGTTGGTGGTGGCGGGGGCGGTGGATGATGACTTGGTGCGCGACAATGGTGGGTGGGACAAGGTGACGCAAAACATTGAACATAGGGTGATTGCGGGGGGGCACGGGGATAGCGTGCTGAGGCATTGGGAGTTTGCGCGGATTGTGGCGGACGAGGCGGGGCGGGAGGAAAAGATTATGAAGGAAGCGATGGAGAGTTTTGGGTAGGGGGGGGTGCAGCATTTGGGAAGATTATCTTGACAAAACACAAGCAGTGTGCTACAATGAGGGTAGAATCAGAGAAGTTTTAAAAGACTAGTCTGATTCGAACCAAGACAATTAGAGGTGTACCAAATAGGTGTGGGCCATGTAATATGCTCCCCATCTAGATGGGGCTTTTTGCTTGCAAAAAGCTATAAAAAACACTCTAGCTTGTCTAGTAGATTAAGTTTGAAGTTTTCCTAGAGCAGAACCACAAAGACCACATGAGTAAATGTTGCGGTTTTTGTGGTCTGCTCTAAGGAGTGCGACCAAATTAACGGCTATGGCCGGAAAGGGGGTGCTGGTTAATGAACGGACCAGCAATTGGGCTGCTGCTGGGGTTTTTTATGGCAGTAGCGGCATGCGTTTTGTTCTTTTTTATTTGAGGGACTTGGCCCTCGACCTACGTGCGTTAAGCGCGGATGGTCGGGGGTTGCTTTTTTTTGCAAAAAATAGGGGTTGATTTGTGGGGGGAAGTGGGGTATACTCGGGGGAGTTTTATTCATGTTCTGTTTTTGGAACCTCTGAAAATGTTTGGATATTAGCGAGGACGAACGTTTTTGGAGTCGCTCTGAGGAATTATCTTTTAACAATTTGTGACAACGAAAGAAATTTAATTGACGGCGAAGAGATTGAAGTGAATATCAATTTCTAGTTAAGTCAATGCATAAAAAGGTACATAAGGGCACTGATAGTGGATGCCTTGACATTTACCACCGATGAAGGCCGTAGAACTCTGCGATAAGCTTCGGGGATCTGAGAGCAAGATTTGATCCGGAGATAGCCGAATGGGGAAACCTAACTTGGGTCATGCCAAGTTGCCGTCGCCTGAACACATAGGGCGATGAGACGGGAACCAGCCGAACTGAATCATCTTAGTAGGTTGAGGAAAAGAGAATAACCAATGATTCCGAAAGTAGTGGCGAGCGAAATTGGAACAGTCCAAACCTTAAGATAACCTTACGGGTTAACGCCCAGAGTTATTAAAGGTGTTGCGTGTTTGCATAATTTTTATGCTGAGTGGTTCATTTGTGGACTATTCGGTATAAAAACCGACAGCGTTAACTGAGCGGATAGTGATACAAACCTTTAGATCATAGCGGAAGCGTCCGGAATGGCGCGCCAGAGAGGGTGAAAGCCCCGTATGCGAAATGGTCTTAGGCATTATATATGTTTTCACAAGTAGGACGGGGCACGAGAAACCCTGTTTGAATCCGGCACGACCACGTGCCAAGACTAAATATGGTAAATGATCGATAGCGAACTAGTACAGTGATGGAAAGGTGAAAAGAACCCCGGGAGGGGAGTGAAATAGATCCTGAAACTCAGTGCCTACAAGGTGTCGGAGCAGCGCTTGCGCTGTGACGGCGTGCTTTTTGTAGAACGATCCAGCGAGTTAATGTTGTCGGCGAGGCTAAGTCAGTTGACGGAGCCACAGTGAAAGCGAGCCTGAACAGGGCGCATAGTCGGCAGTATTAGACCCGAAACCGGGTGACCTAACCATGAGCAGGTTGAAGCTGCGGTAACACGCAGTGGAGGACCGCACCAGGAGACGCAGTAAAGTCTTTGGATGACTTGTGGTTAGCGGTGAAATGCCAATCGAACTCGGAGATAGCTGGTTCTCCTCGAAATAGCTTTAGGGCTAGCGTTGTGTAGTAGCATTCCGGGGTAGAGCTCTGAAAGGGTTCGGGGCGGGCAACCGTACCCACCCCTATCAAACTACGAATACGGAATGTGTAATCACGGCAGTCAGAACGGCGGGGCTAAGCTCGTCGCTCAAAAGGGAAACAGCCCAGACCATCGTCTAAGGTCCCTAATTAACACTAAGTGGGAAACAAGGTGAGATTTCTTAAACAGCTAGGATGTTGGCTTAGAAGCAGCCATTCATTTAAAGAGTGCGTAACAGCTCACTAGTCAAGAGATCTTGCGTGGAAAATGTAACGGGGCTCAAGTGTTATACCGAAGACATGGATTATACCTAAGGAACCAAGTTTATGATAATGGTGTATAATATAGATGACACCATGAATAGCAAGAAGAAAAATAAGGCAAGGACAATGTTGATAGCAATAGGTGCTGTAATTGGCGCTATTGTTGGTGTTTTTGCTTTGGCTTTTATAGCCATAATGATACTTGTACAGTTTGTAGGGTGTTTTTAATCATAGATTTAGTTTCTTAGGTATAGTGGTAGAGGAGCGTTGATACCGCGGTGAAGTCAGATTGGAAAGTCTGGTGGAGCGATATCAAGTGAGAATGCTGGAATCAGTAACCATAAGACAGGTGAGAATCCTGTCGGTCGTAAGAGCAAGGTTTCCATGGCCACAGTAATTGTCCATGGGTTAGTCGGTCCTAAGTCGAGGCGTATCAGCGTAGACGATGGACATCAGGTTAATATTCCTGAACAGGTAGTAGTTGTTGACATTTCACGGTATGTGACCGGAGCGGATTTATGGTATATCCGTCCAACTGTCTAGGGAACTAGACGGGAGTGAAAGTTACCCCTCGGGGTGACGATTTTGGGTAAAGTGCTGGCTAGAAAAGATGATCAACTTAGGCTGCTGCCTACCGTACCGCAAACCAACACAGGTGCTCGGGTCGAGTAGACCAAGACCTACGAGAGAACCTTCGCTAAGGAACTCGGCAAAAAAGCGTCCGTAACTTCGGAATAAGGACTGCCCGCTCGCTTTCATGCGAGAATTTGCTAAAGAATTGCCTCGGCGAGAAACATGAGTTACAAAATTTGTATCTTTTAAATTTCAAAGTTGATTGTGTTTCGTTATGTTTGACGAGATTTGTCGAAGGCGTGTAGTATACTAGCGTTATGGGACAGCAGAAAAGCCAAGCGTCTTTTGTGAACGAGAGGACGGATGATTGGGCTAAAGAGCGGAGGAAGGCGAAGAGGCTTGTGATTGCTGGTTTGGCTATGGTGGCTCTAGCGATGGTGGTTGATTATTGCGTTTTCCGGACGATGGGCGCGGGGAAAGATTTTCGGATGGGCGATGCGTTTAGTTATGGATTTGTGGCTGAATATTTTCTGTTCCCGGCGTTTGTGGCGGGAGTGGTGATGTTTGTGGTTGGCCTGCGGAAGTTTTATAGGGCGTGAGAGGGGTTGAATGTGACGAAACACAATCAATGGAGAGATTATACTAAGTTTCTTTGTTGAGACAGAACATGATTCAAATTCATGAATATGTCAATTGTATTTAACTGTACTTTATGAGTATGCACGTTACACACGGTACACGTATGTGTTATGTGTGCTTCGTGTGCGTACTTGGCAGTTTTCCGAGATGTAAATGAAGTATAGCATCTCGGTGAGATCGGTCGGATGGTTGTGTCCAGGAAAAGGGATGCGCCGAAGACCGGTTGTCTGCCAATGGCAGACTTTCCGTAATGTGTTCCAAAAGTAGCGACGGTAGCGACGAACGAAATTGGAAAAAGCATTGCGGATATCACTCGGGCCTAGCGTAATCGGTAGCGCAATTCCATGTTAAGGAATAGATGTAGGTTCGAATCCTACCGCCCGAGCCAGTATATTAAACCTTTTCGGTTTTTATATACTAGACGCTGTAGCTCAATCGGTAGAGCGCCCCCTTAACACTGGGGATGTAGCTGGTTCGAATCCAGTCGGCGTCGCCAGTTCTTTGGTGCCTTTTTGATTTTTTAGTTAGTAGGTTTTTTAGTTCTGCTAGCACCATCACGAAGGCTTCTGATGGTGAATTCATGCAAATTGCATGAATTCACCAAACACTAAGCATAGTTAAATACAATTGAATATATGAGTTTGATCGAAACAATTCTTTAGTAGGCCAATTGTCGCGAAAGCGAGCGGGCCGCAGCTAAAGAGCCCACGGAACTGTTTATCAAAAACACAGGTCTCTGCTAACGCGAAAGCGGAAGTATAGGGGCTGACTCCTGCCCGGTGCTGGAAGGTTAAGGGGAGAACTTCACGGTTCGAACTGAAGCCCCAGTGAACGGCGGCGATAACTATGATCGTCCTAAGGTTCTATGCCTGATTTTTTCGGACATAGATACTAGGACGGTCGTGACTTGGAGAGAACCAAGTAAGGAAAAAGTTGCCTAGCTTACTTTTAGTAAGTTGTAATCTAGCTATATGCTGAGAAACCCGAGTATATTTTCGGTACTTATATGTTATTTTCACCCATAAGTGGTAAAATATGTGTATGAGTGACAATCTGGAAATTGCGGAAAATCAGCAGGAAAGACTAGACGAAAAATGGCTAGTTGGTTTTACAGACGGTGAAGGGACGTTCTCTATAAGTTTTATCAAGAATGAGTCGATGAGGTTTGGTTATCAAATTTTTACCGAATTTGTCGTTACTCAGGGCGAAAAGAGCTTAGATGTGCTAGCCAAAATCGAAAAGTTTTTCGGTTGCGGACGCATTTATGTAAATCGCCGGTATGATAATCATAAAGAGAATATTTACCGTTATTGCGTCAGGAGTCGAAAAGATTTACTGGCGATAGTTATTCCTTTTTTCGGAAAACATCAGTTACTTACTGCTAAGAAAAATGATTTTAAGATTTTTTCGGAAGTGGTAGAAATGATGGAGAAAAGGGAACATTTGAGCGAGAAAGGTTTTGGGAAAATCAAAAATCTGGCTTCGCAGACCAACAGGCAGAAAAAACGTTTAGAATCCTCAACGACTGACACGCTAGAGTCGCAAAAAAGCGACAAGACACAGTCTGAACTCTACGGCGACGTAGAGGTAATCGCAGAATACACTGAGATTACGATAAAAACGAATTGAGCGAAATTCCTTGTCTGGTAGATGAACTTGCCAGGATAGAAAGTAATTTCTATTTGTGTAAAGGATGGTAAACGGAGACGAAATTTGTGCAACACATATATGGCTGTATGCTGGAAACTCTGAGTATATTTTGGTACTAGAAATAGTGACAATCTAAAATTGCAGACAATCAGCAGGGAAGACTCGAGGAATCGAGAACCCTCATCGACTACACGCCATACTCCGAGCAATCGGATGAAGATATAGTCAAATCTCTATGGCGACATAGAGGTGGTAGAAAATCTGCTATCACGATAAAAATATCAGTTGAAATAGAACAGAAGTTCAGACCTGCACGAATGGAGTAATCATGTGGGCACTGTCTCGGCGAAGGCCTCGGTGAACGTGCATTGGCGGTAAAGATGCCGTCTGATCATGCCAGGACGAGAAGACCCCATGGAGCTTTACTACAACTTTGCATTGTTGTTAGGAACATTATGTGTAGCATAGGTGGAAGACTGCGAAGCCGATACGCTAGTATTGGTGGAGTCGCCAAGTGAAATACCACCCTTAATGTTTTTGATGACTTACTCTGACCCTGAAAAGTTTTTGACCGCGAAGGTCGAAGATTTTTCCGGGCCAGAGGACCGTGCATGGCGGGTAGTTTAACTGGGGCGGTTGCCTTGACGATTAGTCACAAGCGAGTTTAATCCGCTCGCATCTCCGCAGAGATACTAATCACGGGGCGTATTTGGCTATATGCTGGAACATCTGAGAATACTTTGGTACTCGCTCGCGAACTCGCGAGCAGTGAAAATCCACAAGTTGCAGACAATCAGCAGGAAAGACTGTTGTAATTTTTACAGCAGAACCCTCAACGACTACACGCCAAACACTCGGAGAAATCTGAGTGAAGATATAGTCTGATCTTTATAGCGATATAAAGACCTGTTAGTAATTTAGAAGAAAGCAGGTACTATGAAAGAAGAAACGCGTTCAGTTTTAGTTGGAACTTTGCTCGGTGACGGGCATTTGGAAACCCAGAATAATGGGAGAACCTACCGGTTAAAGATAGAACATTCGATAAAGCAAAAGGAATACACCGATTGGCTTTATCAAAACTTCAAAAACTGGTCTTTGCAGATACCGAAAGAGAAAATGAAGATTGTAAAAGGTAAAACTTATACGAATTATTGGTTTTCGACGAAAAGTATCGGCGAATTTCGTTTTTATGGACAACAATTTTATGATGCGAATCATAAAAAAATCGTGCCAAAGATTATAAAAAAATTGCTCACGCCGTTGGCGCTTGCAGTTTGGTTTATGGATGATGGTTCGAGCAAGTCGAAACAGCATAAAGCGCTGATTCTGAATACGCAATGTTTTAGAAAAAGCGATCTGAAGTTGCTGATAGAGACTTTGCAAGAAAAGTTTGAAATAGAAGCAAAATTAAGACCTCAAAAGGAGGGCTATCAACTTATAATTCCACAACCTGTGAAATTTATAGAATTGATAAGACCTTATCTGCGCGAAGAGTTTTATTATAAACTCGGCGCAAATAGTAACAAAATGCCTAAAGAGTAGCGGAGGCGTTCAAAGGTTGGCTAACTACGGATGGAAATCGTAGTGATAGTGTATGCGCAAAAGCCAGCTTGACTGTGAGGGCTACAACCCAAACAGACACGAAAGTGGGAGCAAATGACCCGCTGTATAGATCTTCGGATCGATTTACGTGGGAAAGACAGCGCACACGGATAAAAGTTACCCTGGGGATAACAGGCTGATAGCGCCCAATAGTTCACATAGACGGCGCTGTTTGGCACCTCGATGTCGGCTCATCACATCCTGGAGGGGGAGCACCTTCCAAGGGTCCGGCTGTTCGCCGGTTAAAGTGGTACGCGAGCTGGGTTCAGAACGTCGTGAGACAGTTCGGTTTATATCCGGCATGATCGTTAGGAATTTTGAGGAGAGCTGTCTCTAGTAAGAGATTGCTACTTCATGCAGAAATGCATGATGACAACACGGCTAATAACGGTGAAGGCTTCAGGAAATTTTTAATTTTTCTTTTTGTTGATTATGTTTTAGAGTATTTGAGTGATATAATGTCAGTGTGAAAATAATCAAGAAACTTGGCTCGTCATTTAGCAGAGAGGACGCTCACGGCGGAAGCGGTGGTCGCAAGTTATTGCTTAGTGATAAGGAAATCCAGAATGTTCAAGGTATGACCTATGGATATTTGCCAGGCGGTTCGATGTTTGCTTTGCATTCGCACGAAGGTATGGATGAAGTAATGTATGTCTTGAAAGGAAAGGGAACAGTTCGTGACGAAGATGGAACGTATGACTATCAAGCCGGCGACTTGTTCGTGTTTCCTGCGGGAATAGAACACGAAATTGCTAATACAACTGACAAAGAACACGAATATATTTTTATTCGCATATATCGAGAATAATTTTGAATACATCTAAAACATAATCAACGAGAGAAATAAGTATTTTTACGGATTAGTCCTCCCAGGAAATACGAATATTAGAAATGGAAAAAGTTAATACCGTGGGAAGTCTACGTAGGCGTGAGCGACGTATGACCCCGTATCGACTTGAGTAATAGATTTATTCTATCTACCGGAACGAGTGACAAATGGCGAAAGTCGTCACTTGTTAATACGCCGTCCCTTAACTCTGAAAAGAGAAAGGTGAAGATATAGTCAGTGCTAGTAGAAATACTGGAATAAACGACGAGAGGACCGAGATGGACGAATCTCTAGTGTATCGGTTGTGGCCACCTGCTGCATCGCCGAGTAGCTATATTCGGAACGGATAAGCGCTGAAAGCATATTAAGCGCGAAGCCGACTTCAAGATTAGAATTCCCTATGACCTCCCAGAGAGATGATCTGGTTGATAGGCGCAAGATGGAAGCGTGGCAACACGTGGAGTCGAAGCGTACTAATAGAGGCATTGCCTTTTTATGTCTCTAGTTATTGTATTCATGCTTGCATGATTGCAGTGACTGGAGTAGACTTAGCTAGAAATTGGTATTTTGCGAACTTTCGCGAAATCCAAGCGTCAATTAAATTTTTGCTGGTTGGATGTCAAGTTCGAGAGGTGATTCTAGGTCGCTTCTCGAACTTGGTGTCCATAGCGCCGGGGAAATACCTGTTCTCATTCCGAACACAGAAGTCAAGCCCGGTAGCGGCGATTATACTGCCGAAAGCGGGAAACTAGCAAGATGCCAAATTATACAAGAAACTACCTTAACGGGTGGTTTTTTGTATAATGAGAATTGTATATGAGTGTTGATTTTTGCCAGCAAGGGCGGGGTTATCGGAACATTGTTTTTGATATTGATGATACTTTGACGGATGAGAGGGCGGGTTTGAGGCGTGGCTTTGAGGCGGTGGAGCGGGAGTTTGGTCTGGGGAAAACATGGGCAGAGTTTGCTGAGGTGGAGAGGCGGTTTTGGGCGGATTATCGGGCGGGTGAAGTGGTGAAACCGGCGGAATATGCTGGTGGCGACGATGGGCATGGGCGATCGGGGGCGGATTGGGTGCGGGCGCAGCGGTTTGCGCGGTTGGTGGGCAATGATGATTTGGGGCGGGCTTACCAAATGTTGGATGCGTTTGAGACGGCGGTGCGGGAGACGGTGGTGCCCATGCCGGAGGCGGTGGAGGTGCTGGGATACTTGAAGGAGAAGGGGTATAGATTGATTGCTGCGACCGACGGCGTGCATGATATTGCTATGCGCAAACTAGAGGCTATTGGGGTGCTGGATAAGTTTGAAGGGGTTTATTCGGCGCATATTGTAGGTGTTATCAAGCCAAATGTTGAGTTTTTTGCGCCGATTTTTGCGGACTATGGGAGTGATCGGCGTAGTTATTTGATGGTGGGAAATTCGTTGGCGGCGGATGTGTTGCTGGCCGAGAACTTGGGGATTGATAGTGTTTTGGTGGGGCGGGGTGAGGGTGGGGCTGGGCTTGCGGTGCGGCCGACGTATAGAATGGAGAGTTTGGCGGGGCTGAAGGGTATTTTGTGATAAAATGGCGGTATGGAGCATGAGAAGAATGCGGAGGGCGCGCGGGGGGTTCTGCTGGCGTTTTTTGCGTTTTTTATAGCGGCAGTGGTGATAGTTTTGGGGGGTTTTGTGATGCGACGGCTGGGGGAGGCGCATGATGTGTGCGCGGTGGAAATTGTGAGTAAGACGGGGGTGTGCGGGGAGTAGGGGGTAGTGGTTTTGCGGCTGGGGTTGACTTTTTGTGCGAGGCGTGGTGTAATGGGGGTGCAAGGGGGACTTTCAGTCCCAATATTTGAGAAAGGAGTGGTGTTCTTTGAAAAAGAAACCGCCTCGTACCACGCGCTGGGTCAAAAATGACACTATAGGAGAGTTGTCTCCCGAAGAGTGTCGAGATGAACTGTGGCGTACAGTTCGCGTGGAGGCTACCTTGTGGTTTGTTTGGTGCGCAGATGAAGCCGATGAGAAGTTTAGACTTATTAGGCAATTGCCCGCGTTCAAGTCTGTGACTGCCAAACGGCTTAAGGTGGAAGCTGAGGAACTTGCGAGAGAAGCGAGGAAGTTTGCTGGGCGAGCTTGTAAAGTTTGCGAGCATACTCGCGTTTGTCCGCGTACGGGCAAGCTCTATGAGTGGCTATGCAGCCCGGGTTCGGACGCCGTTAAGAGGCGCGGGGGATTGCGTAGGTACATGTGGGGTATTGTTGGTAAGATATTGGGCGTTGTTAAAAGTTGCCCAGAAGTTGCCATCATCCGCTTTCACCCTAGGAAAAGTCGAGCTGGATAGTAGAAAAGTCGTTTGATGTATGAACGGCTTTTTTGCACTTCTATTCGGTGGTGGTTTCTTCGATGGTGGAGAGGAGGGAATCTTCGACGTTCTTTTTCTTCTTTTTCTCGGGGGATTTGGCGAGTTCGATGTCGAGTTCGTAACCGGTGAGTTTGCTGGCTAGGCGGACGTTTTGGCCTTGGCGGCCGATGGCGATGGACTGTTGATCTTCGGTGACGAAAACTTTGGCGCGACGGCCTTCGATGTCGACTTTGGAGATTTCGGCAGGGGAGAGGGCTTCGCGGATGTATTCGGAGGCGTTGTCGCTCCAGTTGACGATGTCGATTTTTTCGCGGTCGCCGATTTCGTTCATGACGGCTTGGACGCGGACGCCGCGGCCGCCGACGAAGGTGCCAACGGGGTCGACGCCGGGCACATTGGCGGCGACGGCGATTTTGGTGCGGCGGCCGGCTTCGCGGGCGATGGATTTGATCTCGACGGAGCCGTTCTCTATCTCGGGGACTTCTTGGCGGAAGAGATATTCGATGAATTCGGGGTTGCCGCGGCTAAGGATGAGCTGGGCGCCGCGATCGTCGCGCTCGATGCCTTTGATGAATACCTTGAGGCGGGCGCCGACGGAGTAATATTCGCCTTCGATTTGTTCGCTGCGGGGCATGATGCCGGAGGCTTTGCCGATGTCGATGCGGACGAGTTTGGGCTCGACGCGGGCGACCATGCCGGTCATGACGGTGCCGATTTTGTCTTCGAACATAGTAAGGACGGCGTCGCGCTCGGCTTCGCGGAGGCGTTGGATGACGACTTGTTTGGCGGTTTGGGAGGCCACGCGGCCGAAGCTGGTGACTTTGTGCTTTTCTTCGACAACATCGCCGATGTTTTTGCCTTTGCCGGCTTCACTCAAGGGGATTTCGCTGGATGGGTTGAAGGCGACGTCGTCTTCGATGACGGTATGCACGACGAAGACGTCGGCCTCGCCGGTGTTGAGATTGAGCTGTGCGCGGACGTCCATGTCTTTGTCGCCGTTGTCTTTGCGCCAAGCGGCGGCGATGGCTTGCTGGATGATGTCTAGTACTACTTCACGCGGCAAGTTTTTTTCTTCGGATATGATGTCCACCATTTGAACGAGTTGTTTGAGGTCGATGAGATCCATTTTTGGTCCTTTCGTTAAAAATACCGTCCCTTTTCGGGCCGGCTGGTTAAGTATGTATTATATTGTATATATGTTTTTGACGGGCGTCAAGAGCGAACCTTGAAGGCGGATTTAGTCGGGATGGGCGAAGCCGAGGAGGCCGTACTGGGAGTCGCGAAAGGTGAAGGTGCGGAGGGTGATTTTGAAGTTTTCGTTGCCGCCGACTGTGGTGATGGTGTCTTTGTCTGCTGCCACTACGATGTTGGTGTGGTGACCGAAGATTCCGTCTTTGTAGATGGCGATGTCGCCAGGGCGGGGGGCATAGTCGGTGGTGACGGGAGCGAAGGCGCCTTGTTGCTGGAAATATTCCTGGAGGGTGTAGACACCGGGGATGCGCCAAGAGTTGGTGTGGGGGTTTTTGAGTGGGTGGCCGGCTTCGCGCATGATCCAAGAGACGAAATCTGCGCACCAGGGTTCGGCTTGGCCGTCGGCGTATTTGGTGCCGGGGCCGGGGTTTTCGAATTCTTGCTGGGTGATGGCGAGGATGCTTTGGCGGGCGGCGGATAGATCTGGGTCGATGGCGGGGAAGTTGATGGTTTCGGCTTGATTGGAGCCAAAGTTGACAAGGGCGGTGGGGTTGATGCGGGCGAAAACGAGAGTGCCGACAGTGATGAGGACGAGAAAGGTGGCGCCAAGAAGAAGGGCGATCTTGAGATGTTTTGGGCGGGTGTTCATGGGATAAATTATACATCAAAGTGCTATAATTGAGAGATATGATGAAGAGATTGATGGTAGTGTATAACCCGCGGTCGTCTGGGTTTGGACGAGTGCGAGACGAAGTGCTAGCGGAGAGTCGGAAGTTGAAAGGTTGGGCGGTGGGGAAGTACGAGGTGCTGGACACGAATGTGGATGATAATGCGGAGAGGTTGGCGCGGGTGCTTGCCGATGGGGACTTGGTGGTGGCGGCGGGGGGGGATGGGACGGCGACGATCGCGCTGAACGGCGCGATGCTCTCTGGGGCCAAGGATGTGAAACTGGGGGTGCTGGGGTATGGGAATTTTAATGATATGGCGCGGACGCTGGGATTGAGTCGTTTGCGGGAGATTGTGGCGGTGGCGGATTGCAAGGACAGTCCCTGTTGCAGGGACTGTCCTTGCAATGGGCGAGTGGGGGAGGCGTGGGGGTTGGAATGTTTGGTGAATGGGAAACATTGGCGATGGGGGATGTGCTACTTTACGGTGGGGCTGTTTGCGGAATCTACGGCGATATTTGATCAAAAGGACAACCGACGGGAGCTTCGGACGGGGCGGAGGGGGATGCTTTTTAGCATTTGGGAGCTGGCGAAGTGGTATTTTAAGCATCGAAAGCAGCGGTTTTTGGCGGATTTTACTTTGGAGAAAGGTGAGGAGAAGAAACATTTTGTGGACATGACGGATTATGTGGCGATAAATGGCGTGAGTATGGCGAAGCTGATGCGGGGCGGGAGGTGGTTTTTGAGCGAAGGTGAGTTTTTGAGTGAGACGAGGAGTTTGAAGAGTTTTTGGAATCTGACGCGGCTGATGGTGAGGAGTGTGCTAGTGAGAGTGCCGGGGAAGGAGACGCGGGGGGACGTGCTGAGGTTTGACGAGCCGGCGAAAGTGATGATTCAGGCGGAGGGGGAGTACAAAAAGTTTGACGGAGTGCGGACGATAGAGGTGCGTAAGGCGCGGCGGCCGGTGAAGGTGGTGATGCGGGGCGCGAAGTGAACGGGCGCGCGCAGGAGGCGAGGCTGATGGAATATGCGCAGGTGCATTGGCCGAGCAAGGTGAGGCGGGAATGGCAAGTGAGTGGGGAGATGTATGCGGAGATTGCGAGGAAAGTGCTGGCGGATTGGACGGCAGGTGCGACGCGGGAGAGAAAGTTGTTTAGGATTGCGGGGCAATCCGGGTCGGGGAAGAGCTCGCAGCTGTTGCCGGCGGTGGAGGCGTGGTTTTCGGAGCGGGATTACAAGCCGGTGCTGGTGGCGACGCGGCGGTTTGTGAAGTACCATCCGTTTGCGAGGGAGATTGAGGCGGAATACGGCAGGGGGAATTTGCGGGAGATGACGAACGGAGTGTCGATAGTTTTGTTGTTCCTGGTACTAAGAAAATTGATCGCGGGCGGGTATGATGTGGTGCTGGATGTGCCGCTGCTGGACCCGCAGGTGGAGGGATTTTTGATGGGCGAGCTGACGAGTGCGAGGTATGAGGTGCGGATGAGCTTAGCGGCGGTGAGTAAAGAGATTTCGGATGGATTTGTGGCCAAGCGGCGGGATGGTGGTGAGAAAGAGAGGGGTAGGGTGGTGGCGCAGGCGACAGCGGCGGAATTTTGGCGGGCGATGGAGCTGGCGCTGGGGTTTTATGCGAAGGAATATCCGGGAGTGCGGATGGTGGTTTGGAGTGCGTGGGACGAGGGGCCGGTGTTTGATGGGAAAATGGGGGACGGTCGGATGATGGAGGTGGTGCGGGAATGTTGGGGGATCAAGCAGATGCCGAGGGAAGTGGATGAGGGGGAGTTGGCACAGCGGAAGGTTGGATATATGAGGAAGTGGAAATAGGGAGACCTAGATCAGTATAATTTGTACTCTAGTTTTTTCAAACAGGGTTGTTTTGCTCGCGAATGTCAAAAAGTCTATATTGCGTCAAGTATGTCCAAAGACTCGCTTCGCTCAAACAGTTTGTCCATACTTGGCAATTCAGACTTTTTGACCGGAGAAAACAAATGTTTTCAAAAACTAGAGTACAAATTATACTAACTAAGATCATAGAATATCCAATCGTACAAAATCTGGGTATAATGGGGGTATGGATGAGGGCGAGATGACACGGGCGGGGCGGAAACTCCTGGGGGCGGTGGGGGCGTTTGGGGTGGATTTTCGAGGGAAGACAGTGCTGGACATTGGGTCGAGTACAGGGGGATTTACGGAGCTGGCTTTGAAAAGGGGGGCGAAGAAAGTGGTGGCGGTGGAGAAGGGCACGGGGCAGATGCGGGGGGAGCTAGTGATGGACCGAAGAGTAGAATTGCACGAAAAGACAAACATTTTTGATTTTAAGATGGACGAAAAACCGGATGTAATTTTGGCGGATGTGTCGTTTGTGAGCTTGACAAAAGTTCTCGCTTATGCTAAGCTGGAGTTAATCGGGCACCATACCGTGTGTTTGGTGATGCTTAAACCGCAGTTTGAGGTGGGGGGCGAGGTGCTAAATAAAGGGGTGATGAAAAATAGTCGGGCGCGGCGGGAGGTGATCAAAAAATTTGAAGTTTGGTTGAAAAATAACGGGTTTGTGATTTTGGGAAAACGGGATAATGAGGTGGCGGGGAGGTTTGGGAACGTGGAAAGGTTTTATTATTTGCGCTAGAGACGTTCGAAGGTTTCGACGTAGATAATCTCGCAGGCGCCTCTTTGGCCGCCGATGGTGTCGGTGCGAGAGAGGGAGGTTTTGATGGTGGTGCCGTTGGTGCGCTGGATGTCGACGAGGTAGCCGGTGAGGCGGATGGTGTGGCCGCGGCGGAGGTTGCGGATTTGGCTGAGGATGGCTGGGGTGGAGGGGATGATGTGGTTGTTGGAGGTGTGGGAATCGACATATTCGCTGCCGAGGCTGATGCGGTCGGAGTAGCTGAAAACGGCTGAGCGGACGCTTGAGGTGGCTTGGAAACTGACGCCGACTTGGGCGGCGAAGTAGTTGCTGCTCATGCTGCCCCAGCCGAGGGCGAGGTCGAAGGGGATGAGGTCGCCGTCGTGCTGGGGCTGGGATTCGTAGCTTTTGATACCAAGGACTCTGGCGGTGATGTCGTAGGTGGCCTGGGGGGTGAGGGTGGCGTTGCCGACGTGGATTGCTCTAGAGGAAGTGGTGGTTTGGATGGGTTCGTCACGCGCCGTTGGTACGAAGTAGAAATATGCAAGGAAAGCAGAGAGGGCGACTATGGCGACAAGGGCGAGGAGGGTGAGAAGTTTGCGGATGGTGGATATTTTGGTTTTGGTGGTGGGGGCGAGGGGGTTGCTGGGGTTCATATATTCATTATATACTGGCAAGTATGAGTTTGAGAGTAGGAGTTGAAAGATTGGTGGTGGATTTTGGGGAGCTGGCTGAGGAAGAGTTTGGCGTGGCGGGTGGCAAGGCGACGAATTTGGCAAAGATGGTGCAGGCGGGGTTGAGGGTGCCAGGGGGGTTTGTGGTGCTGCTTAGTGGATTTGGCGCAGATGGCGGGCTGACGGACGAGGCCAAGGCTCAGATTTTGGCCAAGCTGACTGAGGGCGAGCAATATGCGGTGCGATCTTCGGCGACGGTGGAAGATTCGGAAAGTGAATCTTGGGCGGGGCAGTTTGAGAGTTTTCTTGACGTGGCGACGGCGGAAGTGCCGGGGGTGGTGCAGAAGTGTCATGACTCTTCGCGGCGGCGGGCGAAGGCTTATTCGGGGGCGGAGAGTTTTGACATTGCGGTGGTGGTGCAAAAGATGGTAGCGCCGGACTACTCGGGGGTGGTGTTTACGACGGATCCGGTGACGGGCAAGGATGAGATGGTGTGCGAATATGTGGAGGGGCTGGGCGAGGCGCTAGTGAGTGGAGTGAGTGATCCCGCGAGAGTGGTCTTGGAGAGTGAGGCCGAGGTGCCTTTTGACAAAGATGAGCTGCTGGCGGTGACGACCCGGGTGCGGGGGGTGTTTGGGGTGGAGCAGGACATTGAGTGGGCGAGCGTGGGCGGTGAGATTTGGATTTTGCAAGCCCGGCCGATCACGGCGGTTTCGCGGCGGACGGATTTGAAATATGACCTGGGCGAGCCGGATGAGCTGTTTTACTGGGGGCCATCGCGGGCGACGCCGCTATATATGGGGGATTTTGAGGAAGGGTTTGAAAGGTTTTTCCGTAAGCTGGGGGCGGATCAGGCCTTGCCTCAGCCGCCGAAGACGGTGGTTTTGTTTCAGGAAGGTAAGGTGATTTATTTGATGGAGTCGAAAGGTTTTTCGAGGTTTGTGCGGGAAGTGTTTGAGCAGTACGAGGCGGCGGGGCAGGTGGAGGAGGACTTTGCGGGGTGGCGGGAGCTGGCGGACAGAGTGTTTGAGCTTACCGGCGAGGAACGGGAGAGGACTATGATTGAGGCTTGGGAAAAGACGGAGATGGCGGAGTTTGCGCTGTATGGGGCGGAGGAAGTGATGGGCGAGAGGTTGGGGAGGTTCGAGGAAAAGGCGCGGCGGGAGATTTGGGGGGCGTTTACGACGCCGGATGAGCTGACGTTTTTGAACCGGCTGGATGCGGAGTTGGTGGACAGCGGAGACCACGAAGCGATGGCAGAAAAGTATCCTTGGATTGTGGATGGATATAGTGGATTGGGGG
>Ga0209755_10003909_pt1 | contig 18136 bp, 12 predicted proteins | sample TergutCo191P1_FD_187301 | JGI IMG/M metagenome (GOLD analysis project Ga0209755, IMG submission 187301) | Cornitermes sp. P1 segment gut microbial communities from Petit-Saut dam, French Guiana - Co191P1 (SPAdes) (version 2) | ecosystem: Host-associated > Arthropoda: Insects > Digestive system...
AATGAAAACATCACCAAAAAACCCTCATATCCACACACAGCCCACTCACAGTGAGACATGTCTATATAAAACCACATATTGTTACAGCACATACCAACACAAGGCTATAACATCACGCAGTCGTCAGCTGCTGATGATGGGCACATGGTTGCCCGAAACATGTTGAGCAACTATTAGAAGAGAAATAAAGAATACAAAAAGTGACATCTAGTTGGTTTTTCTTATCCACAGTTAATTTGATGTTTGTGTGACTGTGCATCCTTAACATGAAATGAGGTGTGAGACCAACTAGATGCAACATTTATGATTTATTAATAATCCGTTAGCTGAACATGTTTCAGGCATAATGATGCCTGAAACATGTTGAGCTAATGGATTATTAATAAATCACAATTGTTGCATCTAGTTGGTCTCACATGTCATTTCATAAGAATGTTAGTCTGATTTTAGTTACTGGTGGAGACACACAGAAAAATAAGAATGTATATGCAGTTTCCATAACTCATGGATGTTGTCATTGATTTGGATAATTCTATCCTTAATTCCTGAAAAACTTTGCCTATATCTTGGAAGTCGTGTAGAAGTTTCAATGCACCCTCCAATGCTGCACTTCCGGCGTTAATCACCCTTACTGACGTCTTTAAAATATTAAAATGTTAAAATTCTAGAATACATAAAGTTGATATGTATAAGCACACATTGCTGTGACGCCAAAAACATATTGCTCATTGAATGTAATAGTGGCACAATCCAAAAATAGCCCATTTGGTGTTAATACTATGACTGAGCTTAAAAATATAACAACCTTTTACAATAATGGCATCTAGTGGGGTATATTTCAACTAAGAAGTGTGCCGGTATTGTTGGAGGTAGTTGTTGTATCTTTGAGCTCAATCGATGTATTAATTCCAAATGGAAAATTTTGACTTGTGCTGTTATTGCACTCAGTGAGCGATATGATAGTGAGCCTAATAAAATATACATCTGTGAGCTTGTTTTGGAAGAGGCTGACTGTAGTATGTTTTTTGGTGTCACAGTAATGTGGGTTTGTACTTCTGAACTTTTTGTATTTTTGAATTTGAACATTTTAATATTTTAAAAATATCAATAAGGGTAATTAATACCTGAAATGGGGTGTTTGATTTGTTATTTTTCTGTTTGTAAACTCCCTGAAGATGGCACTCTGGTACTAAAATGTGTGAGGGTATACTTGTCATGAATTGTGCTTTATGATATGTGTTTTTTATTGTGTTTTATTAAGTACATTCATTTGACAGCATATAGAAGTTCTTAGTGTTTTTCCATGTCAATCATTGATGCCATTTTCCTATGCATTTCCCTTGAAATTTTCTACCATTCTTTGTACTCATTTTTTACTTTTTTTCTTCTTAAAACATTTACTGAACTCAGAATTGCCAAATCACAAATGATACAATGCAGCATTATTTGTAAAACTCAGAAGATAACAGATGATGACTGCAACTTATCTGATTTCACTGACAGAAACAACACAGGCACTTGAACAACTGAAAACAAATTTCGAGTTTGGATCTTGCTTTGCTTTCGGTTTCTGTTGCAGGTGTGTGATTTTTCTAGATATGTTGTGTCTTTTATGTATTTGTGTATTTCCACAGACTTTAACATAGATTTCATTCTCACGCACACTCCGAATGTAAACAATCATTTTATCATTATTTTGTTACCATTTTTATAGTACTACTTGAAAGTAAAATCTTGCTTACTGAAGTTTTCTTTTGTCATGCCCCTTGCAGTATGCATGCCAGTGGTTCATGGCTGCTGACCTAAACTGTGTATGAGATTTGTGGTTCAAATGGCGGTTCTGATAATGATTCCAGTCTGTAGGGACAGTATGCTGTGTGCACTGGTACGTGCTTACTGGTCCCAGTGTTTGGCAGGAGCTTCCCGCCTTCATGTTCTAGGTAGTCCAATTAGTGTTGTTCTGTTTGTTTCATTGGCCTTGTTGGTGTCTGACATCGTCGCCTGTTATATAGCTATAAAATTCTTTGCAATTTAAACCTGATACTGTGCTTTAACCTTCACATCATGTAGTTTCTCTTCATATTGAAGTATTAAATATTCATTTTCTCACTGACAGTCCACTCCTAACTTTTGTAGTCAGCAGATAATGGCAGCTATCACAGGAAGCTTTTCCGAAATTCTGCACATTAATTTTATGTGCATGCCATATTTTATCCACAAAAATGTGATCCCCTTTATTGTGTCTTCCAATTAGAAGTTATATTGTATTTATAGATGTTTATGATGCAGGAATGTTTTAAAGTTCAAAGTGAGATCTTCTGATGTGGTAAAGTTTTGTAAATCTTTAGGGCCACATGGTGGGTCTAGCTCATATAATAATATTGTGGGTGTTTACACGGTGTTGTGTAAAAATGTTGGTGAAAACCCATTTATCCCATCTTCCCTGTCTGTGGCCTTGTTTTATCAAAATTCTTTACACCTCCATACACAAATGACATATTCTCCATTCAAGTACTTCAGCATCTACCTGGACTAAATTCAGTCATCCTTAATGGAAGCAGCATGCTGCTCTGAAATGTCAGGACCAAACCATTATATTGCACAGTCCAAACACTGAAAGAGTGTTCTTGGATGGTGAAGTTCAGTGTTCAAACCAAGTGTCATTACTACCATACTGCACACTTTCATTCTCAAATTACCATTTTGAAAGTATTTTTCCTTTATGTTTTTATATTAAAATCTCACAGCAGAATAGTCATGTGATACTTGTGGGTTTAATTGATTGCAATCTCCAGTTCATCATAAAAGCTGTCTTTATGTCATCACTTTCATGCTCATATGAGGTATGCACATTCAGAGCAGTATCCTACCTATATTCCTGCATCCTGCTAATGATTTTGCTTTGTATGAAGCACCCCTCTTGCAAGTGATGCCCAGCATTTCTCTCTGCATTAAAAATATGTGGGAGTATGCTGTCACATAGATATGTAACCCTAAATTGTCCTTTCTGTTATATGTAGTGTGTTGTCAAATTTTATTAATAATTTATTGCTTGCAGGTGATCTTGATGGTGAAGATTCTGATGTGGTTTATTCTGCACGCCAGAAGATGGCAACACTTAGCTCCTGTTTCGCCCAGCTAACTCACAAGGCTCAAACTGTTTTCCAAAATAGTGCCAAAGTTGAGGTAAGTGGCTGTGGAGTGAATTTTATTTGTTAGTTTAATAATGATGGTAATAATGCTAGAGCATATTAACCATCTGATATAAATTGTGTGCTTGTATGTATTTAAGAAGGTTTGTCTTTAAGTATATCATGATGTTTGTTGCAGTCATAAATATGTTAAAATATGTACATAGGCAAACAAATAGATGCTAAGCATTTTGTGGCCATGTTCCACTTCAGAATCTGCTTTGAAGAAAGGGTATGAATTTATATCCAGAAAGGAAGGTTATGAACTTACACTGTCAAATGACAGTAAAACATTCAAAGAACAGTTGTACATGTTTTTATATATGATGACATCATGGCTGCTTTTGTTGCTTAGTCAGTACAGTCAGTGACCGAATACTGTTTGGGATGTGGGTTTATGTTTATTAAATGATAAAAATAATACCCGGAGACATAACTTTAATCAGACATTAGTCATACTGCTCTAGTCTATTTGGAGGTCAGCTAGTTAATGAGGGAGGTGGTATGTTGGTCTGGTGAATGTTTTATAAGTGACTTGAAATCCTTGTTCAATCGGTGTAAATGAACCTTGATCTTTTTTTCTTCTATCTGTATACATAACACTTCATAATTTAAACTGTTCAACCTCATAAAACATTATTAATGCCATATCTTGCTGTGGTAGCCACTTATATTTCCATACTCATTTGTTGTTGCGTCTGTCCACAGAGTTTTGCAATTTCTAACCTTCCATTCTGTATATTGCCAAGGATTCTTGTGTCAGAACTGACTGTGATATTGACGTGACATTACTTGGTTCTGCTTGATTCCATCATATTACTGGAACATCCCCTTCCCCTGTGTGTAAGGAATCCATATGGACAGAGCATTGAATTCTTATCAGTTCATATGTGATGCCTTGTTTTTGAGGTTTACTGGCTAAATTACTTCATCTTGTCACTATTACTTTTAGGAATTAGTCATACTTGACTTCAGGCAGCTGCTCACAGTGGGGAATCAAAACTGAAAGTTTTCTGATCACTGAACTTACGTCCTACTGTGATGTTTTCTTGCAGGCAGACTCATTTTTTACGTATTATGATAATGAGGTGCTTGGAATGTGTCCTACACTTGTGACTGTTATGTTCAATTGGCTTAGAACCACTTGTATTAAGAACTAGCAGTCTCATTGTCTATACAGCACGTCTGGTTCAAACTAAAAGTCTGGCTACAGTTTCGACCTCTAAAATGTCATTGTCATCATAGTTGCTATCATCATCATAATCATCAGGTACTGTCAGGGTGTGAAAACCTTGCGTATGTCAATGTTTGATGAATTACATAAGGTAAATGAAAATGCAAATAACATAGATTCTGCCAAGATTTAGTACTGGAATGTGAACCATCTCTTCCCATTACACTCCACCAGCACCTAACTGCCAGTATTTTTTAACAGAACAACATACTCTATGCTACATTCTACAGCAGATGAGGGTCAGCTGTATTCTGCAATGTATTAACTGGGCACTCTTCCATTTAAAGTTGTAGGGTCTCATTAACCCTATTCATTTTTAAGTTTCTTTCTTTACAGTTCAAAGGAAGATTGATTACTACTAGGTGAGCCATAGCCTAACCCCTGTCTACAAATTGAGTGTGTTTTTATGTATATTTGCTTCACTAGCTGATAAACTAAAATAAAATACAGTTGGGTTACAGTGGTGTGGGGCTACTGCACTGGTACAAGCATGGTTATCACACATGTTGCAGTTCATGTTAGAGTTATTATTAATTGCCATATGTAAAATATCATGGCTGCTAACGTAATGGTTCGTTTAGTTATGTAGGGACATCATAAGACAGGCTCACTTTACTTGGACTGCTTGGTTGTGCTTCACCAAAAAGTTAAAACAGCATAATGTCCCAGAAGTCCTAGAACTGTTTCTGCAGAGTCCAGGTGTATGTTTCATTCGTTCATTCATTCATTCATTCATTCCATTGGCATGTGCAGAATGCGACAATTCCTTGCTGTTCTCAGAAGCTTCTTCCATTCCTCTCTGTTACATACTTTTTCCTACCATCCTTCTCCACCAACTATTCTGCCATCCTCTCGTACCTCATCTTGCTGTCTATTTCTTGGTCTACCTTTCAGTCTTGTTGTTTCCAAATTCATTCATTCATTTTGGGAATTCTATTTTCTTCCGTTCTCTGTACATGCCCAAACCAACATAATCTCTTTAACCTTATTGTCTCTATTATAGTAGGATTTTTAACACTTACATAAATTTGTTTATTGGTTAATATCGTCCATTTTTCTTTTTTATTGTCATATACTGGGCTTAAAATTCTTCTATAAACTTTTCTTTCAAAAATGTTCAATTGCTTTCTATCTCTGTTAGTGTCCAAGTTTCTGATGCATATGTTAACGTTTTGTCTATAATGGTGTTCTTTAGTCTTAATTTTAGTTTCTTTGGTATGTTTTTATTTTTAAAATTTTTTGTAGGATAAAATGTTTTGTTAGCATTTTTTATTCTTTCATGCAAGTCTATTTGGTTAATGTTATCTTCATTAAGTATAACTCCTAAATATTTAAAATTTCCCACTCTTTCAAATTTGTATTTTTTTATTTTCAAATGTCCTATTTCATTTTTCTTTAAACTGTTTTTTTTTCCACTACCATATATTTTGTCTTTTCTTGGTTTATCTTTAGTCGAAACTTTATGGCAATGTTTTCCATTTCTATAAAAAGTTTTCTTATTTCTATTTCATTTTTTCCAACTAATACAATGTCATCTGCATATACTAATACATTCAGTTGTTCTTTACCAATCTTTATACCACTAGGAACCATTTTTATACTTTGTATCACTTTTTTGTAATGCCAAATTAAATAATATTGGTGATAAAGGGTCACCCTGTTTCAGGTCTGTTTTACTTTCAAAAAAAGATGACAATGTTCCTTATATTCTAACCACACTTCTTGTCTTTTGTATACATGTTTTACACAGATTTATTAATTTAGTAGGAATTTTAAATTCTTTCATACATTCCCATAGTGTATCGCTATGTAGAGAGTCATATGCCTTTTGAAACTCAATAAATAAATATTGTACACATTGATTATACTCCCAAAGTTTCTTGTTTATTATTTTCAATGCAAGTATGTTGTCAATTACAGATTTTCCATCCCATAACTTTTTCAATATATGTTTTTTTCCCAATATTATATTCAACAAAATTTTGTAAGCTGCATTTCCCAGTGCTCTTCCCCTGTAATTCTCACACCTATCTTGGTCTCCTCTTTTGTGTATAGGAGCTGTCATTGTTTCTTTTCATTCTTCAGGTATCCTTTCCTCCTCCCAGATTTGTCTTACCTGTTCATAAATTCTATTCAGTAGTTTATTTCCTCAGTATCTTATTACTTCTGGATGTATTCTACGAGTTCCAGCCACCTTGTTATTTTTTAAGTTTCTTATTGCCTTTTTTACATTTTCTATAGCGAGTTCTTCTACTTCAGCTTCACTAATTTCTTTATTTCCTTTTTTTAATACCCTTGGTTCTTCTGTGTTCAGTAATTTGTCAGAATATTCTTTCCACATTTCTGCTTTCTGCTTTGTATGTGGGGTGATGAAATATATTCTGGACTGACCGTGAGTTGACACTGTTAATGCTAGCATGAACTTCTGCTGCAAATAGCCGATAGTCATTCAGCTGGTTAAGAAATTTTCTGCTCTTCAGAAAACCTAAAAGTTAGTAAATGTGTTCTGTATGATCCTCCCATCCACATGTCTTCTGAGTGCAATGTGTCAGTTTTTCTGACTAAAATTTTGTATTCATTTCTCATCTCTCCCATTCATTCTAAATGCCCCCCACCAAGGTCATCCTTCTTGGTTGGATCACCCTAATCATATTTGGTACAGTTTTCCATTATGCAGTGTTTGGTAAATAATGTTAAGTACAAGTGAGCTAGCCAAAATGCGATATTGTGTTTTTTTTTTAATTTTGTATATTGTGTGTGTGTGTGTGTGCGCGCGCGTGCATGTGCTTGCATGCGCACATGTGTTGTTGTGGGTGCACAGATATATGTATTTCAGTCACTTCCTGTTTATATTGTGGAGAGTATTCGTTTCCATGCTAGCCAACTTGTGAATTAGTGTGTACTTCTGTACGTTCTTCTCACAAAGGCATATGAAATTATGCGTAACAGGAAAGTCATGTCGCCTGTCCATTATCGTAAGTGTCTTTGAAATTACAAGTCAGTTTTGATGATGTTTAGTAGTGTGTGTTGTCCCCACTGAAATCTATGTTAAGAGCCTGATAGTAGCTTGATTTCCTTGTTATGTCCAGAGAGATTCTGAGGTTTAACAGTTATCTTTTCAGTGGGAAACAGAGGCAAATAGTGCATTTGGAAAATGCTAACATATGTTATCAGAAGCATCCCACCATCACTAATGAATTTATTGCAATGATATGATCACATGCTTAGTGTTATATGTATGCTGTTTATGTTTCTTGACATCTTGCGCATAGGAACAACAGATGGCAGGAGGTTTTTATTTTACCATACTGGCATTTTATTCCCCCCCCCCCCCACACACACACACACACACACAAAAATGAGTTTGTAGCTGGTAGAGAGGAATTTGGAACTTAAAGGGAGGGAAAAGGGTTGAGTGACTTATGGGTGTCTTTATATGCATTAGATCCAACCAGTAGGTAGTGAATAATGTACACTGTAAAGCATTCTGATAATGAAATGTGACGTGTGGGATTACTTGGTTTCTGAACTTTGTCACTGTTAAAAATTTTTGTAGTATCTCTTGCTGATCAAATCTGATCCCAGCTGTGCTTAGAGAGTGAGTTGCCTGATGGAGGTTATGCAGTGACTGAGATAGCTGTTGCTGTTGGACCCAACAGAATATATGCTGCCATACCTTGTACCTAGAGATGGAATCAGGTCCTATTTGTGAAGCATATTTTTTTAAAATACTAGATGATGAACAAAAGCCACAAACTAAGTAATCCCGTATGTAGTATCTCATGTTATTTGTTGAAGAATTATTCTTCAAATTCATGGTGTAATACTTAAAAATTACATTTGCTTTGTATAAAACAAGTCTGACACAGTTTACTCACAATCCACTCTGTAGGTCTGCTTAAATTATCAGGTTACAGACCTTCTGTGTAAAATTGTCATGGACCCCTGAAATGATGCATTTTGTACGTTTCTCTTCTGTTTAGTTGTTGTTCGCTTCAAATACAGTGGCTTCTCTGCTGTCATATGTTGTGTTTACAAGTTGGAAATGATCTGTTGTGTCAAATGCAGGACCATCTTTCCTGCTTACCAGTTCCGTAGCAAGCTCCTGGAGTTTGGTGAGGTACTGCTGTCTTTGAGTATCATAACTGTTCTTTGCAGTCTCATGCAGTGCAGATAGCAGATTTTGTATTGTATCAGTGTTAATTGGTGCTGAAGGTTTATGCTTAACCAGTGCAGTGTCGTTATTCTCGCTGTTGTTTTGTGAGAAAGTGATGAGGTCATTTATCACTGATGTATGATTGTTAGCATTTTTCACCATTAAATCTCGCCAGAAGTTGAGAAGAGTTAAGTTGATATTTCCTTCATGAGAGTAAAGTTCCAAAAGTCTTGTGAGCGGATTTGATACCTGTACTACCGTTGCAGTTTCTGTATCGTTTGGATTCAGTTCTGATACATGTGTTATGTTTGTTGTGTTGGGCATATGTTCTTGCTGAGAAATGTTAAAGATTTGGCCACTGGTACTTGAGTTATACTTTGAGTGGCTAATGAGAAGAGTACTGCCAGATACGTGAGCAGCCATATCACTACTACTCATTTGATTTGGCTGTGAATGTTCACCTTTGTGTGGATTTGTTATTAATGGTGATAATGCTGGATCCAGAGGAACTTGAGTGGCATCCGATGAGTGGTTGTTGCTCTTCATTTCTTCATGATTGCTTGCAACTGTGTCATCACTGTCATATACTTCTTTGCCGTGTGTTACATCAGAATTCTCAGATTGGTAATATGCAAATGTTCCATTGACATAATGAAGTTCACCATGTAATGTGGCATTTACATTTGTTTGTAAGGGTTTTTCTTTGTTGTCAGTGTTTATTTGTGTTACATTTATTTTGTTTTTGTCATTTGAGGCAGTTGCATGTATAATTGCAAATGCTGTCTGTGGTCCGTGTTGAGTAACTGTTGAATCTGAGGTCTGGATTATAGCAGCAATGTTGTTCCAATCACGTTTAAGCACGTGACTGCCACTGTTTTCCCCCACTTGAAGGTTGATATTCTGAGGAATGATGTGGATGGCTACTTGTGCAGGTTTAATGCTTTCAGCTTTTTCTTTAGTAGAATTTTTATTTGTTTGTAAATCAAAGCGATGATGGCTTTGAAATGAGGGTGAATTCAACGTTAGATTTGTGTTTACAGTGGATGAACCATGATTTAAACTTTTGTTTAGCTGTTCATTATGAACATCTCCCTTTTCTGATCTATTGTTAGGTAAAATTTGTAACATTGAGGGTTCAGCTTGTCTGTTGTCTGTGTTTTGTTCAGTTTCTTCATTTGCCTCTATTCCAAATAATTCCTCTGCACCATATGAATCATTTTTATCAACTTCAGTATCAGTATATTTGTCTATTTCTGTCTCCGGCTTTATATGTTCTTTTGTTATTTGATGATTGACTGTAAGCCCTCTTCTTTTCATCTCTGCAAGAATTTCCACTGCTAATTGCTCACTGTCAGGACAGTCCACAGTGTCATATTTGTCATTTTTGACTACTGCATTGTTGATTGGCACTTCACCAATTGATTCTTGTAGTTCCTGCAAGAGAGAAATTGAGTTAGTTTTTGTTTTGGGTGTGTTTGCTTGTACTCTTCTTTGCTGTGTGATGTTTGAATCCTGGAGTGACAGTCTTGTCTACTTTCTGCCATTATGGGCTGGGGCCATACACGTGCGCTGAGTGTTACTGCTACTTATGGAGACAGGCATCTTTCACATATTATTTGCATATTGAAACTTCATTGAACCATGCAGACAATCAAAACAAAAACAGTTGGAAAGAAAAGTATATGTGGCATTAAACTTGCTGTTTAATACACCTTGATATCTCAACATTGCATGTACCATGCAGCATGTTTGTATTACCTTTTATTGACCAACATTTATGCTCCACTCTATGTATACTAAATTACACATTCATTATTTCTCCAACATGTTTCATTATTTACTGACACCATCTTTAGGGAGTCCCATTCGACTGTAAGTTCTTCGTAATGTATCAGATGATGCAGTTGTCACTGGGTGCAAACTGTGATCTTATAACATATGATCCATAAGTGCTTGCAAACATTTGACACATTACACAGAACTTACAGTTGAATGGGGCTCCCTGAAGATGGTTGCAATGAACACTGAAGTGTGTTGGTGCAGTACTTAATATGTGATTAGTATACATAAAGTGGTGCATAAGTTTTGTTCATTAAAATGTAATACTACCTTAATGTGGGGGTACATGGTGGCACAGTTGGTTGAGTCACTGTGCTACAGCTGGTAGGTCGTGCATTTGATTCCCAGAGGTGTCAGTGGAATTTTTCATTGATACAATCTTTCCGGCCACACTTTGGCTCTGGAGTCAACTCAGCCAAGAATATTTCTTGGGAGGTAAAGGTGACTGGTGCGTAGGGCTGACAACCTTACAACCTTCATGTGCCGATTGTCTTGAAACCTGGGAGCCTCACCCTCATTGAACTCTCGGGACCTGTCCAGGCCTGTGTGGGGATTGCTTTACTTTTACTTGTCTTACTAACTTAATGTGTTCTATTTTACATGCATTGTTACCTGGAGTCACATAGTAGTAGCACTGATAATACCTCGAGTAGTTATTGAAAAATGGCATAAAAAGTGCATCATTATATTCTGGTACTTTGCTGTGACATGTGCCTCTGCTCAGATATTAATTTCTTTCTGCGATAATTTTTAAGCAGTTAGTTTATCGCTGATTTTATTTTGACTACTCTGGGTTTGAATCCCAGAAAGCCTTCCAACCAGAGTTGTTAATTGTGTTGTTCTATGTATTATTTGTATGTAAATGTGTACTGTACTACTGCCACTGAGTGTCAACCCAATTGCAGTTAACACATGTATCATATCATATCATTTTGTTTGTCCAAAACACACAGTGTCCAGGCCTAAGATAATGGTGAAAAGTATTAGATTTCTAAGAGATTGCCTGTGACTTACTAATTATGTTGCTTTTAACTCCCTCATGGTGGTTTTGGCATTTCTTCTGTGCTACAAGGCACTGAACTGGATTGCCAGTAGTAAAGGTAAAAGGTAAAGTGATCCCATTACAGGTCCCGTGTGGCACAGAGGGTGGGTTGAAGTATAGCTCTACTCTTCCATGACTGCGGCACTAGAAGGGGGTAAGTGGTCAGCAGCACGCCCCGGCTGCACTTTACCCCAGGGAAAGACCCGGTACCCATTTTACAGGAGGCTGGTTGGGGGATTGTCATTAATAAAAGAGCCAATGCCCAAATGGCAAGTGGTTAATTAGTCACCAGCTTAAACATTTTGTTAACCACTGGCAAACAACTGATGACTATTTCAATCCTTGCTTTGAATAATACAAATACCATGTCAGTTTACCTGCAAACTGGCAGCCATATGGAGCAGCCTTTCCGTATGTGTTGCCTCCTCCTCCTTGATATCTGAGATAGCCTCTTCAATATACCGATTACCTTCAAGGAGCTGTTCTTTGATGCCAGCTATTGATAAATGAAGTAGTTTATTCTGCTCTGAAGCTTGCTGCATTGTGGTGGTTGCTTCATTGAGGATGCGTGTGAGTTGACTGCTGTGGGATTTAAAAACTTCTTGCAGGGTCTGTACTTGACGATCTGTGTTCATGCTTCTGTAACAGTTGTAACACTGAAATTTAGACATACTGTGAGTTCTTCTGCAAGTGTTTGTATAAGCATATGTATCATGTCGCTACATTTATTACAAGCTGTTCATCATACATAACATGTAATATTTGTATCAGTAAACTTAACAATTCTGCTTGAGGCCTCCCACCGACACATGCACTAACATCAATTTGGCTTTTGAATGAAGTGGCAGACCTGGTCTGCCTGTATGGGACAGGAAATTTGTATATGTCCATGCACACATGCATGTATCCATCACATACCCTCATAAAATCTTGAACCCTCAGACCTTCATGAATTTGATATGATTATTATGCCATTAGTTGCTGCCTCATCATCAGACTTTCTGTTACATACACTGCTGTCATAACTTTGTAGGCATGCAATATCAGGAGACTGCTGCAAAACTAGCAGTCATTTGTATAGGTTCTTGAACAGAATTTTGGTTCAGGTTTTTTTTTAACAGTGCTGTATTAAATGCAGTGTTGTTGTGTGCCAGACTTTTTTTAGACAGAATGTGGGAGTGTGCAAAGTTGTGAATACACTGTCCTCAAATAATGAGAACAACTCTGATCCTTACTTTATGGATAGGGCCCATTATCTCTAGGCTAACCATGTGCAGAAAATGTATGGGTAGTGCTAAAGTATAAATTTCTACCATTACATCTATCACTTCTTACTGGTCAGCATGTGTTACGTGTTCATCTTATAAGAAGCTTAAATACAAATTATACACAGCTGTAACCAAATATTAATTCACACACAGAAGACAAAACTAAAGTTCAGCCCAATTTACTTTAAGAAGGAATATATCTGTTACTGGTCATAAACATTTAATACCCTGAATTGTCTCATTGCTACCAAGGTCAGTGCTCTTCTCATGAGTTGACAACAGTAGCTAAATATGTTTAATATTAAGACCTGATATTAATACAGGTAGCTGAGTGCATAGGCTGTGGTGTGTTTGGTGGCATGGCAGGTGACTACCTGTTGGTAATGGCATCCAATATTCTCTCAAGCACCTTTGTCAGTTTACTTTCAAGCTGAGGCTCATCCAGCTGAATGCGATGACAACTCTCAAGGAACAAATTCTGTGCGAGCATCAACATTTGGAAGCTGGAATCAAACTTCCGTCCGAGCTCATTTAGTCTCCTCTGAACCACTCCCAGAGTATCTAGAGCTATGTCCATTGAACCTGTAAAAGTAATTCACACATATTGGATTTAGAGTTCTCATGATGACTGATGCTGATGCCAAGAGTAATGTATTTTAGGTTAGACGCTGTGTATGAAAGTACCATCATTTTGCATTCTCCATCTTCAGGGTAGAAAATGATGGAGGCAGCAGTTGCACCAAAACCTATCTCTGTACCTAACTATACAGCATCACATCCCAGAAGATGATACTGTAATTCTGAATATATTAGAACTGTTGCCCTTATACCATTAGCTGGCAACATTAAATAGTAATAGTCTTATATCATAAGACAGTAGATGTGTGTTTCTGCTGTACTGAGGCTTTCTTTAACTTCTTCCCTGATGGCAGTGCGTAATTATTGTAAGGCTTGATTGGCCATCTCACAGGTTTGACATTTTACACAGTGATTGGAAGGCTGTTTTCTGTTTATTACAGATGTCCCTAGGCTATTTGAAATACAATAATTTTTGTTCTTTTGACTCTTGCAACTACATTTTATTTGTGTTGGGCAAAAAGTGATCGTGGATTGTGAGAGGTTCTGGCAGTGAAGAATATTAAGATTATTCTTGTGGAAATTACCAGTACATTGTTTAGTAGGATGATAGCAGTGTTTCGGAGTAACTGGTTGCCTCCAACCGAAGAGTAACCTGAAAATGGATATTTGTATTTCATGTTGTGTGAATGGTCATTGTTGTTTGAAACTACATAAATAGGAATGTAAACATATTGTAATCCATATTTAATGTTGACATACAACTCACTGGCTTGGATGCTTGGCCTTATTAGCTGTAATAATATGTACCCATTTTGTGTGCATGCTAGTACCTTCTTGCAAAGTTCACCATCTCATTTTAGCTGCTGTTGTAGACTTATTTGTGTGAAACTCCAGATATTGCATTCTAGAACACAGCAGTTCAGTAGTTTGACTTCAACACATACAGTAGAAATTTACTGTTTTACACATTATTTTTACTTAACATTCACTGCAGGAATTGGTTGTGTATAGTCATGCATGTACCAAAGTCACAGGCTGTTCTAGCTCAGTTCGTATAACTACACCATTTGCTAGAAGATCAAGGACTCTTAGAAGAATTATATCCCAGGAAGAGACAAGCTACTTTTGTCCTCTATACAGTGTCCACCCTGGCCATGGGACACACCTTGCCTTCTATGCACTGTGTCCTGAGAACTCTTTCCTTGGGAGTAAAAGCAACCAGAGTGTGAATCTAACCACTGATCTACCTCTTGTGCTGGGGATGGCAGACTTTTTGTAAAAATGGGCCACACTGCCAAGAAGTGAAGTAGAAGTGGGTCGTATGGGTTTTACCAAAACAGCAAAATCACTCACATATATCATAGTCCCATTAATGTTCCGTTTTCGGTAGGTCCCCACGGGTATGTGGCCCACGTCCACTGCACTTTGTGACAGTGTCTTGAACATCACACTGCTCATTACATGTATGTAGAACGTTTTGTGCCAAGGGGTTAGGAGGATTTTGGCTGAATTTTAACAGCAAACAAACTGATTTCTCTTGACATCTAAGTGACAGATGTGCATACACAGTGATGGTATTGGTCATCATTTATTCTTGAGCAGAAGTTTGACAAAAAAAATAAGTCATTTGGAGTGTTTTTTAAAGCAGGGGTGGCCAGTAGGCCAGATGAAACTTTGATAATTATACTGCATTGTTGACTTCTGATTTAGCACTAAGATCAAGAATGTGTAGAACTTTGCATTCTGTTACACAGTTTCATGGCAGTGTGATTCCTTTTTATACACACACACACACACACGCACACAGTGAATCCTGCCTGTAATGGAAATGCAGGGGACTGATATTTTTTCTGTTATAGACATGATCTGTTTCATACAGTTGCTTGATTTTCGATCCTTGAGACCATAAAATTTTCTGTTAAGGACAGGTTTTCCTTATGCCCCCATTTCATTTAAGACAGGTTTTGCTGTATAATGAAACCACTGTCTGTTACCTTCTTGTCTGTCTCGGTCTGATTGCAAGAGACCGCGTCGCCCGATCTGAACAGCAACTGTACGTATTCCATCCTGCAGTTCTCGCCTTGTGGCATTTGACAGAGACATTGAGTCCTTCACAAGTCCTTCCAGCACTTGAGTCCGTCGCCACACATCATTGTACATATTGTTCACCTAATGGAGAGATAGAAAAGAAAACAGTTGTGACCCAGGTTGAAGAGTTTGGTGTATGTTACTAACAGCCTCTGTATTGCAATATTTTCATTGTGCAGTTTATTGTTATTTAGATTGCCATGAATTTTTTTTTAAACTGTAAGTTTCACATGGTTTATAAGAGCCTCCCATTGTGCACTGTTGTGAAACACTTCAGTTCACAATATTATGACCTGTTTCTCATAAGATCCATAAGATAATTCCCTGCAATTTATGCTTCAGTCTTCAGATTTGCTCTTTTCTCTGGGAGTTTCATATGAAGATCTTGTTTGTATTTCTTAGTTGTTTTGTGTGTGGTATGAAGGGTGTTCAACAAGTTAGATTCCCCACAACTCAAAAATTAATGAAAAGCCATTAAAACAATAAATTCATCTGATTTATTCCACTGAAATATCATTTTTTTAACATAATCCATAAGAACATTTCTGCCTTTTCCACATCTTGGCACAAATTTAAAAAATTAGTTGTGGTAGACAGGCTGTTTTCATTCCTTTGCATTCAGGATCGCTGTTTGTACTTCCTTACTCTGCTGGAATTTGTGATATGCAGTGTGTTCTATGGTTTTCTAAAATTGGTTCCATCCGTGTCTGCTGGGCTGACTATTGCGTCGTCATTGTGAATGTCTTCAGCAGTTTTCAGACTCTCGGCACCATTATCTGACATGCTGCACTTTCATTATGCTATCACCAGACACTTCTTGCCAACTGGTGATGAATTTCAATGGGGAAAGCGTGTTTCACCAATACAAACCAATGAGCACTAAAAATGCCAAGTATTGTCACTGAACATGAGCTTATTCCATGAACATCACGTGACTGACAAACTGTTTACCATTTGTGGCCTATTATCCATACTACAAGTGCTGCCTCTCACCAAAAAATAAAATGCTGGATTAATACAGAGGGAACTGAACTTACTTAATATGCCTCATATTTATGGGTGGCTGATCCCAACATTCCTGTAGTATTATGCAGAGTAGAAATTGTGAATTGTTGTGTACATCTTCAAAGTGCTGATGTGTTTGATTGTAATAGTGCAGTGGAACTTTTTGGAAATTAAGGAGCTGAATTGGCAGTCTCTTACCTTTGTCATAAAGTTGTTGGAATTTCTATCGATGCTACTTATAACTTTGTCTGCCATCAGATCTATGTTTTTCTTCAATTCCTCTTGATCTGTTCTCTCACCATCATTCTGTTCGGTAATTGCTTGTGTCTTATTGAACTCCACATGAAGATCTTCCACCAGTGTGGTTAAATTATCCATTTCTACTGCCATATGCCTTCCATTTTCTATAATGGTTATCTGAAATAACATAAGTTAGTACCATTAAGGAAGAAGGGTAGACAGTTAAGTATATAAACATGAAGATTTGTGACTCCTAATAGTGGGGCAGGCTGCAAAGAACCGTGGGAGTGAATTTCTTAAAGGGTAGAAATTCACAGCGTTTTAAAAAACAAATTGAGTAGTTCTGAGCAGAATTCAGAGCATGCTTTCCCATTGAATAGATATTTACTTATTACTGTTGTATTATTTTATGTTTATCATGACTTCTTGCTTACATGCAAATTCCACATTTACCAACTTTGAGGTTATGTCCAAATTCAAAGTTTATCATTGGTGCCATGATTGCATTTGTTCCCTTACACAAAGTATGTCATGTAATGTGTAGGTATATATATTACGTATCACTATTCTAAATTTCACATGCCCAGCTCCATTAGTTCATTAGTCAGGCTAAAATAGCACAAACATTTTGCCCAGCCACAATCATGTTATTTTACATTCTGAGAAATGTTATTTTAACAAAAGTAGATTTTTGCATGGCATGCTGACGGTTTCAGGAGCTAACAATAATTAGTTATGATGTTATTTTAGCCTTACTTGTTTGGTGCATCCGTCATGCCGTAGTTACTGACTGGGAAATTAGAGAGTATGACGGTGTGTCTTTAAATGATGTTCATAGCAAGTTACATGAAAATCAGTCAGGTGGCTCAAAAGTTCATACTGAGGTAAAGACACATGTGCACACAATGAAGGATATATTTTTTTCTTCATAGGAAGCGAAAGGACTAGAAAAGCAAACAAAAGTTTTCAACCTGTATTGTTTAAAAAAAAATTATGTAATTTGGAACATTTATGGATTAGGGTAGCCTGTTTATAGAGCTGTAGAGAAGTATGCAGAGGCTGCATTTGATCCTGAACTTAAAATGAAATTAGCAGCATATTGATAAGTTGTGTTCTAAGTTTTGTATGTTTGCTTGCTTTATTTGTTATCCACAGTGCTTCATGTTGTGGCTGTGTTTTTTAGATTTGACACATTTTTAACCATGTATCTGAAACATGTGGAGGTTGGAATTTTGAGTGAGTTTGTATCACTTCTTAAACTTCCTTGAAGGTGAAGACTGCAAGCTCCGGTAGTGTGTTATGTACATAAAGTCTCTATGGTGTTGTACTCCAGAGGACTGGAATCATGAAATTTAGCAAATTATTGAAAATGTAGATTCTGATTTAGTATATGCAATTTTCAAGATTTTTTTTATTCTGAGTGGTTATCAGTCTGTTATGAAACTTTCTTCCAAGGCCTCTTGAATTCATATTTGTATGTTGACCTGCCCACAA
>Ga0209755_10003910_pt1 | contig 18126 bp, 10 predicted proteins | sample TergutCo191P1_FD_187301 | JGI IMG/M metagenome (GOLD analysis project Ga0209755, IMG submission 187301) | Cornitermes sp. P1 segment gut microbial communities from Petit-Saut dam, French Guiana - Co191P1 (SPAdes) (version 2) | ecosystem: Host-associated > Arthropoda: Insects > Digestive system...
GCTCAGCGCCTTCGCCGGGGAAGAACGCCATCGGAACAAGGCCTAAAACAGTTGTTACAGTCGTCATTAAAATCGGACGCAGGCGGCTTCGCGCGGCTTCGATGATTGCGTCATTCAGCGCGTAACCGCGTTTTCGCAGCAGGTTAGTGTAATCGACCAAAATGATTCCGTTATTTGTAATTATTCCGATTAACACCAAAAGGCCTACAGCGGTAAGCATGTTAAAGATTGTATCAGTTATAAGATATACCGCCACGATTCCGATGACAGATAACGGTATTGTCAGGATGATAATAAAAGGAGACCGGAACGATTCAAAAAGACTTGCCATAATTCCGAATACAAGAACGACCGCGACAACAATGATCAGAATAAAACGGCTGAATATTCTTTCCATCTGCGTGTTAGCGCCGCCGTACTCGATTATCACATCATCGTCTATCATTACCTCCGACCTTATAAGACTTTCAACTAACGTTTGCAGGTGGTTTGTGCTGACGCCCGACCTTACGCTCGCCGATACTGTGACAACGCGGCTCTGGTTTTCCCTGTTAATTGTCATCGGCCCTATTCCCTGCTGATAATGCACAAAACTTGAAAGAGGCACTCTTCCCGCGAGCTGGCTGTTAACAAATATATGATCTAGGGCGGGCAGTGTATTGCGGTCCGCTTCCGCCAGAATTAAAATAACATCGTAGTCTTTTCCGCCTGTTTTAAATCTTGTGGCTGTTACGCCGTCTACCGCGGCTTTTATTTCATTGCCGACTGTGTATGTGTTAAGCCCGAGCGCGTACATTTTTTCGCGGTCAATAATTATTTCATACTGAGGAAGGCCGTCCTGAAGGTTTATTGACGGCTCAATTATGTAACGCGAAAGTTTCTCGCTGAAAAGAGCGGAGATTTGTTCAGCTAACGCCTTGCCCTTTACAAGATCTTCCGTGCGCAGCTTTATTTCGAGATTGCTTCCGCCGAGCATATCAAGGCTTAATCCGCCGCCGAACGAAAACTCAACGCCGGGAATCTGCTTTAAAAACGGCTCCATAATATTCTGCATTTCGTTCGCGGTTTCTATTCTCTGCGAATACTCAGGCAGAGATATGCGCAAAGACCCTGAGTTAGTGCTTCCGGCTCCCATATTCATTATGCTTCCGCCGCCGGATTCAATTGTAATATCTTTGTAGCCTTTAATTTCCCGTTCGACAATAATCTGCAGCTGCCTTAAAACAGCTTCAGTTTCAGCTAACGATGTTCCCAAAGGAAGGGTCGCCGTTATGCTGACATTGTCGCTTTCCTGCTGAGGCATCAATTCCCAGCCGATAACGGGAATCATAACGCCGCTTATCGCAAGAAGAATAACCAAAACGGATATAACGATAAATTTATGATTTAAAACGCGCTTTACCGCGTTCTTATACGAATTATCAAGCCATGTAAAAAATTTGGCAAAGCCCCTGTCGACTGCCGCGAGTATTCCCCTGAGCGGTTTTTGTTTTCGCGTAACAATCGGAAGAAAGTGGCTGCATAAAACAGGAACTAAAAACACCGCCGTAAACAGCGAAATCGCGAGCGAAATAACAACCGTAAACGCGAGCCCCGTAAAAAGCTCTCCCGCCATTTCAAGAAGGCCCTGAAACATTACCATCGGCGCGAAAACGCAGATTGTCGTAAGCGTGGAAGCGGTGATAGCTATGATCATTTCCGATGTGCCGAGTATCGACGCTGTTTTAAGCTTTGCGCCTTTTTCACGGTACTGATAAATATTTTCCAGAATTACAATCGAGTTATCAATCAGCATGCCTATGCCGAGAACAAGCCCCGCCATTGTCATAAGATTTAAGGTAAGCCCCCAGAAGTACATTAAAAGCATTGTAATAATGACCGATATAGGAATACTTAAACCGATGATGATTGTAGGCTTAAGCGAACGAAGGAATAAAAATAGAGTGAGAACCGCAAGCAGCGCGCCGAAGAACGCGGTGGACGTAACCTGATTTAAGGAATTTTCCACGATATCGGTGCTGTTGTAAAGTTCTGTGATAACAATATCCGACGGAAGCTCGCGTTGAATTCTCCCGATCCTCGAGCGCAGTTCATTGGCAGTCTGCACGGAATTTTTTCCGCTTTGTTTCTGCACAGAAAGAGTTACAGCCGCTTGTCCGTTAACGTAAACAATGCTGGTTTCATCGCGGTAGCCTTCGTAAACATCGGCGATGTCGCGCAGAAAAACCGACCGCATTTCGACAGCGGTTCCAGTAAATCCTCCTCTGTAGGTAACCGCGGTGTTTTTAATATCTTCTATCGATGAATATTCACCCATCGTTGTCAGAATGTACGACATTCCGTCTTCTATAATCGTTCCCGCCGCAATCTGCATATTCTGAACGGCAATCATCTGCTGAATCTGCGTAATCGATAAATCATAAGCCTCTAAGCGGCTCTGAGGAATTTCAACGCGGATTATTTTTGTTCTTCCGCCGCTTACCGAGGCCGTAGAAATTCCGGGCGTCTGTTCGATGCGCGGCACAATCGTGTCTTCAGCGATTTCGCGTAACTCTTCGGAACTGCGCCTGTCGGATGTTATCATAAGCGTCATAATCGGCAGCATTGAAGGATCAGCTTTAAAAATAATCGGCGAGTTCACGCCAGAAGGCAGATAATTCCTGATCCGGTCAAGCGAATCGCGGATTGAAATCGCGGCTTCCGAGATATCAGTTCCGTAACCGAACTGCATTATAATAAGACACGCCCCTTTGCTTGACATAGACGTAACGGTATCCATTCCCGATACGCTGGAAAGCGTCGCCTCCAATAATCGCGTAACCGATCTTTCAACTTCCTCGGGGCCTGCTCCGGAATACGAGGTGTATATCGCGAGCATCGGAAGATTTATTTCAGGATACAGATCGATAGGAAGGTTCGCAAGCGCGAATACGCCAAGTCCGATAAGCAGCGCGAATATAATAAATACCGTTACAGGCCGCGAAACAACTGTTTTAACCATGCTCATTGTATTTCTCCGTTTCGCTTAATTAGCGCTGATTGGCGTTACGCGCTCAATTACATTGACTCTGGAGCCTTCGTCAAGCAGCGTCTGCCCTCTTACGACAAATTCTTCATCCGGTTCAAGACCGTTCAATACTTCAACTACTCCGTCTATCTGAATGCCGGGAACAATTAATCTTCTTCTAACTAAAGTGATCGAAGGGTCTCTGTAATCCTGCTCAGTTACATAAACGTACTGTTCTCCGAATCTGTTAACAATCGCGGAGGCCGGAATTTTTACAATGTTGTCTTTGCGCTCTATAATTACGCGCACTTTAGCGAACATTCCCTGCCTTAGTTTCGCTTCTGTATCTCTTACATTTACGCGGACTTCCATTGTGCGCGAGGTTGCGTCAACGGTCGGGGAAATATTGCTTATGCTTCCGTAGAAAATTTCGCCGGGCCACGCGTCAAGAGTTACTTCGCATGGGAGGTTCATCGCCATCTTGGAAATAAATCTTTCAGCCACATTCAGTTTTATCTCAAGCGCTCCGCCTCCAGCGATGCGCGCAAGAGGCACCGCCTGGCTTACAGTCATGCCGACCTGAGCGGGCATCGCGATTATAGTTCCGCTTATCGGAGCCGTAGCGACACTCGGCAAAAATGTCATGCCCGGCCGCGAAGGATCGATAGACGCGATGCTTGAACCCCTGTTTACCCAGCTTCCGACAGATACATATAACTGCGTTATGCGCCCTGCCATTTCGGGATAAACATCAACAGACGAGCCGGGAATTATATCGCCCGAGAACATTATATAATCCTGAATCTGTCCCTGAACGGCAAGCGTTGTATTTACCGCGAACACGGGAATTTCCTGAACTTCAACATCGGGGATTTCCAGAATTCCGATAATGCCTAAAAACTGGTTGACTCTTTCGCATCCTGAAAACGTAATTGCAGCTAACATCGATGCGGCAAAAATGAGTATTTTAAATTTCATTGATCTCTCCTTCCTGAAAGCGTTCCGAACGGAACGCCGACGGCGTATTCTAAGTCGATAAGACCGTTAAGATATGTAAACTGCTGTTCTAAAAGCTGAACGCGCGCCTGATGCAGCGACTGCTCGGCGTTTTGAACCTGAAAATAATCCTGCAAGCCCGCCCTGTACGCCTGCTCGGTAAGCCGGTATGCCTGTTCAGCTAACGATACAGTCTGCGCCAAAGCCTGCGTGTTTGTGTATGTTCTTTCAAGCGAAAGCACAATATTGTAAACTTCGATTTCAGTGCCGCGGATCATCTGCGCAAGCCCGATTGTCGCGGTTCTGAGCTGATCGTCAAGATTTCTGATAGATTGAGTGTCAGTACTCCACGGAAGAAAACTGTGCAGATTAACTCCTAAGGTAATTTGAAAAGCGCCTGATCTCATCCAGTTATCATATTCAAACCAGTTTTTCTTCCACGGATCAATGTTAGTTGACATGCTGCTCCACGATAATCTCAGAAACGGAGTGAGAGCCAGGGTCTGCATCTTTCGCGCGCTTTCGATCATTAAAATTGTATGACGCAGCTCCTGAATATCAGGCCTTCCCCTTGCGGCCTGCGAAATCATTTCCGCGACATCAAGGGAGATAAAATCAAAATTTTCTGATAACGGCGCTAATTGAAACCGCGTGTCGTATTCCATTCCAAGATAAAACGCGAACTGAGCCATATAAAGCCTCATTCCGTTTTCCGCCTGTTCGATAGCGGGACGCAGATTTTCTAACGATACCCGCGCCTGCAAAAGCGTAAGCTCAGGCGCCAGCCCCGCATTATAATTCGCCTGCGCAATCTGCACCTGACGCTCGACATTCGTGAACGTGCCTCTTAAAACAGCGATATTCTCCTGAAGCAGCAGCATGTTATGATACGCCTTTCGAACATCGCGCTCAAGCTGCGCCTTCGCTTTTTCGTAATTGATAAGGCCGCTTTCGTATTCAATGCGCAGGCGGTTCATGTTTTCGAACATTGCCGCGCTGAGATTCATTGATACAGAAATATTTCCGACAACCTGCGACTGTGAAAGAGTCGTGGAATATGGTACAACACCAAATAGAGTATTTGCCGGTACTGGAAAAGGAAAAACCTGAGCTAAATCAACAGGAAAAAGCCCGGAAGCCGTTCTTGCTTCATTATCAACGTTAAGAGTTCCAGACACCATCACCTGAGGAATAAACTGGTTCCATGAAAATTCCGACGCTCTTCTTTTTGTATCCAATCCGATGCGGGCGGACTCAAGGCTTAGGTTGTTCTGCAGAGCGAGCCGTACAGCTTCATCGGCGCTTAAAAGCACAGGAAGCGGCGTTTCCTGCGCCTGAAGCTTCGCGGAGACAAGCACGATGAGCATAAGGCAGAACGGAACTACAAGCGCTCCTGCCAGTTTTATCCGTTTAGATCTACGCAGACCCGCGGATTTTTTTATTAACCGTTTTTTTATCATCTTATAAAGCCTCCAAGTCCGTGTAAAATAAATTTATATAATATCCTTATATAATTATTCTGAATAATATCCGTTACAGTTTCGCAGGAGGCGGACATGCATAATCCGTCGCACAGCCAGATCATTTTTTTATTATTTTCCGTGTTTCTGGAAACTGACTGGGTTAAAACATTTATTAATAAAAATAAAATCCAGTGCGATGTATTAAGATTATAATCATCCGCCGCGCCGGCGTTAAACAGTTTTATATCGATATCCTCAAACAGCCTGAAAATTTCCTGATGTTTTTCAGCTCCTCTGCCGAGTTCAAGCTTGCGCGTTCTTATCCAGTCAATCGCGACAAGAATCTCGGGGCGGGCGCGGAGATATACGGAAATTGTAAAAATGCCAAGGTAAAGCTGCTCCTTTGTAACGGAAGATAAACTTATTCCCTGCTTCGCGAATGCGAAAATGCGCTTAAACTCCGTGATAAAAAGACGGCGCAGCATATCTTTTCTATTTTTAAAATGAACATACAAGCTGCTTTTGGATATACCAAGTTTCTTCGCGACCATTTCCATGGAAACATCCCAGGGGCCGGCCTGCGCCACAGCCTGCGCTACAGCTTTAAAAAACCTCGAACTTTCCGGGTTATCCGCGCCTGTTATCTGATCATGCTCAAAGGGCATCTCCTGAGCGAGTCTTTCAAGTTTATCAAAATCGATCTCAGTATCATTTAATGAAAACCCAAGACCGTTTTCGATCGTCTTCCAAATCATCAGGGAAATATTATTTACATCATCATCGGAAGGCGGACTTTCCATCGTTTCTTTATTTTTATGGAAACAAGACATAAAAAAAGTAAGAGTCGCGAAAATCAGCCTAACGATTACCGCGTCATGCAGATATTTCTTATTAATTAAAACCTGAATTATGCCCATATCAACGTTTCTTGCTTTTAAGTTATCGGTAATCGTCTGCCCGTCAATATTCCGATCGTAAATATTAATTAAAGAGAAATAAAGCAGATATACATTTCTCGCGAAAAAGCCGGATATACATTTAATGATGGAAGAAATTTCATAATCCGTATTTTTGGAATTAAGCCCGTTCTGAAAATCCGTCTTTATATACGCAGAAAAATCATCAAAAAAACGTTCTGTCATTGCGGCTGTAAGCGCTTTTTTACTTAAAAAATGGCGGTAAAGAGCCGGTTTGCTCACTTTCAACTCTACCGCAAGCTGAGAAAGGCTTGTTTTTCTGTAAAAGTTACGGCCCCATACACGGAAAGCCGCATCGATAATTTCGGTTTTTGTCATAAGTTAACGACCGTTCGGTAACAAAATTATATCAGAGCAAGAAAAAAAACACAATAAAAATTCGATAAAATATAAATAATTTTTTTATTAATGACAAACATATGGTTGATTATCGTAAATAAATAATGATAAAATTCAGAAAATCAAATAAAAAAATCAAAAATATAAAATCAAGTTTTTTAATAAAGAGGCAGAATTATGAAGTTAAAATTAAAAATAAGCATCATTTTTATCACAATTTTAGTGGTTGTTGTGGCTTCAATCTCCGTTATTCTTCTTATCAACGCGTCTACAATCGCTACCGATCTAAACATTAATATAATTGAATATCTGTCGGGCGAGCTTGCCGAGTTCTGGAAAGGAAGGCAGGACAGCCGCTTCTCAATGTTAAATACATTAGCGGAAGTTATGGCAGATTATCAGGATATAAATTTGACGGATCGGCGCGATATTTTTGACACTTTATTAAAAGGCGTTATGGAAGCGAGACCTGAATATTTGCATCTATACACAGTATGGAAACCGAACGCTATAGACGGCATGGATGCACAAATGATCGGCAGGGTGGGTTCAACCGAAACAGGACAATACGCGACGGTATTTTCAAGAGAAAGCGGCCAGATATCCGCGCGTACTACAGTTGATGTAAATGACACGATGGCGTATTTAAGCACTGTCAATCCAAGAGATCCAAAGGATCGCGTGGAACCTCCGACGCTCAGAGACGGAAAGCATCTGCTAAGATATATGGTTCCGGTAATTTCCTCGCGCAATAATGAAGTTGTAGGAGCAGTCGGAATATTGATGTATACCGATCAAATGCAGCCTATTGTTGTAAATACCGTTAATTCACACAGCGAAATAGCCGTAATGGGGATTTACACAGGAACAGGTTTTATTTTGGCGCACTCATTTCCGGATCGCATCGGTAAAAACATGATGGAAACAGAAACGTTTTTGGGCGCTGATTTACAGCCGGCGATAAATGCAATTGCCGCAGGAAAAGATTACCACGCTTCTTCATATTCCGCGGTATTAAATACAGATCTTGAAACATTTTTTTCTCCTTTTGAAATCGGCAATTCAGGCGTTTACTGGGCTGTGATGGTCGGAGTCAGCGAAGAACACATAATGTCCGATGTTAACACTTTAACCAGGCTTACAATTATCATCGCTTTGGCGTTCGCCGCGTCGGTAGCGGCCGGTATTTATTTTGTTATGCATTTTATAATGATGCCGGTTGTCCACGTAACCGAGACATTAAAAGATATAGCTCAGGGCGAAGGCGATCTTACCGTAAATATAGAAGAAAAAGGAAAAGATGAAATAACTGATCTTTCCCGCTATTTTAACCAGACAATCGGAAAAATCAGGGAACTTTTTATAATGATAAAGCATGAGGCCAACACGCTTTCCGGCATCGGGACAGAACTTGCAAGTAATATGAATGAAACAGCCGCCGCGGTTAATGAAATTACAGCTAACATTCAAAGCATTAAAGTCCGCATAATAAACCAGAGCGCGAGCGTAACGCAGACAAATGCCACAATGGAACAGGTAACCGTAAATATCCATAAGTTAAACAAGAATATCGAAAACCAGACATCGCATGTTTCGCAGGCTTCCGCCGCAATCGAAGAAATGGTAGCTAATATTTCTTCTGTTACGGATACGCTGATTAAAAACAGCGCCAATGTAAAAGCCTTAACGGATTCATCGGAAGTCGGGCGCGGAGGGCTTCAGGAAGTATCAGCCGACATTCAGGAAATCTCGCGCGAATCCGAAGGTCTTCTTGAGATTAACTCTGTTATGCAAAACATCGCAAGCCAGACAAATCTTTTGTCAATGAACGCGGCGATTGAAGCGGCGCACGCCGGAGAGGCTGGGAAAGGGTTCGCGGTAGTAGCGGATGAAATCCGCAAGCTCGCGGAAAATTCGAGCGCGCAGTCAAAAACAATCGGAACAGTCCTAAAAAAAATCAAGGAATCCATCGACAAAATTACAAGATCGACAGAGAATGTGCTTAACAAGTTTGACTTAATCGAAGAAAGCGTAAGAGTTGTCGCAGAACAGGAAGAAAATATCCGCCGCGCGATGGAAGAACAGGGCGAAGGGTCAAAGCAAATCCTGGACGGTATAAGCAGCGTAAACAGCATCACAAAACAGGTAGAAGCGGGTTCCAATGAAATGCTTGACGGCGCGAAAGAAGTAATTCTGGAAAGCCAGAATCTAGAAAAAGCGACGCAGGAAATTACATCCGGCATGAATGAAATGGCCTCAGGAGCGGATCAGATCAACACTTCGGTAACGCATGTTAACGAGATAAGCATAAAAAACCGCGAAGCTATCAACAAACTTCTTGATGAAGTAGGCCGCTTTAAAGTTGATTAATGAAAAATTAAGCAGCGATACAGCGCATTAGAATTTAATAAGGCACTGTTTTTTAATTGTGTTTTATTATTTTTAATGCGCGGATATTCCGTTCTGAATAATTAATAATTTTTAAATAACAAAAACCATAAGTATAAACAATGTATTAGGTGACATTCATATTGCCTCATTTTGCGTAACTTTTTATTTTATCATCAAGAGAGGTTAACATGAAAATCAGCTTAAAGCTTACAATGTTTATGGTGATATTAAGCCTGATAAGCACAGGCACTGTCGGCGTAGCTCTGCTAATTCAGGCAAGAAACGATATCTCATCGCTTTCACATGACAAAGCGATTGCGACCGCGCAGGATTATGCGGGCGAAGTAAGAAATTTTCTTTCTTCATACTGGTATACCGCCGAAACGCTTGCGAACATTATGGAAAGCTACGAAAAAATTACAGAACACAACAGACGCCTTGTAATTAATACAATCATCAACGCTGAACTGGAAAAATACGCCGATATTACAGGGATTTGGGTTGTCTGGGAGCCTGATGTTCTTGAAGGCGATGATTCGCAGCATATCGGAACTGCCGGATCAACAGTAACAGGCCGCTTCGCTCCGTACTGGCACCGCGAAGGAAACAATATTTCCGTTCATGCGTTATCTGAAGACGAAATAAATAATCAGATAAAAAACGGTTATTATTATATACCGAAAAATAAAGGCCGCACGGTTCTTTTAGAACCATACCTTGACGATATCGCCGGAAAACAAATTCTTACTATCACTATCGCGTCTCCGATATTATCGCGTAACATCCCCAAAAAAGTAATGGGTGTAGTCGGAATTGATATCAACATGACAACAATTCAGGAATTATCAAACAATCATACGCCTTTTGGAAGCGGCTTTACTTCCATTTTCAGCGGCCAAGGCGCTGTTATCGCCCACTATGATTCAAACCGCGTCGGCAAAGAAATGATAAAAACAGAAAAAGATATAGCAGGCCCGTACCTTAGCAATATGATTAACGCGGTTTCGGAGGGAAGATTATATAATTTTACGAATTATATCGAAGACGCGCAGGATAATTACTCGATCTATACAGCTCCAATTCATATCGGGCAGCATGATGATGTATGGAGTTACGCGATAGCGGTCCCGTTAAAAACAATTATGGAAGGAGTGAATAATATGCTTATAACTGTAGTAATTATAACAGTTATAGCCCTTACCGGAGTGTTTTTCGCCGCTATTTTTCTTGCGCGTTCGCTCAGCAAGCCGATAATAAAAGTTACGGAAACGCTTAAGGATATCTCCGAAGGCGAAGGCGATTTAACAAGAAGCATTAATGTAAATTCAAAAGATGAAATCGGCGCTCTTTCGCACTATTTTAACTTAACGCTTGAAAAAATAAAAAATCTTGTAATAAAAATAAAAAACGAAGCCGGAAACCTGCACGAAATAGGCAATAATTTATCAGCTAACATGAACAATACAACCGCCGCGGTAAATAAAATAACCGCGAACATTCAAAATATTAAAGACCTTGTAATTAATCAGAGCGCGGGAGTAAGCGAAACCCACGCGACAATGGAGCAGGTTACAGTTAATATCAATATGTTAAATACCAATGTTGAAAGCCAAAGCAGCCATGTCGCTCAGGCGTCAGCCGCTATAGAAGAAATGGTAGCGAATATTAAATCTGTAACAGACACGCTTGTAAAAAACGCGTCAAACGTAAATACGTTAAACGAAGCTTCGGATATCGGCCGCGCCGGACTGCGGGATGTCGCGTTGGATATTAAAAAAATCGCGCGTGAATCCGAAGACCTTCTTGAAATTAACGCTGTGATTAACAATATCGCAAGCCAGACAAATCTTTTATCGATGAACGCGGCGATAGAAGCGGCGCACGCCGGCGAAGCGGGAAAAGGCTTTTCGGTAGTCGCGGATGAAATCAGAAAACTGGCGGAAAGTTCAAGCGAACAGTCAAAAACAATCGGGAATGTTCTAAGAACAATTAAAGATTCAATTGATATCATAACAAAATCAACGGAAAACGTGCTAAACAAATTCGAGGCAATTGATTCAAGCGTTAAAACAGTAGCTTTGCAGGAAGACATAATCAGAAACGCAATGGAAGAACAGGGAGAGGGTTCAAGACAAATTCTTGACGGAATCAGTAATGTAAACGATATAACCAGAAAGGTAAAAAACGGTTCGCACGAAATGCTCGAAGGCGCAAAAGAAGTTATAAAAGAAAGCAAAAATCTTGAGAACCTGACTCAGGAGATAACATCCGGCATGAACGGAATGGCATCAGGCGCGGATCAAATAAATTCCGCCGTAGCAGAGGTAAATGAAATTACAATAAAAAACCGCGAAGGAATAGAAAATCTTCTTAATGAAGTTTCCCGGTTTAAAATCGAATAAAGATATGTAGGTGTCCGGAAAGTATTAACCATATAACCGCATTGAACCGCAGACAAAAATACGGCGGAACGCAGGCGAACGAAGGCAATATTGACGTAATATTATTTCTTTTTTTCTTCTTTTGCGCTATTTTTCGCCATAACAGTAAATATTCTTACTTTTCGGATGCTTCCTTTTCTGATATAATGAACAGAAAAAAGGAGTAATTTATGAGATTCATCCAGATTATAAACATATTAATATTAACATTTTTTCTTTTAACCTGCGGTACTGCTGAGACAACTCAAAAGACAGCTCAGGAAACAGCTCAAAAAACAACCGGGCCGTATTCCGGAGTAATTATTGAAAAAGATTATCAGTACACAAAGACATTTTACGGAACACTCGATATTGAATTTTATGTACATCTGGAAAACATTGCCGGTTCAGAAAAATCAGCGGATTTAATAGAGGAATTAATTTACCGGAATAAATCTTTCGACGATTATATCGCATATTTGGAAGCCGGATTTCCGGGGGTCTCGGAAGCATATCCGTCATATTTAAATGACGACGGAACACAATATGTATATCATTCCAGTTTAATGGAACATTATGGAATCGAATATCATGATGAAGATTTTATATTACTAAATTTTAACAATTATTATTACACAGGCGGCGCTCACGGAAATTACGAAATTCGATATTATATAATAGACATAGCAGGAGAAAAACTTCTGAAGATTTCCGATCTAATTGCCCAAATTCCGGAACCTGTCTTGCTGCAGATTCTTTCAGCCAATTATGATACAGACAGCTTTTTTCAGAGGGAAATCTGGCCGCCTGATACATTAACCTTTAAGAATGAAGGCGTTGAACTGCTGTGGAATGTTTATACAATTACGCCTTACGCAATGGGTTTTGTAAGCACAGTCATTCCATATTCAACAGCTGATACCTATTTAACAGAAAAGGGAAAGCAGATAAAAAACAGAATTTATTAAAACAGGATTTATTATGGAATTAAAATATATCATTCTGATAATATTAGGCATTGTTTCTATTGTATATTTATTCACGCTCGTGAAAAAACCCTCGATGTTTCAGTTTGTTTTAAAAGGCTGCCTGATGCCTCTTTTGCTTGCTTTTTATATAACAAGCGCCGGAACAGAAAACATTTTCTGGCCTGTTGCCCTTGCTTTAATTTTCGCGTGGATAGGCGATGTATTGCTGGTAAGAATTACCAATATACTCTGGTTCAGACTCGGCCTTTTAAGTTTTTTAATCGGACATATTTTTTATATAATAGCGATGTATGAATTTATACAGCCAATAAATTTTACTGTTTTGATAATCAGCATCATTGCCGCGGTTTGCATTGGTTATATTGTATACAAAACGGTAAAACCCAGTAAACAGATGAAAATCCCTGTTATCGCTTATGAAACAGTAATATTATTAATGACAATTTCCGCATTACAGGTATTTATATTGCAATTTACAGGCAAAGGGCATATCTTTGGCCTTTTAATTTTTTCAGGCAGCATATGTTTCCTGATTTCGGATACGTTACTTGCAATAAGAACATTCAGGCGCGTAAAGATTTACTTTGCTGTAATGATAACTTATATCGCAGCTCAGTTCTTAATTACTCTTGGATTTACAATGATATGATTTTATAATCATAAAAAAAGGGAGTAAACAAAGTCCCAATTACCGGAAATCATTTACTCCCTGATGGGCGGTACAAGACTCGAACTTGTGACCCCCAGCGTGTCGAGCTGGTGCTCTAACCAACTGAGCTAACCGCCCAATATATTAGGGTCCACTACACAGTAGCTTAATGTAATTTATGTGTCAATATATCAGTCCCGCAGCTGGGTTTTTGCCTGAGACATTACATATATTTTAACGGGATAAAATCAGGCAAAAAAATATCTGACCTTCCAACACCAAACCGCTCATGAGGGATCGAATATTAAAAAGTCAGACTTTTGAGCTTTTTACAAAATTGAAGTTCAGAAAAAGCTTCTTTTTACGGTTATTTTACGCGTTCACGGATTGCGACGTTTACTTCGACCTTTCCGTTCTCGCCAAGTTCCATCGGGACAATGAGGGCTTCCACTTCACCGAGGTTTGTGGAAACTTCCATATTGTCACCGGTAAACAGCGCCGGCGGCGTCAGGTCGAATTTAAAACCCAGATCGTGTAATTTTGTTACCGCCTGCGCGGTAATCATATTTGCAAGTTCCTGAATTGTCGCTTTGGCAAGTTCATCAAGAACTGTGAATACTTCGCCATTCATTGCGCCTGAAACATGCAAAGCGGTATCTTTTGTCATATCAAAAAGAACACGGCCTTCTACATCGCCGGCAAGCCCGACCAGCGCCGCTACGCCCATTATAGACATGGAGGTAGGTTTCAGGTAAATCTCTCCGCGCTTAACATCAGAATTCAACACCTCTTTTAGCACACTAAAAGCGGATTCCACAAAGGGGTTGATATATTCTACTCTCATACTTCGCTCCTTACTTTATCTATAATAACACAGATTAGCCATTGTGCATATATGCGGAAACCGGATCATCGGCAACTGCCTGCCAAAGAACCCCTGTCAACTCTTCGTTTCTGCCAATGATTACAAGACCGCGGCTTTTTAACTTCTCGGAGAAATCTCCAAGGAGTCTTGTCTGCTCCGAACCGGGCATGTAAGACAACAAATCTCTTGCCAGAATTATATCCATTTCCGGCAGGGTATTTTCGTTCTTTACATCATGGTATTCGAAAACGATCGAGTCTTTAATTACCTGATTAAATGAATAACCGTTTGATCCGTGCACCGTAAACGACCTGCAATACTCCGGCAGTTCTTCTAGTTCATACATCATATTCGGCGCCTGGGATACAGCCATTATATCGTTATCATTTGCCCATATTTTTAAGCGAGCGTTCGGATATCTGGATTTTAGTATACAGGCAAATGAATAAGTCTCATAACCTTTTCCGCAGCCTATATTCCATATATTGATGTTCGCGGCGGCGTTATCAACCAAAATCTTTTTAAAGTGACTCGCGTAAGCTTCCGACCAGAACTCACCGCTGCACGGCGACGGGAATGTATTTAAGAAATTTTCGGCTTCCGAAGCGGTTCTTAATTGAAGCGATTCGCCGGTACGGCCTGCGCTCCATTCGGTGAACCGTTTGTGCAGCCATTTATCATTCACGTCAGTAACTGAAAATCCTTTTAACGCTGTAAGGCTTTCCTGAATAAATCCGATAGCGGTATCCGCCGCGGATTTTCCGCCGGCAGCGGACTCGCCTGCCGCAGGAGGCGGTACAAAATATTCGCCGGCATCAGCAGAAACGCCCGCGCGTGATGATTTTTTCTCATCTTCTGTAACCGTAAATATACGTATCACATCTAGGATTATATAAAGCTCGCCGAGTTTTTCGACAACGCCGCTGATAAATTTAATATTGATATCGCCGAAGATTGGATGCGGCGGCTGAATATTCTCTTTATTGATGCCGACAACTTTATCAATTTTATCTACGATAGTTCCGTAAACCTGATCATTAATATGAAGAATCAACATGTTCTCCATTATGTCGGTTTTAGAGTTGTCCATCGGTAAATGAAAGAACTGCCTGAGATCGATAATCGGAATGATATCGCCGCGAAGGTTATAAACACCGCGGACAAAGGACGCGGCATTCGGCACATAGGTAAACTTATCGGCTTTTGCGATTTCTTTTACATTCATTATATCAACGCCGTAATCTTTTCCGGCTAACGAGAAAGTAACCATTTTAAAATCGACATTTTCCGCCCGTTCTTTCTGCTCTTGCAGATCGGCGTTTACCTGTTCCAAATTTTTCATTACTGCAGCCATAAATTACCTACCGTACTGAAGCTTCGCGGATTCGGCGCTGCTCCATCTCCTTTTTTAATCCCAGTTCGAGCAATTGGCTTACATCGATAATAAGAGATACCGAGCCATCTCCCAATATTGAAGCTCCGGCGATACCCGGAGAGTTGGTAAACTGATCGCGAAGCGGTTTGATAACAACATCCTCCTCGCCGATTAAACTGTCTACCATAAAGCCCATCTTTTTCTCAGCTGTTCCGACTATTACAATAAAATGATAATCCTGTTCTTCTTCTGTTCTGATTCCGAACAGGCGGTTAAGCCGCAGCAATGAGATAACGTCGTTCCTGATATTGAAAACTTCGTAGTTATCAATTTTTTTAATTTCATCCGGTTTAATTCTTAGACTTTCGATAACCGATGTAATCGGGATGGAATAAATTTCCGTTCCGACGCGGACAAGCAGACCTTGAATAATCGCCAATGTAAGAGGCAGTTTTATAATAAACTTGGTTCCTTTTCCGCGCTCGGAATTAACGGTTACTGTACCGTTAAGATCCGCAATCTGGCGTCTGACAACATCAAGACCGACACCGCGTCCTGAAATCGCTGTAATCGTTTTGGCGGTTGAGAATCCGGGTTCAAAAATAAGATTGAAAGCTTCTATATCAGTAAGGATTTTATTCGGGCTTATAAGGCCGCGTTCTGCCGCTTTTGCTTTGACTGCTTCTACATCAATACCTTTACCGTCGTCCCCGATTTCGATAACAATCATGTTGCCTTCGTTGGCGGCTTTTAACAGAACCGTACCTTCTTCGGGCTTGCCGGACGCGCGTCTTTCTTCCGCCGATTCAATACCGTGGTCGATAGAGTTTCGCACCGAGTGCATGATAGGATCAAGAAGATCATCAACAACTGTTTTGTCAAGTTCTGTGTCTTCACCTTCGATTACCAGATTGATTTTTTTATTAAGCGATTTTGAAAGGTCGCGCACGAGACGAGGGAACCGGCTGAAAATCTGGCTGATTGGAACCATGCGGATGCGCATGACGCCTTCCTGAAGTTCGCCAGAAATACGCCCAAGGTTCTGGGAATTAGCGCGGAATTTCGCAATACTGGTTTTAAACGAAGTCTCGAAGGGGTCAAAAATTGTAAAAATATCGCCGTACTGCTCGTTAATATCCTTGCGGATGTCTTTAACCGATTTGCCATCCTGAATGTTTTCAAGATAATCGGGCAATGAGTCAAAGAGACTTTTAATTTTATCTCTGTATAGATTTTCCAGTTCGCGAAGATGCGCTGTAAGTTCGGTGAACTGCGAATTGATCTGGTTAAAGGTCGCCTTTGTTATAACGGTTTCGGAAACAAGATTTAAAAGATCGTCAATTCGTTTGGAATCTACGCGAAGAATTGAACCGGCTTCTTTTCCTGCTTTTTTGGCGTCTTCGCTTGCCGCAGCTGTTTGCGCTGCGGTTTTCGCGGGAGCCGCCGCTTGAGGAGCTGCCGCTTGTTTTACAGGCGCGGCCTGCTGCACAGGAGCAGCCTGAACAGGAGCCGGTCTCGGCGCGGCTTGCACGGGCGCTGCCGCAGGAGCCGCCGCCGAAGCTCCCATAGCGGAAATATTTGTAACGCTTGCGTCGAGGCTTACATCAGGAAGAATAACCGATTTCTTTAAAGCCGCCGGATCTTTTTGGGAAGCGATATAATAATCTACAGTCGGGAAAAAATTATCAGCGTAAAGCTGTTCAAAATCCGGAACTGTTTTAAGAACGGTGCCGTAGCTTTTTAAAACCGCGTAAACCTGAATGCCACCGACAGTATTCATCAAACTGTTTTCATCGAACTTAACAGACACTCTGAAAATAGGAAGTCCGCCGTCAACGGAATCTTTAAGTTCCGCTATTTCCTGTTCGGAAAGACCACCGGCGGCGGCTACAGAAGGCGCGGCAGCTGCTGTAGGAACCGCAGCGACAGGCGCCGCCTTAACAGGCGCGGGTTTTGCCGGAGCTTTTTTGGACGCGGCCGCGGGACCTAAAAGCGATTTTAACTTTCCTTCGATGGCGGAAGTATCATCCTGATAAACGGAACCTTCCATTCTTTGTTCAAGCATCGCTTTAATAACGTCAATTGCCTGAAGGAGAGTGTCAACTACATCGCCGTCAACACCGACCTGACCGCCTCGAATCGCGTCAAAGACATCCTCAACCAAGTGCGTAAAATGTGATAATTCCATCATTTCCACAGTTGCGGAGCCGCCCTTAAGGGTATGAGCCGCGCGGAAGATTTCGTCTACAGCATCTTTATTTGCGCCTTCGTTTTCGAGCACCAAAACATTCTGTTCCAGCGTATCTACTTGCATCTGGGCCTCGCTGAAAAAATCTTTAAGAAGTTCTTCATTGTTGGGATCAAGATAATCACTCATACTATAAATATCAACCATAAATGGTAATAAGTCAAGAAAATGTTTAAGCGAAAAAGATAGTTTTTAGCCTTTATATTGAAAAAAAGGCCATTTTATGAATCTAAGGCAGCTTTTCCAAAAGCTTTTGGAGAAAGCTCAATTGACTAAAATTTGGAAAATATGATATTTTATTTTATTAATGAAGTATGAAAAAAATAGTATAAATCTAAGATTCTCCTGTATTTACGGTTACGCTAATTATATTCAAAGTAATGCTTTAAGCACATCATATTTTATCC
>Ga0209755_10003911_pt1 | contig 18121 bp, 10 predicted proteins | sample TergutCo191P1_FD_187301 | JGI IMG/M metagenome (GOLD analysis project Ga0209755, IMG submission 187301) | Cornitermes sp. P1 segment gut microbial communities from Petit-Saut dam, French Guiana - Co191P1 (SPAdes) (version 2) | ecosystem: Host-associated > Arthropoda: Insects > Digestive system...
GCCGCAGGGCCTCGGCGACGGCCAGGTATGTCTTGCCGGTTCCGGCCGGCCCGACGCAGAAGGCGATTTCGCAGGCCCTCATGCCCTGGACGTAGGCCGCCTGGCCCCTGCCACGGGGGTAGACACGGCGAAAGCCGTGGGGGATCTGTATGACCGCATCCCGTATTTCGTCGCCGTTGGGGAACGGGGCCGCCTGGGGGGGGATTTCGGTGCCTACGGGCGCGACAGCCCCGGCGACCGTGTCGGCAAGCGTCTCGACATATTCCGGGGAAGGCATTTCCCCGTCACGAACAATCGAGATGAGGTTGTCCATAATGGTTCTAAACCGCCTTGCCCCGTTTTCGTCAACCCCTTCCAGCCGTATCTCGTTCCCCCTGGCGGCGATACGCCCCCCAAGGCTGTCCTCCATGACTTTCAGGTTGCCGTCGTTGGCCCCGCAGATCCCCGACAGCAGTTCCCCACTGTCGAGCACGATAGTTACGCTTTCCTCCAGGTGTCAGTTCCCTCCACTGTGCCTAGAAGTTTACAGCCGTTTTTGGCTCGCGGTCAAGGGTATTTTTTTGGCAGACGCAGGAATTCCCGCAGCAGCGGCTTCAGCGGTTTTCGGCTTTGGTACCCACATTTTGCGGGTAATTAACATTTTTCCAAAAATGCGCCGTGATTGACATAAGTGCCCGAACAATTGTACACTCGCAAGGGATGACGGTTCTTTAGGAGGCTCCCATGAAAAAACTGCCAACCCGCCCAATTACCCCCCGGGGGAACGTAATCGACGATTACCATGGCACCAAAGTCGCGGACCCTTACCGCTGGCTCGAGGACGACACCTCGCCCGAGGTAAAGGAATGGATCAAGGGGCAGGACGACTACTTCGATGCCTACATGAACGGCTTCCCCGCCAGGCAGGGGTTCAAGGAGCGCCTTACCAAGCTGTGGCACTTCGCCCGCGCAGGCACCCCCAATTTTGTGGAAGGGGCGTATTACACATGGCGCAACGACGGCTTGCAGAACCAGCCGGTGCTGTACCGCGCCGGCAGCCTTGACGAAATCGGCGAGGTTTTTTTCGACCCGAACACCTTGAGCAGGGATGGCACGGTCGCGGTCGAGAACTGGGCATTTAGCCCCAAGGGGAACTTTTGGGCCTACAGCCTCTCGGAAAGCGGATCGGACTGGCAAACCATTTACGTGCTGGACACGAACACCGGGCAAAACCTGCCCGAGCTGCTGCGCCATGTAAAGTTCTACGGCTTTTCCTGGCTGCCCGATGAAAGCGGCTTTTTTTACACAAGGTACCCCGCGCAAAACGCGGGAACGGTTTTGCAGGCCGAAGCCCTCAATTCGATGATCTGCCTGCACCTTTTGGGGCGCGGCCAGGACGAGGACAAACTCATACACCATAACCCCGAGCATCCGGAATGGGATCACCACTTGGAAACCGACCATGGCAAAAAGTGGGCGTTCATGACCATCGGCTACAGCACGCTTTTTAAGAACCAGCTGCACTTTAAACGGCTTGACAAACTTGAGGGGCCGTGGCTTCAAATCGCGGGGGACTTTGAGGAAGGCTACAGCGTGCTTGGGGTAATCGACGACAGGGCTTACGTTTTTACCCAAAAGGACGCTCCCTTTGGAAAAATCATTAGCCTAAAACTTGGCGGCGACGGCGCATCCGACGAGAAAACTGTCGTGCCGGATTGCGGCGAAACCTTGGAGTTTGGGGAGATAATTAACAATCATATCCTGTGTTGCTACACCGCATCCGCCGTAAACAGGGTAAAAATCTTTGAGCCAAACGGGGCGTTTGTCAGGGAAATTGAACTGCCCGCGCTTGGCTCCGTTTTGGAAATTTCCGGGGAACAGGACAGGGACGAGTTCTTTGTCCGGTTTGGCAGCTACCTTTACCCCTCAACGGTGCTGCGCCACGATTTCTCGGGGGGAAAGCCAAGCGTTTGGTTTTCCCCCAAAATCGATTTCGATTTTGGGGGCTACGAAACGAAGCAGGTGTTCTATGACTCCAAGGACGGGACGAAAGTGCCAATGTTTATAACATGCAAAAAAGGGCTGGAGCTTGACGGCAAAAACCCGACGGTGCTTTACGGTTACGGCGGCTTTGAAGCATCCACGACCCCGAGTTTTAGTGCGGCCTGGCTTGCCTGGCTCGAAAAAGGCGGGGTTTACGCCGAGGCCTGCATAAGGGGCGGCTCGGAATACGGCGAGGCCTGGCACAGGGCGGGTATGCTGGAGTCGAAGCAAAATGTTTTCGACGATTTCCATGCCGCCGCGGAGTGGCTGATAAAATCGAAGCATACTTCGCCAAGCCATATCGGAATCCTTGGCTACTCCAATGGCGGGCTTTTGACGGCGGCATGCCTAACCCAGCGGCCGGAATTGTACGGCGCGGTGGCCGTCGGGGTGCCGGTTGTCGATATGCTTAGGTACCATCTTTTCACGGCGGGCAGGTACTGGACTGGGGAATACGGCTGCGCCGGCGATGCCGGGCAGTTCAAGTTCCTTTACGCATACTCGCCGCTTCATAACGTGAGGATGAACGCCGTATACCCGCCTACGCTTGTAATGACCGCCGACACGGACGACCGCGTCGTGCCAGGCCAAGCCAGGAAATTCGTCGCCACTTTGCAGGCCGCAGATGCGGGGGAAAACCCCATATGCGTAAGGATAGAAAAATCCGCGGGGCACGGGCATGGCAAGCCCGTGGCCAAAGCGATCGAGGAGATGGCGGATCTGTTCGCGTTTTTTTGGGGCAACCTGGGAGCCGCCGAATAGTTAAGGTTTCCCCATCACGGCCTGCATCTTTGGCAGGCCCTATGCCCGGCGCGTATGGCATCCTCACGGGTATAAAAATAAACCCGGTTTGGGTGGCTTGGCAAGGAGTTGCACACGGGCCTGTGGAATATCTGCGAATTCCTGTTCCCCACAAAGCGGTCCTGGGCGGCCGTGGCTACGGCGGTTTGCGCGGGCGCCAACTGCCTAAACAAGGCCTCGTTTCTTACGCTGCCGACTATCATGACGCTGGCGAGGCCGTTTTGAAGCAGCAGGGCGTTCAGTTGGTGCTGGCGTATCTGGTTTGCGTCCTGCGTGTTTGTGGGTTGCCTTAGCCACACGTATCGGCGCAGCCTGCCGTGCACGTCCCGATCCCGCCCGTCCGCTTCTAGCCAAACAGTCGAACCTTCCACCCTTTCCCTTACGAACCGGCTTGCCTCGTCTGCGCCAGGCTCGCCAAGCTCAGGGGCGTCCACCCCTATCAGCCTTACAATCTCGCCATTGGTCAATGCGATTGTGTCGCCGTCAATGACACGCAGGACGGTCGCCTGGCTTAGGCCGGCCTGGGTCTGCTGGGAAAATGCCGACGCAAGCAAAAACACCGACAGAACGGCACCGATAGCAATTTTTTTCATTCATAGCCTCCTTCCGTTATGCCTATAGTAGCACATAATTCCGAGGCATGGTCAAGTAATGTCAAACAAAATTGCTCGAAAAACGCAGGGATGAATTTCCCAGGGTCGCCACCCCTAGGGAAGCGCATTACATGCTGCCGTGGGAAGGGAGCGGGAAAAGGCTGTTCAAGGCCGGCGTTTCGTTCGATCCCGAAAAGCGCAAGATCGGCGACTCGTAATGCCGCAAATTGACAGCTATCTCGTGGCATGATATAATTCCACAAACAACACAAAAATGACACGCCAAAGGGGGTTGCGGAGGCGTTCCATAATGTTTTAATACGCGCAGGATAAGCCGTAAGCGAACGATGGAAGGAGCGGGATTATTAAACAGGCGACATTCACGGAACAGGCGGCGCGGATAGTGCGAAGGGCATACTGGTTCCTTTTCGAGGCAAGAAGGGCGGGCCTTTTGGCGCTGGATGATATCCTCGATCATAACAAGGTGAACAAAGGGGACGTTTTCGAGTACGGCATACACTTGGTGTTGTACGGCGGTAAATCCCAACCCGTGAACGGGATTTTGTCGTATCTAACCGCCCGCGAACCGGACGACGGTATCCGCAGGCTTAAAGAGATGCAGAAGGATGCGGTGCTTTGCATCAAAGCCGGCGAACGTTCGGCGGCCATGGTGCATTCCCTGGTCTCGCGCATGAGCGACGACGAATTCGCCGAGCTGCGCAAGGCCCTTTCGGACACGGGAATTTTCGCTTGGAGACACGAACTAAAGACGGCGGAACAATGTTCCATGGCGGTGGGGGAGGACGGCTGGGCGCTTGAGCATGTGTCCGAAGAACTAAAGACCGCGGAATTGTGCCTTGCTGCGGTGCGCGAAAGCGGCCGCGCGCTTATGTTCGTGCCAAGGGAGCACAGGACCGCGGAACTCTGCCATATCGCGGTGCGCGAAAATGGCCGCGCGCTTATGTCCGTGCCGCTGGAACACAGGACCGCGAAACTTTGTCATATGGCGGTAAGGCATGATGTTCGTGCGTTTGCATTCGTGCCGCTGGAACACAGGACGCAAAAACTTTGCGAGATGGCGGTAAAAAATAACGCTCGCGCTCTTTGGTTAATGCCCGAGTTTACGCCCGTGGATGTCATAAATATCACGAATATGGAGTGTCGCCGTATCGCGGCAGGTGAAAATGGCACCGCGCTAATGTTCGTCCCAAAAGAATTAAGGACCGCGGAGCTTTGCCATGCCGCGGTTTGCGAAGACGGCACCGCGCTTGAGTTCGTCCCCGAAGAACTAAAGACCGCGGAACTATGCCTTGTCGCGGTAATGCAAAACGGCAATGCCTTTGAATTCGTGCCACCGGAACACGGAACCGCAAAGCTCCGCCTTGCCGCGGTAAGGCAGTGCGGCTTGGTACTTGGGCGCATACCCGAGGAACACAGGACGGCGGAACTATGTGAAGCGGCAATGGATCGACACTATCCCGGCCTGGCGTTTGAGTTCGTGCCCGAGGAATTGAAGACCGAGGAAACCTGTCTTGCGGCGATGGAACAACCGTGGGGAAATCTTGAGCTTGTGCCCGAGGAATTGAGAACCGAGGAACTATGCCTAGCGGCGGTGAAAGCGCGGGGAAGCAACCTTGAGTTCGTGCCGTGGAAACTATTAACGCCGAAAATATACCATGACGCGGTGGCGCGGGACGCATCCATGCTTAGGTTCGTTCGAATGGAACTAAGGGACGCCAGGCTTTGTAGCTTGGCCGTGCGCCAAGATCACGACATGCTTGAGGATGTGCCGGAAGAGCTGAAGACGGACGACTTTTATCTCGACGCGGTGAAATTTGAGCATATACCGGAAAGGCTTAAGACCGCGGATCTCTGTCTTGCCGAAGTCGGACGGGATGGCCTTGCGCTTGAGTTCGTGCCGGTGGAACTTAAAACACCGGAACTATGTCATGAGGCGGTTCGGCAAAATCCCTTCGCGCTTGAATTCGTGCCTGAAAAATTGAAAACGACGGAACTCTGCATTGCGGCGCTGGAAAACTACGACTATGATCATTCCCGAGAAATATTAATAGCCATGAAAAGATGCGATACGGAGGTTGGGAAATATCGCCATCCGTTTAGGTTCGTACCGGAAAAATTGAAAACGGCGGAACTGTGCGATATGGCGGTAGCGCAATACTACGGCTGGAATGCGTTTGAGTTCGTGCCGGAGGAACTAAAAACGGCGGAATTATGCCGTGAAGTCGTCAGCGAAGGCTCCGCAGCGCTCCGCCTAGTACCCGAAAAACTAAAAACCGCGGAACTGTGCCTTGAGGCGGTAAGGCGAAACGGCTGGGCGCTTCGCTTCATACCCGAAAGACTAAAGACCACAAGGCTGTATCTTGCGGCGAGGTGGGATCCAGCCGGCTCGGCGTTCAGGTGCTTGCCGGAGGAATTGTGGGACGCCCGTCGATACCTTTTGGCGGCGTGGGAGGAGTGGCGTTACCATGAGCTTAGATTCGTGCCGGAAGGACAGATGACGGCGGAATTCTACCTTGAGGCGGTAAAGCAGAACGGCCTCACCCTCTGGTATGTGCCGGAGGAATTGCGAACACCGGAACTCTGCCTAGAGGCGGTAAAACAGAATACGGAGGCGTTTAAGTGGGTGCCGAAAAAATCGATAACGGCGGAAATATGTTTAGCCGCGATGGAATATGGAAATACATTTCAATACGTGCCCGCCGAATTCAGGACCGAGGAAGTGTGCTTTAAAGCGCTTAAGCGAAACCACGATGCCTTTCAACTTCTACCCGCAGAATTCATGAGCGCGAGATTGTGGTTTTTTGCGATGCTGATACACGGAAATAAATGCGTGCCTGCCGAAGTAAAGACGGCGGAATTTTTTCTTGCGGCGGTTGAGCGATACGGCCCCAACCTTGAATACGTGCCCGATGAATACATAACCGCGGAATTGTGCCTTGCGGCGATTAAGCAAAACTGCTTTGCCCTTGAACATGTACCCGAAAAATTCAAAACCGCGGAACTGTGCCTTATGGCCGTTGAGCAAAGCGACTATGCCTTTGTGGACGTACCCAAGAACCTCAGGGCGGAGGTGCTCAGGATGAAAGCAAAAAAGGGAACGCACATATGACGGAGAAACGCGAGTATGACTGACAAAAAAGACGAACTGCTCAAAAAGCGGAAAGCCGCCCTTGCCGATGCGCGCAGGGAAATAAAGCGGTGCAAGCTCTCCCGCAATAAATCATTGGAATTAGACCCCAACGGCTACCTTGTTTCCTTTCCGGAGGAAATCAGACGGCTTACATGGCTCACAAGCCTTTCGGTGAGATGCACGGACATAAACACATTGCCGGACTGGATAGGGGAACTTGCAAATCTAAGAACGCTGGACATCAGCATAAACCAAAAGCTGGAAACATTGCCCGCAAGCCTTGCAAAGCTAAAAGGCCTAAAAAGGCTGGACCTTGACAACACCGGCATAAAAAAACTGGAGCCTTTTTTGGGGGGATTGCGTTCGTTGGAATTTTTGGGGATAAGCCCCTATAACATAAGCGAAGTCCCACAGTTCGTACTGGATTTGCCAAAGCTCAAACGCATCGAAACAAGAGGCTACAATACGGATCATCTCCCCGCATTGGTCGCAAAACAGCGGGGGCTGAACACAAGGGAGGCTTTGCGCCGTATCGAACTCTGCAAAAAACTTGGGCGAAAAAAGCTTGACCTTTCATTCCTATATCTGGACGAACTCCCTCGGGAGCTTTCCTCCATGCATTGGCTGGAACAGCTAAACCTACTCAGCAACAAGCTTGAACAACTGCCAGAGTGGGTAGGCGATTTTCCAAATCTGGCGATCCTAGACCTTGAGGGCAACGAACTGACATCGCTCCCGGATTCCATCGGCAACTTAAAAAAACTAAAAAGAATAATGCTTGGCATGAACCGCCTGCAAACACTGCCCGAAACTTTCGGCGGCCTTTCATCGCTGGAATATTTTTCCCTGGATCAGGAAACCAACCATCCAGCCCTTGAAAAGATGCTAGACGAACAGGGTTCATGGTTTGCCAGCTTGCCTGAGTCCTTCGGCAATCTTGCTTCATTAAAACATTTCCACGTTTCCAACACGAAACTCGTAAAACTTCCGGAGTCCTTTGGCAAACTATCTTCGCTTGCGAGCCTGATCGTTCAAAGCGACCTAACGCTCCCCATTTCGTTTTTCCCGGACACCATGAGGGACATAAAATCCCTACGGAAAATATGCATCAGCTCGTTTGGCAGTGTCCCTGGGTTCGTGGCGGAAATGAAAAACCTTACAAGCCTTGACCTTAGCCACAACCCGCTTAAGGCGCTTCCGGAATTTATAGGCGGGTTAAAAAAGCTGAAAGAGCTTAACCTTCACAGCACATGGATAGGGGAACTGCCGGAGTGGATCGGCAAGCTAAAAAACCTTGTCGGCTTGGACATTAGTTGCAACGGCATTACGGCAAACCCGAAAATGGACAAAAAGCTGCCAAAGTTAAAGCGGTATTGCGTCGGGTGCAATCCTTTCAGCGACAAGGCTAACAAGGAATGACAGGAGGAAAACATGAATAAAACCCTTATAATGTTTTACCCCATCACATTCTGTGGTAACAAGCCACAACATTGGTTTGTGTGGGGGTCGGAACAAGCGTAATCCACAATCTCCTGCTCCACCCCAAGACCGGTTTCCCCTATACGCTGCAGAAGGCCGGCTAAGCCTGGAATGGCCTTTGTCTCTTCGCGGATTTTGTGTATCTGGCGTAGCATTGGCTTGCTAAGGCTCCTTGCCCAGGGGCGGTACCGGTCAAAGGTAGCTGCATCCATCCGCACTGGCGTAACGGGCTTTTCCGCGATGTCCCCAATGTGCTGCAGGATTAGAACGCCGTCGGGATCCAAGTCGCCTGCATGAAAAAAAGCGAAGCCTGAGGCGGCAAGCGTTTTTACCAAAACCGAGGCCGCGCGGTTGGGATACCCGCCTACGTACAGAAAGCAATCATGTATCGCGGTATTTTCATGTTCGCTATGCTTGTTTGGGCTTCCAAGCGCAAAAAAAGTTTCCTTGTTTTCTATGGTCAGTACGGTCCGTTCGCTTTTTTCGGGAAAGGGCTTTATGCCGCCAAAGGCTTCCGCGCTTTCAAGGGGCATGTTCAAGATTAACCCTTCGGCATTGACCAACGGTGGAGCCGAAGATTTCAGTTCGAAAACAAGTTTTCCTGAAATCATTGCCTCCGGGTATGAACGTTCGGGCAAAACAAGGCGACGCAAGGGAAGGTCTTTTTGCGCACGGGACAAAAGGGGCGCACAAAGGGACATTAAATTTTCCAGGCGTTTTGAATCGTTGTAAAGCAGGATGGACAAGGCGCGAATGGTTATCCTTTTCGGTTTTGCGGGACCGCAGGACAGTTCCAGGAAGCGGACAAATTCTCCCATCGTTTTTTGGTCGAGCCCCTGCCCAATTTCCTTAAGGCCGAAGTTAATGGAAATGGATTCCAGTATGGCGACAATATCTTCCGTGGTCTGTGTGTCCTTAATGCCGGCAATTTTTGCGTCAAGCATGGCCCTTACTTTTTCCGCCTCGGGTTTTGGGTAGGGCTTGCCCGCCTCGGCAAAAAGGGCCTCAAAGTTTTCGCAGGCCAGGGTTTTTAGGCGTTCCCCCCTACCCCACTTTTCCCATGTAAGTTTTATTATGCCTTTTCGTTCAAGCGATTCCGCAGCCTCAAGGTAGGATTCCTTTTCGCTGTGCGGCGCGGAATCAAAGCCGGGAAAAAACTGAGCGGAACGAACCCGCAGAATGCCCCGGCCTTCCTCCGCATTGGAGGCGGTATCAAAATAGCGGGTCGCCAAGGCGTTGATTATCCTTTCTTTCCAGTCGGGGGCGGCCATTACATGGACATCCCGATTTCAATGTCGCTTAAGTCCGTAGTGTCAATGCGGCATTCCCTTACTTTCACGGCACTGCCGAATCGGCTTATCACGTTGATTCTGTCCATGTATGGCGCAATGGCTTCGATCTTTTCCGGCGGAACCGAGGTTATGATTTGTAGGTTGAGGTTGTTGTAAAACGAAAGTATCTTTCCGATTCGTTCGTCGTCCATGCGGTTAAAGGCCTCGTCAAAGATTACCAGGCGCACGGCGCTTTCCGGGCGAGCCTTGTAGAAACGGTAAAAGCTGGCGGCAATGGCAACGTAGTACGGTGTCTGGGATTCGCCGCCGGACTTTTCCTTGAGTACCCGTGACAGCGAAAGGATCACCTGGTTGCCTTTTTCGTCGAAGTTGTCGGTTTCCTTAATCCTGATGTCGTAAGTAAAATAAGTGCGGTAATCGCAGATGTCACGCAACTCTTTCGAATCAAGGGGGGAGTTAAGGATGCGGTCAAAAAGATCCTCCATGGCTTTTCGTTCTTCCGGTTCGGCAAGCTGCGAAAAAAGGGTATCCTCGCTGATAGGGACTTTCGCCGTCTGTCGTATGACTTCGATTTGCCCCTTGCGCTCGCCACGCTCCTCAAGGTGGAACCAGTACTGATCCCGCCCAAAGTGGAGGGTGCGGAGAATTTCGTTGATTTCCTTAAAGCTTTCCCTGGCCTCCTCGATATGTTCGTTTAGGCGGGATATAAAATGATCCTTGAACTCTTTTTCCGCATCCCTGTAGGCCTTGGCGATTTTTTCACGGTATTCGGGCAGTTCCGAGGTTTCAAGCCGTTTTAGCAGGGTTTCCGCCTCGGCGTTTTCGCTTGGCTCCATGCCCAAAAGGTAATGGAATTCACGCTCGTAGTCGGCTACCAGTTTGCTGTATTCTTTCTTGTTCGTTTCGGTGTGGGTTCTAAAGCTCTTAAGGGTTGCCTCGTAGGTATTGTTAAGATCGGCAATGCTGCTTTTGGAAAGCCTGTCTTCGGCATAGGTTTCACATTCCACTATCATCAGCGGATGCTCGCCGGCGAAACCTTTGACGGCATCGTCTTTTTCCTCCTGCGACCGCATGAATGTCGCAAAGTCATCCCGACAAGCCGACAGCCTGGTGTTCAGACTGCCCAGCCTGTTCTGCAAACGGTCGTTGTCCAGCCTTAGAAGGTTAAGCTGTTCCTCCAGCTCTTTGCGTTTGTTTTCAAGTTCCTTAAACGACTTGGTGTCAATGGCTGCAAGCTCTTTTTCAGCATCGGCAAGGCGGGTTTTAAGCAAGGCACAGCCGGCAAGGGAGGGGAACAGCATTTTCATTTCGGGCAGGCAACGCAAAATCCTGTTGCAATAATCCTCACGGCTGCGGGCATCCCGCTCCTCCCTTTCGGCCTTGGCCAGTTCCGCCTCCGCACGCTGGGCCTCGACCGCAAGGTCTTTTCGCCTTTTTTCCAGGGCGGCCCTTCCAAGGTAATGGCGGCGGTAGACTTCCTCCTTTATCCGTGATGCGGTATGGTTCGTGTAGGTCATGCACTCTTTGGTGACGGCGGAATCGTATGTCTTTAGGTTTGCGAGATCGGCCCGCATCACTTTTCCCAGAATAAAATTGATGTAAATACGGGCATAACCGTCGGCCTTGACGGTTTCGGCAAGGGAACCCTGTTTTACGGCGGCGTTTCGCATTTTTTCTATATTGGGGATAAAGGCTCCGGCCACGGAACGGGGAAGGCGGTCGTAGACTTCCAGGGCTTTCTGAAACTGCGCAGGCTCGACGAGTATGGCAAAGCGTCGTGTGTTTAGCCAGCCTTCGGTGGCATCAACCCAGGCGGGATCTATTATCTCCGCCGCTTCCGCAAGGAAGAAAGCTTCGATTCCGGCTTTTTCCAGGGCCGCCCTAAGCTCCGTCGGGGCACCAGGGTAGCGGAGTATGCCGCGCTCAAGATCGGCAAGTTCGGATCGTATGTCACGCAGTTGTTCGACGGCCTCGCTTTTCCTGCGTTCGGCGGTGTAACGTGCGTCCTGATATTTTCTGGCTTCCCCGGCGAGGGCCGCTTCCTCCCCGTCGAAGTCCTCGGTAAGGCCGCGATCCAAAAGGGCGGCCGCAAGGGAATCGCACTGGGATTTCAGGTTTTGGTATTTGCCCGCGCGATCCCCTTCCGTGGCAAGGTCATGGCGAATGCGTTCTATGCGCGCCCTGATTTCCTCGTAAAGCCTGTGGGCATCGTTGGCGGCAAGGCTTTGATCCAAGGCCCGCAGTTCGTGTTCCGTGTTGAGCCGCTTCTCGTTCATCGCGGCGATTTCACGGTCGGTAAAGTCCAGCTTGTTCTGCGTTTCCACAAGCTGGCGCGAGGCGTTTTCCTTTTTCCGCTTTTCGTTTTCCAGCTCGATCCTTAGCTTAAGGAACTCCTGCTTGAGTATAAGGTCGCTGTATTTCCGCCACTGCAGGGCCTTTGCGCATATTTTTTTCAGCAGGCCGATTTTTGCTATTGCGCCTTTCGCCTGGCGATCCGCTTCCTTGTAGTTTTCAAGGTTCTGCTTCATGTCCTGAATCGACACGGGGCTGTCGTCCAGAATAAAATCGCACACGAACTGATCGATGGAATCCAGCGGCTTGAAACCTATGGATCGGGTAAGGGAATCCAGATATGGGTTTACGTCCGGCTGCCGTTTGTAGACACCGAGCCTGTTGGTAAGTTCCTTGACATACTCTTTTTTGGTGGGGCAATCGTAAATGTTTTTTTCGGCAAGGGTATTTTTAAGCTGGCGGAACAGCATAGGTTCCGCTTTCTCGTTGCGGACGTTTATGTCCCTTATCGAAACGGAATCGCCAACCCAGAAATGTTCGGAAAAATGGTTGTCACGGTACGCCTCGATGCACACGCCGCAGGCAAAGTCCTTGCCGCCGGCACCGGTATTGCGCCACTCAAGCATGACGTGGGCGATTGTGTCGCCACGGCGGTACTCGGTGGATTCGCTGCCGAGTTTGCAGCGCACATAGCCCATCAGATCCCGACCCCCGCTGCGGCGTTCCCCGGCGGCGGAATTGAAACGGGCCATCCGCAGGCTTGCCGCCATCACGTACTGGATCGCATCTATCACCGTGGACTTGCCGGAACCGTTGTCCCCGGCCAAGAGGCAACGGTTGCCAATCTCTATTAGCGTGTCGTCAAAGTTATGCCAGTTAACCAGCCTAAGCCGTTCCAGTGTTATCATTCCCCGTCATCCTCTGCCTTGTTTTCCAAGGCCGAAACCGCAATGTCCAGGGCGTTGCGGTCTATGCTTAGGGGAATGCTTGGGTAGAGCTGGATGATTCCTTCGGGATCGGTGTAGTCGCCGGATTCCACGGAGACCAGTTTGCAGGACGAAAGCCTGGAAAGAACCCTGCCCAGTGCGGTTTTCTTGATTTCCTCGCCCGTCATGGCATTGTACTTGTCCTGAAAATCCCTGACACTTACGATGGGAAATTTTGTCAGCGATACCTCAAGCTTTTTGTCCTCGTACAGAAGGCGGAGGACAAGCACCGCACAGATTTCGTCCCTGGAAAAATATATCCTGGTGTTTCCGGAACCCCTAAAGGCGATCACCCCCATGCTTTCGTCTCGCACGAGGGAAGCGTTCATGCAGGAAAACCATGCCTCGAAAAGCGCAACGTTTCTTACTGTAAAATCGTAAAGCTCCCGTTCCTTGTCTATGCCCCGAATTATGAATGTCTTTGAAGTCAGAACCTGCGCCGCCGTTTTGAAACGCTCAAAATCGTCGCCGGAAAGCTCCCGTATCAGGCTCAAGGCATCAAGATCCTGATTCATGCTTTAACCTCCTAAAGCGTATATCCGGGACCACATAGTCGGCGGCCTTTACCGATTCGGCTTCCCCGTTTTCTTCAATGGCATAACCAAAATTTTTTCGGGAATCCCCGTAGAGCAGGGCGTAGATAAAACGGATGTAGGAATCCTCGTCTGCAATTAGTTCCGTGGGAAGCAGCGTGCGATCCTTGCCGCCCTGTTTGTCAAGCCAGGCGTCTATTTTTTTGATGGAAAGCCTTTTTTCCATGCGGTCAAAAAATTCCTTTTCGGTTTTTTCCAACGCTTCGATATCGGCCTTGGAAGGCGCGGCGCTAAAGTCCCCCTCCTCCCGCTTTTGCTGAAAAGCCAAAGTCGAAGGCGAAAGGAAGCGGAGGCGGTGCAGGCCGTGGGCAATGTCGGATTGTATTTCCTCGTTGCCGTCGTAAATGTCTTTTATGATAAGGCCGATCTTTCCGGCCACGGTGCTGTCGGGTTCGATGTAGGCCCGTATAATCTCGGTACTGGATCGTGAATAGGCCGCATTCCGCCTGTCGATTTCGTCTTCAAGCGGATCAACGGATTTTAGGTCGTCGCGTATTTCCTCCAGCATATACTCCAATTTTTTTCGGCATTCATTCCGGTCGGCCTGAAGTATCCGCATGTACTTGGCCGCGCTTTCCTCCAGCCATTTCTCGTCACGCAGCAAGGCCGATACCTGCTTGAAAATTCCCATTCGGTAACGGGAAACGTTGTCGGAAGTCTTAAGACGCTTGTAGGCCTTGTCCAGAACCTCGCCCATGTAAAGGTTGTAATGTTCGTGCAGCACTGCGGAGGCCTTGGAACGGATTGCCTCGGCGTTAAGGTTGTCGTAATAGCCCTTGATGCTTTGGGACAGCACCTTGAGGGAATCGATGAGCGACCTTGTTTCCTCGTGCGCCTTTAGAACCGCATGGTGCCCGTCCTTTTGTATCGTCTCGCCGCAGAGCATGGAATACACGGTGACAACGTGGCTCTCGTACTCGGTTTTCAGGCCGCCGTCGATATCGACAAGGGCTTTCATAAACGGCTTGCCCCATGCGGTGATGTTGATAACTTTTGTAAAATCCGCAAGGGTTTCCTCGCCAAGCCAGCCGGTGTTTATAAAGCGCCGCAGAAATTTGCTCGCCAGCGTCCGCTCATCCATATTGCGGCTTCCGCCAACACCGGCACCGGTGTTTTCGGGTTTGCCTGTGGCGGCGGTGTCAAAGTCCAGTTCCTGGACGCTGGGTTCAGCCCTGGCGGAAGCCCCGTCCACATGCCGGTCAGACCCGCGGCCTTCGCTCGGTTCGTCGCTTTCGTCGGACAAAGTGTCACGGTGGACGGCCAGGTAGTTCATAAATTCACGGACCACAAGTTCCCGTTCAAGACCGCGGGTGTTTTCCTGGAAAAGCCTGTAGTACAGAACCAAAAGGGCCGCATAGTGCTGCCTGTTCGCACTTGCCAGAATGGAAAAGAAATTGTCGGGAAGGACGGAAAAAACACCAACGGGCATTGTCTAATCTTATGCAAGGGAGTGGTTTTGGTCAACGGCCAATCCCCGATCGTACAGATTGACCGGGCTGCTGCCGGGGCCTATACGAAAGGCATGGCGGAGGCGCTTTTGGGCGCGGAAACTGGTGCCGGCTGGCAGGGAGTGCAAGGTGTAGATTTGGAACCGGTTTTCGCCGAATGGCGACCCGGCAGCTCGGTTTTCGGGTGCCGATACTACAGCCATAACACCATTTCAATAGCTATTTTATAGCAAGCCGTGCTAAACTTACGAAGAGGAGAAATAAATGCTTCAAGATTTGCTAAGCGCCCACAAGGGCGCGTTCAAGGACTATACCGAACTGCGGGCGCAGGTAAACGCCACGCAACAGGTGACGTTCCTGGCCGGAAACATGGTCGCCAACGTCCAAAGCACCGTCGGCGGCGTGTCGGCAAGGGTGTACAGGGGCGGGACCTTCGGGTTCGCCTCGGGCACGACCTACAACCCGGATGGCGTGAAGGACGTGCTGGCCGCCGCCGCCGGAAACGCGGCATTCATGGACGCGCAGGTAAAAAAGGGGAAGCCTCCCCTGCCCTCGGTCGCCGCCGGGAAGGTCGGCCTTAAAACCGTTCCCCACGAGCCGGTGGCCCAGAGCCTGCTGATCGACTTCGCCAAGGCGCTTGACGGGATCATCGTCGAGAAATACGGGAACCTGTCCAGCCGCACGGTAGTCGCCAACTGCCTGGACATCGAAAAGCTCCTGGTGGTAAGCGACGGGACGGACAGCCATCTGTTCCAGCCGCGTGCAATGATCTACGCGATCATGACCGCCGAAACCCCCGACGGAACCCCGGTCAGGCTGGCCAAGGTTTTCGGCGGGTTCGGCAGCTTCGACGGGCACTTCACCGACCCGACCCTGCTGGTGCCGGAGCTTGACAAACTTTATGAAAACCTGATGAACAAGCGCGAGGGCGTCCACGCCAAGGCCGGCTTGTGCAAATGCGTTCTGCACCCGGATCTGGCGGGAATGCTGGCGCACGAGGCGGTGGGCCATACCGTGGAGGCCGACCTCGTCCTTGGCGGATCGGTCGCCGGGCACAACCTGGGCAAGCCCGTTGCCAGCGAGCTTGTCAGCATGGTGGACTTCGCCCACACTGCCCTGGGCAAGCCCTGCCCCCTGCCGGTTTACGTGGACGACGAGGGGGTGCCGGCGCAGGACGTGAGTCTTATCGAAAACGGCATTCTCAAAAATTTTATGCACTCGCGGGAAACGGCAAGGCACTTCGGCGTGGAACCGCTGGGCAACGCAAGGGCCTTCGACTTTTCCGACGAGCCGCTGATCCGTATGCGGAACACCGCAATCCTGCCGGGCAAGGACAAACTGGATGACATGATTGCCGGCGTGGACGAGGGGTACTTTCTGGTCAAGACCGGGAACGGCCAGGCCGACTCCACCGGCGAGTTCATGTTCTCGGTGGAGCTGGCCTATGAAATCAGGAAGGGCAAGCTGGGGCGGGCGATTCGTGAGACGACCATCTCCGGCGTGGCCTTTGAAATGCTTAAAACCGTTGACATGGTGTCCGACGACATGACCTGGGAGAGCAGTGGCACCTGCGGGAAAAAACAGCACATGACCGTAGGCATGGGCGGCCCCGCCCTTCGCTGCGACATGAACATAGGAGGTAGATAGCATGAAGGATATCGCAAGCTACGCGCTGGATGCGCTTATGAAGGCGGGCGCGGACAAAGCCGCCTGCACCGCAAGCCGAAGCCGCAAGGACGAGTTCAACGTCGAGGCGAACGAGTTCAGCCTTTTGCGCACGCTGTTCAGCGACTCGCTCGCCCTGAAAGCCCTTAAGGGCGGAAGGAAGGGCGTAATCGCTATCAACAAACTTGACAAGGATTCGGTGGACAAAGCCGTCGCCGACTGCGTGGCCCTGGCCGCGGCCGCCGCCCCCGACGATGCGGAGGACATCGCCCCCTTGGGCGAGAACAAGCACTTCGACCAGGGAATCGGCGGCGCGGACATAGGCGCGCTGTTCGCCCGCGCAAAGGAATTCGTCGAGCGCTCGCGGGACGAATTTCCCAATGTCGAGTTGAGAACCGTGACCGCTGAATTCAACGGCGGGCAAACCACCCACGTCAACAGCAACGGCGTTGTCTTTAGCCAGGACACCGAACGCTACGATTTTGTCATCATGTTTTCCGCCAAGGACGGCGAGAAGACCTCGTCGTTCAGCTACTACGACACAAGGGCCGCGGCTTTGGACAGACCCATCATCGACCTTGGCATGAACCGAACGCTGCTGGGGGAATCGGCAAGGTCGCTGGACGCGCGCATGGTCGAGGGCAAGTTCGTCGGCAAGATCATCGTTACCCCGGCCTGCGCCAACATAATCTGGTGGAACATGCTGAACTGCTTCCTAACCGACCGTTCCTTAATCGAGGGAACCAGCCCCTGGAAAGATGAGCTAAACACCCGGGTGGCCGACCCCAAGCTGACCTTTCGTTCCGCGCCCCTCAACCCGCTGGCGGTATCCGGGGAACGGTTCACCTGGGACGGTTTCGAAAGCCGGGATTTCGACATCATCAAGGACGGGGTTCTGGAATCCTTCGCCCTTTCGCTTTACGGCGCGAACAAGACCGGGAAACCCAGGGCGGCCAACACCGCGTTCTGGGAGAACATCGAAGTCGCGGCCGGGGACACGCCCCTTGCGGAGATGATCAAGGGGGTTGACCGGGGCATCCTGCTGAACCGGTTCTCGGGGGCGCAACCGGGGCCAAGCGGGGATATATCCGGGGTGGCCAAGAACAGCTTCATGATCGAGAACGGTCGGGTAACCGACGCGCTCAAGGAAACCATGGTCAGCTTCAACCTTCAGGACGCGCTGGGGAACATCCCTGCAATATCCCAGGAACGCCGTGCCAACGGTGCCACAGTACTGCCCTGGTGCTGCTTCGACGGGGTTACGATTTCGGGGAAATAGCGCCTTGCTTTCATGGGGCAGAAGAACGGGATTCTTTTGCCCCATGAATTTCGCCCGTTTCGCAAGCGCTTTTTGTGAAAAAATGTAGTGTTTTGCAGTCGGTCTAGCATTATGTGATAGACTTCACTGTTATGTTCTATTGTAGAATCGCCGTTCTTAATGGACGTGCATGGTGTGGGAATGGATGTTACGCAAATTATTGCACAAGAAAGGGTTTTATGGTGCCGTCTACCATAAGGCGACTGGTCTTGAGAAAGTCTTCCTCCATGCCCTCAATATCCTCTTCTAATGCCAGTAACCCCTTCCCTTCTTGCCTTTTCGCGAAAGCCAGATACGGTCATTATGATTGTGTAATAAGCGTTGACAAAGCCGCAACATCTACCGCACGATCAAGTGGGTGGAGGACACGCTGGTAAAAAGCGGGACGTTCTCGCTGCCCGGAAAGAAGGCCCTGCTGGAAGAAGGCATGGGTTGCGAGGTGGTCCTTGTGGACGCGACGGAAACGCCGGTGGAGCGCCCA
>Ga0209755_10003912_pt1 | contig 18120 bp, 13 predicted proteins | sample TergutCo191P1_FD_187301 | JGI IMG/M metagenome (GOLD analysis project Ga0209755, IMG submission 187301) | Cornitermes sp. P1 segment gut microbial communities from Petit-Saut dam, French Guiana - Co191P1 (SPAdes) (version 2) | ecosystem: Host-associated > Arthropoda: Insects > Digestive system...
ATATTTTATCATATTTTATTTTAAAACTACAGTATTTGAAATCCTCATCTGTTTATTACACATTCCATTAGGAGAGCAAATTTATTTTGGGGGTCCTGTTCTGGGCAATTATGCAGCATCTGTTTGTAGTTATTGACTGACATTTTGGGACAGTCAATTTGTGCCATTTTCAGAGGTCAAGCAGACAAAGAAGAATGCCAGGACAACAGGTGGATTGAAACATGTGTGCGCACCCACCCACACACACACACACACACACAAGTGCACACATACATACACTTGTTGCCTGGCATTGTTCTTGGACTGCTTGACTACAGTCACAACATTGGTTAATAACCACCAACCTATGCCACATAACAGACCTGAAGAACAAAGGCATCGATTACACTGCTGCAGAAGCCAGAAATCTTACAAATTTATTTTTTGTTACCTCACTACAACTGTGTTCTACTGAATAACTAATGTAAGGAACAGTGGAACTTTATTTTTCTTCTTCAAGGACAAGTCTTTCTGCCTCTTTGTACTGCATATAAACTGGTTGTTTACTGCAGTAGTACCTGTAGTTTTGTGATCGTGATATTCCCTTGCTCTCTTTCTCTATTAACATTGTCTTTCATATTCAGATCAAGGATTGACAACATTGAGAAATTCTTCTGTGCGAGGCATGTGCATGGATTTCTATAGCCTCTTGATGTGAAAATTAGTTTCCTGTAATGTGTTCAAAAGAATGTTTGGACAGTGTAGTTTTTGTTCTTGTCTAAGTCAGTTGTCACCATTTACTGTGCAAGTCAGTTGGTGCTAGGCCAGTTTTGCAAACTCATATCTCATTTATATATATATATATATGTATATCTTCATCTGAAAGGAATCTTAAATTTTAATGTATGTTTATTTTTGAGATACCGTTTATGTTTAAAGTGTTGCACATTCCATGCATTTTTAATTCATTATTTATTAACCACCAGAAGAATAAATGTTTTAGGTAAATGCACATACCTAATATTTTTATCACACATTCTCCAGGATGTTTTGATTCTAACTGAACAATCTTCAGGGAGATTACAATGTGTGATATACATTTACTTGATAAGTGTATTTTTTTGGTGGTTAATAAATACTGTTGTTGCTTGGTCATTTTACTTGCATTGTACATAACAAATTCTCACATAGGCAGTATTACTGGTGTTGTAATTTTACTGTATTATTGTAGTCTACTTTCTTGATTTTGTAAACTGCTATGTTTACAGTGTTCACAGAAATGCATTTACCACTTTGTTTTTAAAGTTATTACGTTTAAGTGTATCAGATAGAAGGTCTATAGGTATATTACTGGTTGCAGTCATTGGAAAAGTGAAAAAATAGGTCATTTACCCATTCACAATCATGACAGAGATATTTTCATGTGCATATGGTGCATATGCACATGTGTGTGTGTGTGTGTGTGTCAAAATAACATAGTTTGGTGTTAGCTGGATTAAAGAAGTTTTCCAAACCTCTCATGTGGCATGTGTCTGAGAGATGAGTAAAGTAGTAGATTCTGGAATCTTTTCATTCAGTTTAAAACTTCTAGATCACAGTTTTTTTAAAAGAGATTTCATTTAAAAACAAACATATAAATGGTGAGCTTCAAAATTTATATTCCTTGTTCCCAGGTCATACCACAGTGCTCAAAATACACTGGAGAGTGAGCGTATGTGTTACTGCCATCATGTGAAACCATAATCATTTTAGACTAATTAGTGCTTAAATTTGGGGCATTTCTTAATATGTGCATAACTCAATTAAAATTCCATCAGATTTTAATCTGTGAGTGATTTGTTGTAATGCTTGGCAAAAACCCACTCTGTGAATATGGGCTTACGAGGATACTGGACTGTGAAAGGTTTAAAATGGAAGGCAGACACATGCTACAACATCACAGCACATACTGCAGTTTCTTAATATGGTAACAGGAATGGGATGTGACATTAATTTGATATGGTCAGTCTTCCAATGTCCACAGCTATATAAAAATTGGAGTGGGATTACAAATATTGGTATTGATGAAATTTCTGTATGAGGTCCAGCAGGGGTGTGTCTTATTTTCATTTCCTTATTGGATTTATTCATGCATAGTGTTGTAAATTTAGTTTTTGCTTGAGTGTATTTTCATTTTTTATGTTTTATTGAACATGCATACTTGTATAATCTTGTAAATAAAGCCAAATTGGTGCACAGTTTTTCTTAGTATGTTTATTTCTTTTCTCTACATGTTTCAGGCGACTATGTGCCCACCATCAGGAGAAACAACTGTATTTATACGACACTTAGTACTCGTTATTCTGTATGGATGACTGTCTGGTATACAGTTGTTTCCCCTGATAATGTGCACATAGTCACCTGAAACATGTAGAGAAAAGAAATAAACAACCTAAGAAAAATGGTGCACTAAGTTGGCTTTATTTATAAGATGTATTTTCATCCTTTGGAAGTGATCAAATTTTTCTTATTTTCATATAAATGTGTATGTTGACCTTTGATCATTTAAGTCACTAGGAATAAGAAAAGAGACAGCCAGATGAGTACTGATTTAGTCCCATCATTACATTGCGGTTATACTTCAATTGTGCATAAGAACCTGTCACTGCGTGTAACATAGTAGGTTGTTGCCCTCAGCTGTTTACAAACAATTCAGAACTCATACTTTTATACCATTTGTTGTTTGAAATGAAAGTTAATTTGAAATGTTCATATTTTCCTCACATTTCTGAACAGTAACAAACTTACATACGTATTTTCTAAATAAAGTTACTAGCAAAACATCATATCAATAAAGCTGCAGACAAACATAACATTTAAGTAGTGTGATCTCTGTGATGATGGAAATTTAGATTTCAACCTGTGATGCACCCTTGTACTTTATCATGTCAAATGACCAGGGCATTAACGGAAATATCTATCATTCAAGTCTGTTTGTTGCATGTTTGTATTTTCTTGTGGAAATGAGTAGGAGAGTGTAAGAAACTTGTCATCACATTAGCCCTTTGACGCCGGAATTAAATCCCCCCCCCGGCCACTTTAGTGGCCATTCGGCTATTTAAAGGGCTAACTGCACGACATATATATATATATATATATATATATATATGTCATTCAGTGGCTAAGGGTTAAGAACAGGAAGAAATGAGATGTTATATGTTATAATGTTACACCTGTTATTGTAATTGATACGTGAACTTTACTGTAGCAGAAGGAGATCATAACTGACACTTTCACTGCACCTACCAAGAGAAGGTATCCAGTATAAGTTCTACAGATGTGTGTATCTAGTATTTTACCTTCAATTAAATGTTTTGTCATCCTCACTTTTGTATTGGTAATGTACGTTTTGGCTCTAAGGTGTACATTTGTATCACATGATTGTACAGAACAGTGGTAATATGAAGAGAATTAAGGGATGGATTTGGCTGTTGACTGCCTGCATTACAGAGATCTTTGTAAACCCCAGTCTGATGTATATAACTACAATAGACAGATTTTATCAGAACGCACACTACCATTTTGGTGTGAGCAGTGTGAAAGATGTCCATTTTATCTCTTCTTTCCGTGCCTTTCTGTGTGTATTTTCTTTGCATGTTCAGGACTGCTTGTCATTATGATAGTAATCAGATGGCTCAGTACCACAGAAACTACAAAAACAGCACATTCAGATAATTTACATCACCACAGTCCTGGTAGTTGGTTTGCAGGATTTTATGTTCCTTCATTATGAAGTTATTATTTGATTTAGCCCACGTGTGATATAAATTGGGTGTAATATTGTGTTAGAACTATTATTGTCTGGTTATTTGAAGGAAGGTTCAATAAATTTTGGCTTTTTATCTTATCATATCATTTATTTTCTTTCCATAGATCCATACAGGATTACAAAATCCATATATATATGGAAATAGTCACATTTTTAGGAATGAAAAGGTGAAACCAGCACAAAAGTATACAACAATCACATGGTCTAATACAGTATTTTAATGTTTCAGCATGGTACAAATTATTCAGTATGATAAAATGTAGTAGAATTGTTGTGTGTGCAAGTACCATTTAAGGATACTTACTGAAAAGAAATTAGTTTACTGTGTTACAAATAATAAATAGACCCTTCAGCTAATTACATATACAAACTAATAGATGGTACAAATAGGTTGACAAAAAAAGAGTGACATGCGTGCCAAATCTTACATATGTCTATCCAAATCATATGTGGAATTAACTTTTTTGAAGTTAAAAAAATTCATCCAATGAAGAAAACTAATTTTTATATAAAAATTTTTGTAAAACCACTTTAAATTTCTTGGGATTATCAAACTCCGTTTTTATGTAAGAGGAAAGCATATTAAACACCTCAAAACCTAAATAGTACACTCCCTTCTGGTATTTAGTCACGTTTACAGAAGGTAGGTGGAAGTTTACATGTTGTCTGGTGTCAGTTGTCTCAGAATTTACCAGGAATTGATTCCGGTTTCTTAACATAAACAAAAGAAGAGAAAGAATGTGTTGAGATGGGAGAGGTAAGGTTTCCAAGTTAATAAGCAATTTTTTGCATGAATCTGTGCTTCTACAGCCTGTCATAATTCTAATAATCTTCTTTTGCAACCTGAAAATCTTTATACTGTCTGGAAAGTTCCCCCATAATAACAAACCACAGGTCATTACAGAGTGGAAGTAGGAATAATAAATCATTCTCAAGGTATTTATTGTTACAAATGGTTTTACTAACCTCATAGCATAACAAACTGAGCTTAGTTTAGACTTAATGCATTCAATGTGTGTTTTCCAGGAAAGATTATTGTTAATAAATAGCCCGAGAAATTTTTTTTCATTAGCTAAATTTAGTTGTTTATCTTTGTATTTAATTGGTATGTCAGAGGTGCATTTGCTTTTATTAGAAAATTGAATAAAATAAGTTTTGTCAAAATTTAAAAAAAAAATATTAGATTTGAACCACTTATTTAGTTGTTCAGAGACTAAATTAAGATCACTCTGCGTTTGTATATTGTTAGGGCTTGTGAGTAAAATACTGGTATCATCAGCAAATAAAATAGGAAGAGCTTTACATTCTACAGCCTTGGGTAAGTCATTAATTTATACTAGGAATAACAATGGGCCTAAAATTGAGCCCTGTGACACCCCATATTTTATTTTGGTCCATTTTGAAACTGTGTTGGAATTTAAATAAGAATTAGTAATGTGAACTCTTTGATATCTATTCTGAAGATAAGATTCAAGTAATAATTTAACCTTGCCACATATCCCATAATACAGTAGTTTGGACAGTAATATCATGATTCATGGAGTCAAAGGCTTTCTCCAGATCACAGAAGATGCTGCCAGCCATTGCTTTATTGTTTGAAGCATTTAATATTTCATTTGTTAATTTAAAAATGGCATCTTCAGTTGCTGTGCCTTTCCTAAAACGAAACCGGTTTCCCACAAGTAGTTTATTAGTATTAAAATGTTTAGTTAGTCTAATACATAAGGCTTTTTCAAAAACTTTCGAGAAAGAAGTCAATAATGATATAGGCCTATAGTTGGTTGGATTCATTTTGTTTCCTTGCTTATATATAGGTTTTATAATTGGAAACTTTGTACAGTCAGGAAAAGTTCCTGAAAAGATAGACCTATTACAAATATAAGTGAGCGGTAAACTTATGTAAGTGGCACTAATTTTTAATAATTAATAGAAATCTCATCAAACCCATGAGAATTTTTTGTTTTTAGTGCTTTAATTATTGAAGTGATTTCCATGGTTAAAAATGTCTTGATAACCAAACATGGAGGAGGATGAACATAATTTTGTTCTAGATAATAATGGAAAGTGGGAGCTTTTTCATTATTGGTCTTGTTATTTACTTTATTTTTACTTGTTGTATCAATTATAGTTGAGAAGTAGTAGTTAAAGGCATCTGCTATATCTTGTTGATCTTCTGTTAGATGTGTGTCTGATATAAACAGAATTCTGTCTGTATGGCCCCAGAACAATTACAGACCTGGTGATTAACCTGTCTGTGCCACACTGAGTGCATTGTGGTACCTTTCAACCTTCACCTACCGCCGGGCTCAGTGCTGTATGTTCAAGACCTCATTTAAGAGTGCCATATACTTAAAATGCTCTGTCCTGCACAGTAGTTGGAATTTAAATGCCAGTGTCAGTGAAAGGTTAAAAGAAAAAATAACTTTACCAGAAGACAAACCCTGACTGCTGCCTCCAGATTCTGTGGCTGACATATTTGCATTTTCGTCTGTGAGGCTTACAAACTAAAGGTGAAAAACATAGAATGACCAGCTTTGTATTACATAGAGACAGAGGCATGTCAAAATCTAATTGTATGGCCAGTAAGTGACAGGAGGGTCCACTGCCCCACTGCATCACTGGAGCCTAATCAGAGTGTTTCAGTTAACCAACTGTCCTTGTAAAAGAGGTTGCTGTTCTTGATGCAGGTGCTTGCTCCATTTAAGAAATTTATATTAGTAATGAACAGGTTGGCAGTAATTTAATGTACTGCTCACAATACAAGTTTATAACTGTAGTCATGATCTTGAGTCCTACTCACATCTTCAATCATTTGCATGCCCTTAAATCATTTTGTGTTTGCTTTAATTTTCATATTGTCTCTCTGATTAGTTCTAAGATGTCTCAAAATGACTCCTAAGCTACTCATCTTTCATAATACAGCGTTATGAGAACCTGTCGTACTGTCATCAGTCAAGGGTCTGCATGTTTGTTTCTTTTAAATTGAAGCTGAAATTTTGAATAGAAATGTGCATATCAGCAACTTGATTTTGGTGCATATGGTATTTGAATAAAATGTACAGTATTTGGAGTTGGGTGGCTTGTTGATGCCCTTCTCACATGCCACAGACATGGCATCATGTCTGTTGCACTGCCAAAGAATCATACTGGATCACCAGACGTATTACATCATTAACAAGACACTTTTTAGCTAAATTATCTTGATGTGCAATAATAATTCATTTCAGTCCAATTGGATTCATTGTCTGATAACTTGCTGACTCAGCAGCCTAATATCCAGTATCAAAATCAATGCAGATTACAATGACAATGACGACAGTGGCTAATAATATTCATGACAAAAAGAAGATGGAGTTCTAGAAATGCTTGTTCATAATGCAGTTCAGGTGAAGGAGTTACGTAGTATGTTAGGGTAATAGGGTATGAGGATAGAAGGTAGGTGGAACTGATGCAGGATAATGTGAAGTTGAGGTGCTGAACACACAGTTTTTGTTTGTGGAGAGTTAGGGAGATATAACTGATTTGAAGCTTTCACAGTAATTTTTTGTTTATGTTGATCCTGGTGTGCTGGTTTTTCACTGTGTGGCCGTGGGTTGTGATGGCATGTTTTCAGATGAAATTACTACCTCCATCTCCAGGGGTGATTTGAAAGTGGAAAGGTGTTCAGATTCTGCAGTCACTTCAGCCTTTACGGTGGAGGCAGCAAGGTTCTCAGAAATGTTGGGAACATTACCTATTGCCATATGTTGCAAAGAACTGAAACACAAGGTCAACATAGATGGAAAGTTGTGAGAGGTTTGGTTCTCACTGCAGCACATGTTAAGATCATGTTCTTAGTGAGTTTGTTACTAATTTTAGATAACAATAATATAAAGTAACATAAAAATTAAAATTTTTCCGTAATTTATACGCACATTTCATATCAGTATTTAAAGATCTGTTTTCTTCACCATCTCTTTTAATGTGCTCACACATGTGATAATTACATGATTGTATAAACACATTTTGATACAATTGTATAGTTGGAGTGGTTCCTAAAATATGTCATGAAAATATAATTCTAGCCCACAACAGCACATACCTTATCTAGATTCCTAAGGACATTTTGCTCCTTATTCAATAAATATTGAACAGATTGACTTATATCATTCTAGGCACCATATGCTACTCTCAAACATGTACTGCTGAATGGGCTGGCATGCTATATGCTGGTCTCTGAGTGTGTGCATGATAGCTATTTAAATGTCCACACTGAATCCAAAAAACTCAGGCCATGAACAGATGCAATAAACATTTAAATCTGTCTCCTAAACGTTAAATACAACAATGGAGTGCCCTTGAGCAGTCACCTGTTCCAAGATTCGATTTCCATTTGAGAAAGTGTCACTGTCTCCATCAACAGTGATTCCTGTGATAAGTTGTCCTACTTGTCACATTATTTTGTGATGATGAAGAGAGAGATGCCTTTTGAAACAGAAATCATTTCCATCATGAGGTGATGGCTGACTGCCTACAGACTCTTCATTGCATCTACTTGCTGTAAATGCAGTCATAATTTATATTAAAAAAATAGAAGTTAAAATCTATAGATAGTGACTGTTCTATAAATACTTTCTTCATATATATTTTTTGTCAAAAGCTGAAATGAAACTCTAAATAAAGTAAAGTACCTGCACTTAATTAAAGACCATGCCTTGAAGGTGCATGGAATATGGCTCCATATATTCATAACCTTGGCACAGGATGGACATAGGTGGTTATTGTCATGCCCCAACCACTTTGCCCCTAGAGAACAATCCTATTAGCTGCTGGATAGGAAGTTGAGGGCCCTACAGCTGGTCTGGATGTTGTGGAGCACACCTGACATTTCTATCATCCAGTCTGTTGCTGCCAATTGAGCTGTCTCAGGACACATATTTGTGTCACATTGTTCAACTTGATAACTTCTTTATTCAAGCAGGTGATAAGAAAGTGAACTCTATAATTATATGAAGGCCTGTTTATACCTTTCAATCCGTAGGTACTTACTGTAGAAGGGGTTTACTCACATCTTTACCATAAATTATTGTCACCAAATTTGTTTTGAGGGTTTTGTAATTCCATAATTTGGATTTCTATTTAAATTTTTTGGCAAACAGAGCAGATAGAAGAATTTAAAGAGTAATATTTTTAAAATACATTTTATGAACAGCACATAGAAGTATCTTAGTTTCCTTAATTTTTTGGCTTGAGTTTTCTGCTTGCCAGATGATTTCAAATTGAGCAGTGTTAAGATGTATTTTAACTGATAAATGAGTTTAAGCTGCACAGTTACAGGCAGAAACCTCAAACCAGACTCATGTATATAACTTGAGCAGGGACATATCTTCTTTGTTTCACCACATCGTTGTCTGGTGAATGAGCCTGTTTAATGACTTAATGTTGAAGAATTAATCTGTGTGTTTTAGAACAACTGTAACATTGTTATAAAAATATATTTTGTATCTGTAACAATAACTATGTGGTCAATTAACAGAAGTAAGGTAGTATTTACACCACTGGTAGTATTCAGGTACAGCTCTTTCTGTGGCAGTATTAATTATATAAACAATGAATCTTTTAAAACATAAATAAATAATAATAAACAGAATGTGAGGTCATCCTGTACTTGCCATAAAGCCATATGAGAAATTGGAGATGTAGCCTTGCTTGTTCTTAACCTTAGCATCAGAGTGAGGTGAGTGATCAGATTCATACCCCAGCCACTCCCAAGGAAGGTGCCTCCAGTACCCATATCTGGTCTGGACACTCTGAAGAAGAGACAAATCTTACACCTGCCAGTAATCATACTGCAGTTAATTGGTTGTCCACTTTGTAGTTGCTATATTGTCTGTGCTGTGCTGTCTCATAAATAATATTAAATACAGTTTTATTCTAAACAGTCTCATAATCAGGATTAGATTTCATGACTTTACCGCTACAATATAATTAATTTCATAACACACAAACCGTGATTCAAACACCAGGGATACATAGCATTATAAAATACAAAGTTTGCCCTGTCCATGTTATGAAAGGACATACATGAATTGAGGTATAGCTCCACTCATTCCTAACCTCATCACTAGACAGAAGTAAGTGGTCAGTTTCACACCCTGGCTGCTTTACCACTGGGAAAAGATCTCCTGGTACTCACTAAATAGGAGGATGGGTGGGCCCCAGAGCTTGTTTGGACATTTTGGAGAACAGAAGCCTCTCTTGCCTGTGCCAGATGTCAAAATCCAAATCATCCAGCTTATAGCCTAGTCACTGTACTGACTGTTCTATCTTGGATCACACATAATATTAAAGAATAATTTTGGTGGATAAGTGCTGCCATAAAATCTTTCTCTTGTTCTGCATGAACAGTATCCTGTGTGGTAATATATGGTTGTCATTCAGATGGGGTGAAAATTGTATTTTAATGGACAGTCATATTTTTATAAAAATCAGTCATGAAAATGGTATATTGTAATGAAAATGTTTGTTGTAAAAAATACTATTAAACATTTTAATATAAACACTTGTGAAGCACAATTCAATATGAAATCTTATTCTTTTTTTCATCCATGATACCTACAACACAAAAATACAAAGTATTGTTATACAAATATAAATCTGTACTTAAACTTTTGGTAGATTTACTCAGTGATAGACATTACACTGAAACATTATTCCACTGTGGAATCATGATACATAGAACAGTAAAACCTACTTTTCTTGTACAAATTTAACATAAATAAAAGGATTATTATGTTTAACTGTAGGCATAGCAATACATCATGAATTTATTGTTTAAGAATAATTAACATTAAGCTTGATTCCATAAGAAGCAGGGAAACAGTGATTTCATGTGATGGCAGTCCTTTATTTATATGTTATTAGCCATACAAATCTCTGTCCTTGCATTGGAATTTAAGGTGGACTATATCCAGCGCAGTCATTGTTTTCCCAGCTGACAGGAACCAAGGTGAAATGAGATGCTTGTCTGCAAAGGGTACCAAATCCACAGAGTGATAGCTGAGGTAAAGGAAGGCAACATTTCTCTGGTATTGCAACAGTTATATCTGAATAAAATTTGGACTTATATGTGTTGTATTAATCCAGTACAGATCAGTTCAAATCATATAAAATCCCAGAGAAATTTTGCAGTAATTACTAATCTGGGTTATCTTATCTGTGAATTTTGAGCCTTTCATGAACTTGCTTCTCAATTAGAGTGTTGTTGAGTTGTGTGTTTGTGTCCTGTTCCAGCGACTGCCAGCCGTTCTGAGCAGGATAGGCATTATAATGGCAAGCCCGCTGGTAAGACAGGTAGCACATTCGATTTGTAGACGTGCTGTGCAGTGCTGCCAACAAAAACCAAACAAAAATTGCATTGCAAAACACATTGCATCTTGCATGTTTTGGGGACGTAATTTTTGGAAACATATACAGGATGTACCTCTAACTATTGCTTTGGTGGTACACGTGTATATGTGCATGTTGCATGCTGCCTCCAAGACAAAGTCCGGACAGACCTTGAAGGCATGACCAGATGAATGTTCCAAATTCTCTTCTGAGACATCAGAAAACACTGCAACATATTTATGTAAAATTTCCACTAAATGACTTAATATTGTTGATAAGTTCATTCTGCTGTGAGCTGTAGGCATGAAATGTGCTTTATATTAGAGTAGAATGGAATGTTATACTGTCTTCATGAATTGACACCTGTGCCAAAGTAAGGGAATATAGGCAAAAAAACAAAGATGTGGTAAATTGTTGCAAGAATGATGAAACTAGTTAGGACATGCCACTACCACGCAGTGTCCTTCAAGAGATGCATGTTGTTGATACATCATCACTTAAGAGAAAATAATTCAGAATTGTATCTAGTGCTAAAAATTTGTACACCAATATATTTCATTCTTATTACCATGTGTACTCGGGAAAGATTGTCTTTATATGTTGGCACAGCATAATGAATTAAAAGAATAGAGAGAAGGTTAATGAAAATTAAATACTGCTAAATTGGACCTGCAAGTTATATTCGGCTGTTGTTTAAATTTAGGTTATATTGTACAGCAACAGTAGAAATAAATAGCTTTATAAAGACAGTGGATAGTAAAAATGATGTGTAGTCATGGCCTGTTAAATACTAATGTGCCATGTGATTTCATATTCACCTCATGCTGTTAGATACCACCTTCTTATAACAAATGTTTAGGGTCATTTTTGGGAAGTTTATGTGGGATTTGTGGTGGGCAATTATGGCACTGAGGTAGCTTTCTTTTTCAAGTATTACATATATGATCTCCCAATACATTCTTCTACTAGTGGCCCACATTTGTTTATCACCTCCACTTAGGTGAGCATATAAGTTCATTTACCCAGTAGAGCATAACCGTACTTCTCATTTGAGGTTTTATTCTGTTACACTGCTTTCCTAGGTACACAATAAGGGAAGATATATATATTATTACCAGCATATTATCCTATTGACATTGAGGTGCAGAACCATATGGAGAACATATTGGTTTATGTTCTGGAACTGCCTCTTTTAAATACTTTCATAATGACACTGAAGAGATGTAAAACAGAAATTTTCATTTGAAGATGAGTGATGATAGTATGTTGGATGTTGAGAACAGTTTAGTGCCGCAGTATTATGTGAGTACTAGTTACAGTTTTCATGAGTGCTGAATTCTATTTTCTCTTAAAATTCAAAACATCAAGTGATCTTTGTCATAGTGCATGGCTGTTACAAAAAGGAGATGTTACACAGATATGGTTCCTGTTGTCTTGTTGGAGACCAAGTCATCTTTGATGTATAGTATAGCTATCTGCCATATGGTGGAGCTGTCTGATACATGGTTTGGCGCTCTGATATATGGTATAGCTGTCTGACGTATGGTGCAGCTCTCTGATGTATAGTACAGCTGATAAGTGGTAAAGCTGTCTGATATATAGTACAGCTGTCTTAAATATGGTACAGCTGTCTGATATATGGTATGGCCATCTGATATATGGACAGCTGTTTGGTATGTGGTATGGCTGGCTGATGTATGGTATAGCTGTCTAATATGTGTTACGGCTGTCAGGTGTCATACTTGTATGTGTGCATATGTGTGTCTGTGTATGTGTGCTAGTATGGGTATGTCTGTGCATGGAAACTAGGACATGCAGTGCATTTGAGTCATTTTGAGGGATAAGATGGAGAGTCAGGGTGATTATCCTTCCAAATATGAGAGACTAAAGAATTTGTGTTTGAACTGTGTGAAGTTACTAACCCTTAAAATTTTTCAGGCCAGATTTCAGGTTCTCACAGCAGTATTGCTAAACATGAATCTTTTGGAATGTTATGCCATGTTTCCTGTTATGTAGTTACTTATGTTCCAAAGGACTGTAGAAGGCCTGTAGGTGCTGCAATCCTTTGGAACATCAGTGAATAGTATTTACCAATTTATGTGGCATAACATCTTAGAAGACTCAAATCTTTATCTTCTTTTACCCTTGGATTCTTAAGCTGATACATCTTCTGTCCCTTTTTACTTTGCTTGTAGCTTACCATACCTCATCAAGCTCTTCTCTTGTATTTTACATGGTCTGAGGTGATAAATGGCTGTGACTGCTACTGTAGTGATGAGCACACTAATTAATACATGTATGTTGGACAAGTCTAATCTTAAACTTCTTGTTGGTGTGGAAGCCCACCTTATTAACGTTTTTAATGCTCAAAACATTTTAATTTATGTCAATACAAGAGGTTTTGACAGCAAAAATGAATGTATGTTCCCAGTTCAAAAAAATTTAACAAAAAGCACGAACCTTAATTGAGAGGAGGTGATGTAACGTGGTGTGGTGCTGTATCTGTTAAATTTCCTTTTCCAAGATAAACCTGCATGTAACAGATGTTGTGTTAAAGAGCTGTACTAGTGTTATGACTATGATTGTGGCTGGAGAAGGTGGGAGGGCGGGGGTCTGTGTTTGCAATTAAGTTAGGTCACTAACCATACCTATAAACACATATATAATCTTGTTACTTAGACCAGCTGTCATTTATTTACTGGTAATGGATCTGACCTACACTGTAACTGAATAATCAGTGAGCATAATAGAGATAATTTTATTAAACTGTTCTGTTATTATCTGTGCAACATATGAATATGTTAGAATTGTATATGCACTGAAAAGGAACTGGAGTTCAAACTGTTTTTCTTATATTAACAAATAATTCCTTTACTTATTTATTTCTGTACCAAACCTGACCAATTCATGTTTGATTAAGATGTGATCAGAATTTAAATAGCTTTCAATTTAGTTACACTAAGGTCATTAATACAGTTTCTGTCACGCAGCCTTCCTTTCCATTGCCCATGATTGCAGAATTAATGGATGTGAATACTTAAATACAAGGTACTTTTCAGAAGAGTCCTGCATATGATCAGTACAAATAACAAACACAACAAATCACTTAAAACTCTATGTCATGAAACACTTCTTTGTTTAAAACACCACCAAGGTGGTGTCATCAATATTGCAGACAGTCAGTTGCACGGTTGCACCATTGCAGTAGCGTCTGCGTAGACAGTGTAATGATGCTGGAATGGTACATAATACGTGCCATAATTAACAGTGACAGGAGTGACACAAGATGGTCAAATACAAATTTGTAACAAGTGAACGCCATTGCATGCGTGATGTTTAGAGTGTCCTGACTGTATCATGCAATCCCTTTCCATGGTGAAGTAGGAGACTGCTACTCGGCTTTTCTCCACTTTGGTTCTGACTGAATGAATACATGCATAACTTGTCATCTACCAAAGTGTGATCTAGTAACACATCTTCCTCCTTTTTGTGATGTTGGAAATGGGTTACAAGTAGCAATGTAGAGGACTCCATGTGTGTTTGGTGACAATATTAATAAGACATACCAGCAAAATTGACAACAGTGGATTGAACACTTCACTGAGGAAAATTTGCATTTGAGGTAATCAAGTAGTGAAGATATTTCCTTGAGATAATTGAGACTGAACATTAAATGAGGGACAATTTGAAACCAAGAAGGTTAAGTAGGACTCCATTGTAATTGCTGTAAACTAAATGGCATATGTGTATTTCAAATCTGCATGCATTCATATGTGCTGCATCAGTGGCTGTAGCTGGTGTGAAGCCAGGAACAGTGTTGATGGCATTCACCCTCTATCAAACAGTCTCCTCTGACAGGCTGTATCCCAAAACCTTCCTTCAGAAAGTTATAACACTTGCATGGCATTTGTTCCAACAACATGGGAAGTGGTATTATAGTTAGCATTTGCTGTCAGTCCACAATGCAGCACCACTTGAGTGTACACAGCCACTTTGCTCTTGTAGTATGTTTGGCCAGCACTGATACTTTGTCTATAGGGAATTCACTTGTGCAAACATGACCTTTAACAGCTGTCATACAAAGAACCTCTGATTTGCCTCTCATGTATATCTTAAATGTAGAAACACACATATTATTATCTGATTCAAAATTGTTTTTATATAAGTCATAAACATGGATAAACTTCTATGTACTGAATTCAATTTATGAATTTAAAAATAACTTGAAATTTTTAATTATATATCACATGGCCAGTGTGTTTATTTTATTGTTATGTATTTCTTTTAATAACAGTTAAAAAATAATGTCAGTCTGCTAAACATTTCAGTTATGGTGTGTCATTCAGTTACTATATATTTCCTTTAATAACAGATACAAATTAATGTACTGAACATTTCAGTTGTTGTGCATCATTTAATTTTGTATATTTCCTTTAATAACAGATAGAAAATAATTTACTGACCATTTCATTCACTGTGCATCAATTTACTTCTAAATGTAATAATCGTGATCATTGCATTTACTTATGGAATTAACTTGTAGGGCTATGAATTTTGAATTAATTTTGTTATTTTGGAATCTAAATATTGCTGTTATGTGTAAGGTAAATATTCTTTATTTCAGTCTCTGTATTATATCTTGAGGAAGTACTATAACCTGTAAATGTCAAGGTTTTGATTAAATTAACATTTTGGATTCCTACAAGGCTATTTCTGTAGTTATTACTTTATTTGATCCTGTACCATGGGTGGTAACTCAAACATAGCATATACTCAAAATTTTATGTTTTAGGCTGTACTATAGAGTCATAAACTTTTTTCACATTATGTGCCCAATTGGACAGCCAATGATATCACTTAAAGGAATATCCAAACATCTTCAGGTTGCATTTCCATTGAGGTTTGAAATTTGGTATTTAAAAAATACCGAATAATCATTAGGCTCCTGCTTATTTTAATTATGTTAGTCAGACCTAACACTTCTGAGACATCTGAACTTAATTTCTGGTATGTAATTCAGATGGAGTTATGTTCTTAAAAGCTGGAATTTAAGAATTGTTGCTAAACATTCTGCATTCAACAAGTATTCAAGGGTATCAATGTTTTTCAGATATGGTTTTGTGAAAATAAAAGCTCTAACATAAAAGCCTACAACAATATGTATTGCATTTTAGTAGAGTCCATGTCTCTTGCTTTTAAAAAATATGTATAGGACATATAACTGTTCACTTGATTTGCATGTATGCATAAAAATTTATGTCAGTGCAAGTAACAGTACTGAAGAAAGAATAATGTAATGCATATTGGATGTAGATTCTTCATTTAATTCTAACATTGTGTGATTGCTTGATTTTGGCATAATTGGGTTTCTTATCAACCTACACCTAGTTTGAATTTCTTTCAGGTTGTAATTCCAAGCATACCGAGCACCAGACAACAGTACAACAGTGTTCGATTTTAGAGTCATTGTAGTTTAATATCTTAATGACTTAAAATATTATCTTAAAAACCACATGTTGTATTTTGTAAACTTTACATCTTTTGAACCTTGCATTGTGATATACATCTGTAATAAGAACCAACAAAATGCACACGGTTTTCATTAATGATTTAATTCAATTATATTGTCTTTGACATATTTCGAACAACCAAGTGTTCATCCTCAGGAAGACTAGTACATGCGGTTTTATGGTCGATGTCATGAGTGTCAAACACATCCTGATATTGACCAGACTGCTTATACACATGCATAAAAAAAAAACCATGAAACTCTGTGTACAAGTCTTCCTGAGGTTGGTTGGTTGGTTGAAACATGTTGAAGACAATATCATTGAATTAAATCATTGATGAAAAAAGTGCATTTTTGTTGGTTCATATTACATTTTGTATTTTGTAATTCCCTGTTTTATGCAAGTTAAAACAACAAATGTCATAATCCCAGCTAGCTCCATTTAGCAATTTGCTGGCTTTGCAAAAGACAGTTTAACTGTTTTCAATATCATTTTCAAATGGAAATGTTTTTATTCTAAACTGCTATAATATTGATGTTTTGCTGACCGTACATCTCAGTAATTAACCAACTTGACGCACAAAATTTTTGTTTTACAATAAGTTTATTTCATGCCTCTACATGTTTTGAGCACATGTGCTCATCATCAGGAGGTCAAAATTACATTACACAGCCTCTGGTATCATCACACTGAAACAAGTGAGTGGTTTAAAATTACTAAAATACAATTCTATAAATATGAGCAAATAGCAGTAAAATTTATGTGTGAATTTTTCGGGTGTGATTACTGTGTATTACTTACTATAATCATGCTATATCATGGAGAGGTTATGTTTATCCAGTTATTAAACTTATTAGAAAGGTACTATGTCTATTTACATTTATGTTTGCTTAGTCTATCTAAGTCATAAAACCGTATAAATTCCTGATTAGTTGTTGTATCTATAAGGTTATGTTTGTACGGTTGTTAGAATTGTTAAAAATACGATGTCTATTTATACTGCACAATCTTAAGACCTAGATAAACACAATGTAAATAGACATCTCTTTTTTTAACAATTCTAACAACCGTACAAACATAACCTTATAGATACAAAAAACTAATCGGCAATTTATATGATTTTATGACTAGATAGACTAAGCAAACATAAATGTAAATAGACATAGTACCTTTCTAATAAATTTAATAACTGGATAAACATAACCTCTCCATGACATAGCATGATTATTGTAAGTAATACACAGTAATCACACCCGAAAAATTCACACATAAATTTTACTGCTATTTGCTCATATTTATAGAATTGTATTTTAGTAATTTTAGACCACTCACTTGTTTCGGTGTGATGATACCAGAGGCTGTGTAATGTAATTTTGACCTCCTGATGATGAGCACATGTGCTCAAAACATGTAGAGGCATGAAATAAACTTATTGTAAAACAAAAATTTTGTGCG
>Ga0209755_10003914_pt1 | contig 18110 bp, 15 predicted proteins | sample TergutCo191P1_FD_187301 | JGI IMG/M metagenome (GOLD analysis project Ga0209755, IMG submission 187301) | Cornitermes sp. P1 segment gut microbial communities from Petit-Saut dam, French Guiana - Co191P1 (SPAdes) (version 2) | ecosystem: Host-associated > Arthropoda: Insects > Digestive system...
AAATCCTGAAGATTATCAGCGGCGACAGCAATCACAGCGGTTAGACCTTTTACCGCTAAAATACGCAAATCGCCGACTACCAAACTGGAACTTTTATTATCGTCTATAGTTCCTCCAATATTTCTGCCGGCTGATTCTGTATCTATTGTCGTAGTGCCTCCGCCCGCCGTATTTTCGGTGCGGAAAGTGCCGCCGATATAGAAAGCGTCTTTTAATGTATAGGAGCCGCTTATGGTAAACTTTGTATCTTCAAGGTATACTCTGGAGTTTATGTTACGCGCTAAAACATTGTTTGCGCCGCCTCCTAACTGCGTAACTGTATAAGCGCCTAAACCAAGGTTAAGTCCTTCAATCAGATTTAATTTCATTAATATGCCGAGTCCTTCGCCCGCATCATCATTGAACCAAAAGTCAGCTGTCTGCCATGAACTGTCGTCTACGATACCCGCGGTAAAGCCAAGTTTGTTTTCAAAAAAATTCGCAAAACCGTAAATATATGGCGCTGAAAAGTACATGTTGTTGCCGCTGACGCTTACGCTGTGCGTATGATCGTTGGTCCCAACAGTGGAGCCTGCCGCGGCAGTTCCGGCGGATGTAAAAGCCAACGTTCTCTGTGACTGAAGTCTGAATCTAAAACCCGCGTTTTTTGCTTCATTCTGATAAGAAGCGTTTAAACGGAACCTGTAGCCGTTACTGTCTGAATCGACGCCGAATGTTTTTATAAACGGATCTTCGTCTCCCGCTGTTACCAATCCCAAGCCGCTGTTAAGATATCCGCCAAAAGTCAAATTTTGCGCAAATATTGCGGTTGATGTTAAAATCATCAATAAGGCAACCCCTGTAATTTTTTTCATAATTTTCCTCCTGAAATAAAATGTTGAGAAAAAACTATTATCTTTGTGTTAGAATTTTATTTAATGAATTATAAATTTTCATTAAAACTGGTGTAAAAAGGTCTTACTATTTATGGTTTTTGCCAATGAAAATATGCATAATATACCTATTATTGCCAACGAAAAAGATAGTATATTGATAGTTTTTGCCAATGAATAAACATTGTATTCACTCGCTTTTACCAATTAAATAACTAATTAATCTTGTTTTCTGCCAAGGAGAGTGGTATAATAGAGTTATGAGAAGACTGGGAATAGACCATTTAATGGATTGGAAGGCAAAAAAAGGGCATAAACCGCTGATAATCAATGGAATTCGACAGGTTGGTAAAACATGGCTTATGAAGGAATTTGGACGGCTGCATTACGAAAATACTGCATATTTCATATTTGAAAAAAACCAAAGACTTCAGGATTTATTTTCTACAGATATGGACGTACACAGAATTCTAACAGGTCTTGAACTGGAAACCGGTAATAAAATTAATCCGTATAATACCCTGGTTATTTTTGATGAGATACAGGAGTGTCCCAATGCGCTGACCGCGCTTAAATATTTCAATGAAAACGCGCCGGAATTTGATATTATTGCAGCAGGCAGCCTGCTTGGCGTATTTATGCACAAAGACGTATCTTTTCCGGTTGGCAAAGTTGAATTTATGAATCTTTATCCTCTTGCCTTTTCTGAATTTTTAACCGCTATTGGCGAAGAAAAATTAAATGATCTTGTTAAAAGCTGTGACTGGAAATTGATTAAAGTATTTAAAGACAAATTAATCGATTATTTAAAAATGTATTTTTTTACAGGCGGAATGCCCGAAATAGTTTTGGAGTTTTCTAAAGATCGTAATTTTTATTTAGCCAGAGAAATACAGAATAATATTTTAGATTCTTACCAGCAGGATTTTTCCAAACATATTCCTGTAAGTGATCTTCAAAGAACGCGCCTAATATGGGATTCTATTCCTGTACAGCTTTCCAAAGAAAACAAAAAATTTATTTTCAAAGATGTTCAGAAAAACGCGACATCTTCTACTTTTGAAACCTCTCTTGCATGGCTCGAAAACTGCGGTCTTGTTCATAAAGTGCCGCGTGTTTCCAAACCCGCGCTCCCGTTAAAAGGATACGCAAACACAGGCGCATTTAAATTGTTCTTTTGCGATATTGGTTTACTTTCCGCAATTTCCGGACTGGATGCCAGAACAATTCTGGAAGGCGATGCCATGTTTACAGAATTTAAAGGCGCGTTAACCGAACAATATGTTTGTCAGGAAATGAAACATTTTAATAACACAACGCTTACCTATTGGACAAACGACAGCGCCACAGCAGAAATTGATTTTGTTATACAGATGGACAGTAAAATTATTCCGATAGAGGTAAAATCTTCCATTAACCTTAAAGCAAAAAGCTTATCCGTCTACCGCGAAAAATTCTCGCCAAAAACCGAAGTCCGCGCCTCGCTTGCGAATTTTAATAAAAACGGCAACCTTTTTGATATTCCGCTTTACATGCTGAGTGAATTTAAAATGATTGTTGAGGGGTAACCGGTTTCTTGATATTAATGCGATCAAAAAACGTCATTAGGATAGTTTCCTGAAATCGTACCGCCTATTCTTCTAAATTTATTACCTTGATGTAAAAAACTCCTCTATCAGATGGCGCTCCAGAGGTAGAATCTCTATTACGTGTTATAACACAGCCATTCATATTAAATGTCCCACTTCTAATCTAGATCAATCAACTCCGGTCTCGTCATCCTCGGTTTCTGCTTTCATTTTACTTCTTCTTTTAATGATGAGCCGCGGAACGTAGAATAAAATGCCGGATGCGGCGTATATTGAGAAAATGATGAATATCGTATTTTGAGGGAAAATGACGACAAGAATTATTAGAACTATAAAAACGGCAAAAAGCTCTATTGTTCTTATTTTGGTAAGTTTTAATTTTTTAAAGGACATGTATGGAATGTTGGAAACCATCAAAAAGGAGAGAACAACAATTACAATCGGCATTGCATTAAAAAATTCCGGCATAAGTTCCATTAAAACAGGAATTGTATTAAAATTTAAAGTGTATTCCTCAGGCGCCAATAGCTGATAACACAACACAAAGGAAATTATTACTCCCGCGGAAGCCGGAGTCGGAAGACCGACAAAATGTTTCTCCAGTTCGCTGCTTTGACTTAGCGCGTTAAAGCGCGCAAGGCGCAGGGCGCAGCATAAAACATAAAGGACGGCAATGGCGATTCCAATTTTTCCCATTGTGTTTAACACAAGCATATACATCATTACGGCGGGCGCAATTCCAAAAGAAACAAGATCGCTGAGCGAATCCAGTTCCATTCCGAATACGCTTGTCGATTTGGTCATTCTCGCGATTCTGCCGTCAACAATGTCGCAGGCAAGGGCGCCGATTAAAAACCACGCGGCGGTTATAAAATGACCTTCGACAGAAGAAAGAATCGAGAGAAATCCTAAACTCATGTTTCCGCACGTAAATAACGCCGGAATAATGTATATGCCTTTTTTAAATTTATCCCTTTTAATGGGAACCCTGATTCCAAATTTTTTTTCGCGGTTTCTTTTTTGCAATATCCTTTTAAAACGTATATTCTTTGTATTCATTTTATTTTTATCCTCTATACTACAGCCATAATTGTAATGCCCGCTTTGGTTTTTTCTCCTTCTTTAACAATTATCTGCGCTTTTTTGGGTAAATGTAAATCCACCTGCGAACTGAATTTAATCATTCCTATTTTATCGCCTGCTTTTAAAGTATCGCCCTGTTTTACCCATGACACACAGCGCCTTGCGACAAAACCCGCTATTTGCCGCACAATGTATACGCCTTGCGTCTGCGCATTATCGCTTTGAATGGCAATAATATTCTGCTCGTTTTCGGACTGCGCCAGCGGATTCCATGCGGCGTAAAATTTTCCGTTCTTGTGCGTGACTTGCGCAACTGTCCCGTCAACAGGCGAACGCTGCAAATGGACGCTGAAAATTGAAAGGAACACGCGGACAATTTTTTCTTCGCCTTCTTCCGCCACTTCCATAACAGTTCCGTTGCACGGAGAAAGAATAATGCCGCTGCCCTGCGATACGGGTATTTTCGGATCCCTGAAAAAGAAAACGCAAAAGAGTGAAAAAACAATTAACAGGGAGCCAAGCGCGATACAGGCAATGGACAGCGGAATTAACGCGATAAAAAAGGAAGCAATAATAAGCGCGATACCGACGGCAAGGGACGGAAATATAAAGGGAAAGCCTTCTTTTAAAACGGACATTTTTGTCATTATATTATCTCCGAAAACGCATATTACTTTTTCACCTGGCTTTCGATGTGTTTTTTAATCGCAAGAAAACTCTTCTCGCTCATGGCGTGTTCCATCTTGCAGGCGTCCTGCACGGCTGTTTTTTTATCGACGCCGAGAAAAACAAGCCAGTCGGAGATCGCGACATGCCTTTCGTACATTGAATCGGCTATTTTTCTGCCTTTTGCGGTAAGGGTGATGCAGCCGTCCTCGTCCGTTAAAACATACCCCTTTTCGCGGAGGTTTTTCATAGCGATGCTGACGCTCGGTTTGCTGAATTCAAGTTCGTTGGCGATGTCTATCGATCTGACTTTCTCCCCTTTAAGGCCTAACGCCAGAATCGTTTCCAGATAATTTTCCGCCGATTCATGTATTTGCAAGAATTTATCCCCTTTAATTATTATGGTATTACGAAATCGCCCGTAAATCAATAAAAAAATTTGTAAAAATTTTTATAAAAACGCTTGACAAAATAGTTAGGATGGACTAACTTATAGTTAGAGATAACTAACTAAGGATGCGGATATGACATTAAAAGACCTTCAAATAGGCAAAAGCGGAATTGTGGAAACCGTGGGCGGCGAGAAAATACTGCGCAGGCGGCTTCTGGAAATGGGTATAACTCCCGGCACAACCATAACTGTGAAAAAAGCGGCTCCTATGGGCGACCCTATCGAACTTCTTCTTCGCGGCTATGTTCTATCCCTGCGCCTGCAGGACGCAGAAAGAATCACAATAAAGGAGACGTAATGAAACTTCGTTTCATTTTCGATTATACTGTGCGGTTATTCAACCGCACTAAAGTGAGGTTATAAAATGATTTTTGCCATTGCCGGAAACCAGAATTGCGGAAAAACTACGCTTTTTAATCAGCTTACAGGCTCGAACCAGCGCGTTGGAAATTTTCCCGGCGTTACTATTGAACAAAAATTTGGAGAAGTTACAGGCCGTAAGGATGTATCGGTTGTAGACCTTCCGGGTATTTATTCTCTTTCTCCGTACACAAGCGAAGAAATAATCACGCGTGATTTTTTGATTAAACAAAAACCTGACGGAATTATCAATATAATTGACGCTACAAATATTGAGCGCAATCTTTACCTTACGTTGCAGCTTCTTGAGCTGCAAATTCCAATGGTGATTGCACTTAATATGATGGACGAAGTGCAGGCGAATAAAGGCAGTATTGATATTAACCATTTAAAGGAAGCGCTCGGCGTTCCTGTTGTGCCTATAACAGCTGTAAAAAATCAAGGGCTTGCGGAGCTTATCGAACATGCTGTAGAAATCGCTAGGCTGCGCAAAAAACCGGAGCGCATTGATTTTTGCTCAGGAGCGGTACACCGCGCAATCCACGCTATCGCGCACCTTATTGAAGATCACGCTTTTAAGCTTGGATTGCCTCCGCGGTTTACTGCTACAAAACTTGTAGAAGGCGATGAACCGATCCAAAAAAGCCTTTCCCTTGACGAAAACGAAACCGACATGATAAATCACGCGGTAACAGAAATGGAAACGGAACTTGGCACCGACCGCGAAGCAGCGTTAGCCGACATGCGTTATCAATTTATAGAGGATGTCTGCAAAAAATGCGTTGTTAAACCCAAGGAAAGCAGGGAATACAGGCGAAGCGTAACTTTGGACAGCATTTTAACGCACAGGATTTGGGCATTTCCTGTATTTTTGGGAATTATGTTTACCGTTTTCTGGCTCACCTTTGGCGTTATCGGAAACAGATTAAGCGCTCTAATGGAACTGGGGATCGAAAGCCTGAGCAATATCACAGACAAAGCGTTATCTGCATACGGTTTGAATCCTGTTATCCATTCGCTGATAATAGACGGGATTTTTACAGGGGTAGGCGCTGTTTTAATGTTTGTTCCGCTAATCGTTACGCTGTTTTTCTTTTTATCATTGCTGGAAGACACAGGATACATGGCGCGTGTTGCGTATGTAATGGACAAACCGTTACGCAAACTCGGGCTTTCAGGGCGCAGTTTTGTTCCGATGCTGATGGGGTTTGGCTGCACAGTTCCGGCGATAATGGCGGCAAGAACTCTTGCCAGCGAACGCGATAAAAAACTTACGATTCTTCTAACTCCATTCATGAGCTGCAGCGCGAAGATTCCAATTTACGCATTGTTTACAGCGGCATTTTTTCCAAAGTATCAGGCGCTTGTGATGATCAGCTTGTATGTGATGGGAATTATTTTTGGAATTATATCGGGGTTAATTTTGAGAAAGACGCTTTTTAAAGGCGCGCCTGTGCCGTTTGTTATGGAACTTCCCAATTACCGCTTCCCGTCATTAAAAACAGTTTTATTATTGATGTGGGACAAGGCGAAAGATTTTATCCAGCGTGCCTTTACAATAATCTTTATCGCAACGGTAATAATCTGGTTTTTGCAGTCATTTAATATCCGATTGCTTTATGTTGAAGACGGAACAGAAAGTATGCTCGCTTTAATTGGTAAATTAATCAGCGGATTTTTTTATCCTCTCGGTTTTTCAGATTGGCGCGTTTCAACTGCTCTTATTACAGGGTTCACCGCGAAGGAAGCTGTCATTAGCACGCTGGCGGTTTTAACAGGCGCAAGCATCGCGGAACTTGGAGAAACGCTTCACGCGTTTTTCTCTCCGCTGAGCGCGTTCTGCTTTTTGGTTTTTACCCTGCTTTACACTCCGTGCGTAGCGGCAATCGCGACTGTGAAGCGCGAGCTTGGAAATATAAAGGGCACAATTTTTGTCATACTGTATCAGACAGGCATTGCGTGGATGGCGGCTTTTATAATTTACAGGATTGGTCTGTTGCTTGTGTAAAATTTCAAATCATGAGATATTAACATCATGATTAGAATATCGATCCCGTACTTAATCACCATTGCCGCCGCTGTTCTGCTTCTTGTTGTCGGACACAGCATAATGACGCCTGGTATGATCAAATTTCAAAACGCCGTTAACGAAGTGGTAAAAGCGAAAGTTGAAAGAGTTATCGAAAAAGTTGAGACCAATTATGATTTTCTCGATGATTTTGACGAAGAATATGAAACTGTTCCATTAACGCCCGGCACAAAAATCATTTTTGAAGCAAAAGCGCTGGACGGCGCGCGTAAAGGTCAGACAATAACAGCGGAACAGACTTTCAGCCCGCTATTAATTGACAGATCAAAAGAAATCGAAATAGGAAATAAAGTTGTATTATTCAATAATGAAATGGGATGGTATTTTGGCGGGTATCTGCGAACAAACAAACTGCTTGGTCTTGGAATAATTTTTATTTTCTGCGTTTTGCTTTTCGGAGGAAAGAAAGGCTTTAACACAATTGTTTCGCTTAGCTTTACCTGCTCCGCTATCTTTGCAGTTTTTATTCCGTCAATTCTTTCAGGAAAAAATATTTATATAATGTCGATACTTGTCTGCGTTTACACGATGGCGATGGTTCCGTTAATCGTAATCGGATACAATAAAAAAGCGCTTGCTTCCATTCTGGGCTGCGTTGGCGGCGTTGTTGTCGCCGGTTTTATCGCGCTTGTAATGGATAAATTATTATTTTTTACCGGAATCATAGACGAACATTCGCGTTATCTTGTAAATCTTCCGGGTGACATTCAGATTAACTTAAGAGCGATAATTTTCGCGGGAATTATTATCGGCGCGATGGGCGCTGTAATGGACGTCTCGATATCTATAGCGTCTTCGTTATGGGAAATTAAAGAAAAAGCCGAGAAAATAAAATTTAAAGAACTTTTAAAATCCGGCATTACAATCGGGCGCGATATTATGGGCACAATGGCGGATACCCTCATTCTTGCGTATATCGGATGTTCATTGACTGTCGTAATACTATTAAGCATCTATTCAAGCTCTCTGTTTGGATTATTTAACAGCGAGATGATCGCGGTGGAAATTTTGCAGGCTCTTGCGGGAAGTTTCGGCATCCTTTTCGCGATGCCGCTTACGGCTCTTTTCTGCGCTTTTATTTATTTGGGAAAACCGCGCGAAGATTCCGGTTCAGTTTCTCAAGATCAAAACCATTAGTTAAAAAATCGCTTCCGAGTTCCGCCACAGCGGATTTTTTTTCCGCGCCGCCGCCCGCTTCCAAAGAGCCCAAAAGCCGCCTGAAGTGGCGGGGACCGTCTACCTGTTCAGGCGGCGCAAGACCGTCGCCTGTCACAAAACGGATTGACTCATTTTTGGAAGGCTGATACGAAGACATGATAATAACTTTAACATTCCATTTTGGACCGTATTCATACACAAGTTCTTTTTTACCGCGGAAATCAATTTCGCATAACTTTATTTTATCGTGTAAATATTCTATATTATCTTCTGTATCATTGCGATACTCTGCATCATTACGATACTCTATTTCATTACGATACATGGTATCGTTACGGTGCTCAGCATCGTGGTAAAAACGAAACCGCAGACTGCCATTCCATCCCATTCCCGTTTGAATCAGTTTATGAAGATCTTCCATTAAAAAATCATGCGGAACTATCGCCCTTCTCCACGCGTCAATTCCTGAAATGCTGATTTGAATCATGCGCCACAACTGCCCTGCCGCATTGCCTCCGTGAATAACAGTTAAATTGCTTCTTCTAAAATTATCCATTGCGGTGTTAATCAGTTCTTTAATATCGGAAAATGTGTCTATCATGCTGTCTAAAGAATTATCCATTGCGGCAACTTCGGTTTCCGCGGGAGATTCATCAAACGCGAGATCTTCCATTAACGCCGCCGCGTGTCCTTGAATCTGCGAAAGCACAATGAATGTATGGCGCGGCAGCCATGCAGCTTCAATTTCGCCTTTCTGAAGCTTCGCGGAAAGTTCTATAACAGCGGTGTGCAATTCCGCAACCCGCTGACGGACAGGTCCCGCGCCCTGATCCAAAAAAAGCGAATAGCCTTTATAAAAATCTTCCATGCTGTCAGTAATATAATCCGCAAGCAAATCCCATTCTGACTCATCCAAATGAACAACAGGCGGAACAAGGCGGTTTATAACAAGATCAATATCTTTTTCGTTTCTAAAAAACGCGTCTCTTATATAGGAAAGAATCACAAATTCGGAGATGGGAATATTTTTTTGGAATAACAAATCTTCTATAAAAGTTCTGTCAGGCGGGACTGTATAATTCTGAAGATTGTTACTGTCTGGAATTTCTTTTCCGGCAAACCAAAAACGGGTTTCAATGCCGTAGGGAACAATATCCACGCGGTTAGTTTTTTCATAAAGAAATTCCTCAAGCGAATAAGACGGCGTCTGCCTCATCCGTTTGCCGCCGAACCAATACGCGAACGCTATCTGCTCTTCCGTGCTTGCGCCGGGACCAAGCATAGCGAAGCTGTCTTCAAAACCGCTTTCGGCGGCTTCAAGCCATTGTTCCAGCTCTTCGCGTTCCCATTCATCCTTACCCGCTTTTTCAATTTCAAAACAGCAGTCCTTCCAGTCCAAAGTGCGGACTATAAAACGGTCTCCGGGAACAAAAGAGCTTTCGCGGTAAATGGCGCGCATATCCAACGTATGTATCGATACCTCCGGCGGATCTTCGTAGGGGTCGGCGTTAAACGCTTCTTCGTTTTCTGGATTGTCTCTGGCTATATACTGAGGGGCAAACTCTTCGCCGTAAACGCAATAATAGGGATACAGTTCCTCAGGCGGCGCTTCCGTGGTTGTCGCGGGAACAGCCTCTCCCTTCCAGAAAAATTTGTAGCGGTGAGGCAAAGTCAGCGGATTCGCGAAAGGAACGCAGCGGTGACCGGGAATTAAAATGCCGTTCAGCAGTTCCAGCCGCGAGGGAGTAATTGCAAAAACAGCCGGTTCAAAACAGCTCCTTCTGGAAACCCAGAATTTATTATCCTTTTTAAAAGCGATTTTCCTGATATCAAGGTAAGCGCCGATTTCTACAGCCAGTTTTTTGTCGGGTTTCTGCCCGGACGCCTGAACATAGACGGTGATGTCATCCAGTGTAAACGGCTCGACCGCGTTTTCGAGAAATTCATATAGAGCTTCTTCCTGTTCTAAATCCATTGTTTTTATGATAAAATAAAGCAGCCATCAAAATCAATATGGAGAAAATGCTATGAAGTACGGTTATTTCGATTCGGACAAAAGAGAATATGTTATTGACAAGCCCGACACCCCAGCGCCTTGGGCAAATTACCTCGGCTCACCGGCATACGGAGCGATAATTTCCAACAATGCAGGCGGCTACAGCTTTGTAAAAAGCGGCGCTGCTGGAAGGTTGATCCGTTACCGCTTTAACGAGCAGGATCGACCCGGTCGCTACATCTACATGCGGGATGACGAAGACAGCGGCGATTATTGGTCTGCGTCATGGCAGCCTGTAGGAAAGCCTTTAGACAAGTACAAATCGATCTGCCGTCACGGAACAGGTTACACCCGGATTGAAGCTGACTACAAGGAAATACAATCACAGGTTGATTACTATGTTCCGCACAAGACGGAACATAGTTCCGGCGATTACGAAGTGTGGCGGTTAAAAATTACCAACAACGGATCGAAGGCGCGAAAAATTTCTGTTTTTGGCTTTGCCGAATTTACATGCGAAAGTTTTTACGAGCAGGATCAGGTTAATCTTCAATATACTCAATTTATTACACGCACTTACTTTAAAGATAAATTTATCCTGCAGACGATAAACGAAAACTGCCTGAACGCCGTCAACGAAAGCCGCGTAGAAACGCGCTTCTTTGGTATGGCTGGCGCAAAAGTAATCAGTTACTGCGGAGACCGCGCAAAGTTCCTGGGTAACTACCGAGACTACGGAAATCCCGTTTCCGTAGAAAACGGCAAACTGGACGGCACATTAAATTACAATATGAACCCCTGCGGCGCTCTCCACACAACGGTTGATCTGGCTCCCGGTAAATCCGCAGAAATTGTTTTTCTACTTGGACAAAAACGCGAAGCGCAGGCAAATGAACTTGTTACGCGCTACGAAGACTCAACCCTCCCCGATCGCGAAATAGCGGAACTTAAAACATTTTGGCATAAAAAACTTGACAACTTTAAAGTTTCAACGCCGGATGAAAATTTTAACAACATGATAAACACATGGAACGCGTATCAGTGTTTCATCACATTTGTCTGGTCACGCGCCGCATCGCTCATTTACTGCGGACAGCGAAACGGTTACGGCTACCGCGACACTGTTCAGGATATTCAGGGAATCATTCACCTTGACCCGGACATGGCTCTGGAAAAAATCAGGTTCATGATCTCTGCGCAGGTAAACCACGGCGGCGCCCTTCCGCTTGTAAAGTACAATCACAACCCCGGCAGCGAAGATAAACCCGAAGACGAATCTTACAGAAAGAACACAGGGCATCCGTCTTACCGCGCCGATGACGCGTTATGGCTTTTCCCAACTGTCTGGAAATATGTAGCCGAAACAGGCAACGCGGCGCTGTTAGACGAAGTTATCCCATACGCGGATAAAGGAAAAGATTCGCTCTTTAACCATTTATTAAAAGCGATTGATTTTTCTCTTAACCACCTTGGCATTCACGGATTACCCGCAGGTCTTCACGCCGACTGGAACGATTGTTTAAGGTTAGGCGCAAAGGGCGTATCCGTATTTGTCGCCTTCCAGTTGTATTACGCGTTTGAGATTATGATCCGTTTTGCGAAATACAAAAAAGACAGCGCGACAGAAAAGAAAATGGAAAAATTAAAATTCAAGTTCGGTAAAATAATTGAAGATCGCTGCTGGGATAAAGATCGATTTATTCGCGGCATAACCGAGAAAGATCAAGTTGTCGGCAAGGGCGGTGACCCCGAAGCAAGCGTTTGGTTAAATTCGCAGAGCTGGGCTGTAATTTCCGGTTTTGCCGACGAAGCAAATCCCTCAGGAGGAAGAGGCAAAGCAATACTCGATTTAGTACACAGGGAGTTAAACACAAAATACGGCGCGCGTCTTATGGCTCCTTCATACCGCAAACACGCTTTCGACGGCGCGCTTGCGCTTTTATTTAATCCGTCAACAAAAGAAAACGGCGGAATCTTTTTACAGTCGCAGGGCTGGATAATTTTAGCCGAAGCGCTGCTGGGACGCGGGGAGCGCGCTGTTGAATATTATTTAGAAAGCTGCCCCGCCGCGCAAAACAACATCGCGGAAACCCGCTTAATGGAACCCTATGTTTATTCGCAATTTACAGAAAGCACAGACAGCCCCTTTGAAGGACGCAGTCACGTCCACTGGCTGACAGGCACCGCAAGCACAGTGATGGTCGGCAGCGTAGAAGGCATTTTAGGTTTACGCCCTGACATCAACGGACTGCGCCTGTCACCTGCAATTCCTGCCGCATGGAAATCCTTCACAATGGAAAAAGTTTTCCGCGGCAAAAAATTGAACATAAAAGTAAATAACCCAAACAACCGCGAAACAGGCTGCCAAAAACTTACAGTCAACGGAGAGCCAATGCAAGGGAATTACATTCCCGCCTCGGCGTTAAAGGCAGAAAATGAGGTTGTGTTGGAGATGTAGAGGGGGGGATTACTACAAACTAGAAATATAATTTTCTACTCTTTGCATTTTTACTTTAATTATGGTAAAATTTAAATATGGAAGCGGAAATTCAATTGGAAGTTGATAAACTTAAAGAACTCATAATAAACACCGTGCCTGTAGAGCAAATATATCTATTTGGTTCTTATGCATACGGTACACCGCACAAAGATTCCGATCTTGACTTTTACATAGTACTAAAAGAAAACCTTCCAATGAGAGACCTTGATGCAGGGCTTCAAATCAGTTTGGCAATTGCACGTAAAAAATCAATGCCTGTAGATATAATCGCAAAAAATAAAAAAGATTTTTTAAGCCGTCTTGATGATTTTACCCTTGAACGTAAAGTAACAAGGGATGGAATCAAAATATATGGCTAAACAGACGCACACCAAAAGTTCGAACACTGTCAGGGAGTGGATACTGCTTGCCGATGACGATTTTGATGTTGCGGACTATTTAGCTGAAAACAAACGCCCAATTCCAACAGCAATAATTGCTTTTCATTGTCAGCAAGCGGTAGAAAAATATCTTAAAGGCGTTTTAGCATTTCTTGGAGAAGACCCGCCTTTTATTCATGATTTAGATAAACTTTGTTCTTTCGCCGAAAAACATCGTCCTTCATTTAACAGTATTGCAATATTATGTGCAACAATAAATTACTTTTCCGTTCAACCTCGTTATGATCGCGGTCTGTGTCTTTCTGAAGATGATATGCGTATAGTGCTTGTACATACAAAAACAATCAGAGAATTTATAGAGAAAGAAGTCCCGGAATTATTTATGGCTGAAATTGATTAAATAATAAAAAAGGAAAATAATAACTTGTATTATAATTATAATAAGGAGATATCAGAATGAAAAAGCTTATTCCCATACTTATTATAACTTTATTATTTTCGTCAGCCTGCAACTCTTCCAGAACGGAAACGAAAGCAATCACGCCAACAATTACACAGGAGGAATTAAATATGACAAATTCTACGGATACGCCTAAAATATTAGTAGCATATTTCTCATGTACCGGAAATACACTCGCTGTAGCAACACACATAGCGGATGAATTAAATACGAAAACTATAATCACAGATCTCCACGAAATAAAACCGGAAACGCTCTATACATCAAAAGATTTAAATTGGAGAGATAATACAAGCCGGGCAAGCAAAGAGAACGCGGATTCTTCTTCCCGCCCATCTATATCGGGAAGTGTTCAAAACATGGAAAATTACGACATTGTATTTTTGGGTTATCCCATTTGGTGGGGACAAGCGCCGAAAATTATTTATACTTTCATGGAGAGTTATGATTTTTCCGGTAAAACAATTGTGCCATTCTGCACATCAGGCTCAAGCGGTATCGGCTCCAGCGCTGTCAACCTTCACAAGCTATGTTCCGCCAATACAGTCTGGCTTCCCGGTTTTCGTTTTGCCGCTAACGCTTCGCGCTCATCTGTAAAAACTTGGCTTGATGGGCTGGGTTTGGATATTAACGCAAAGTAAAACTAAATTTTATTAGGTTAATAAGTGAATTAAATTAATTTAAAAGCTATCTTGCCTTAAATATTCTCAACCTGTTATACTCCAAACAGGGAGAAAAACGTGCCACAAACCATGACTTTAGACGAAAAACTTGATATTACGCTTAGAGCTTTTGCTTTGAAAGATACCGGAGATGAGGAAGGTTTTAGCCGTCTTTTAAGAACAGCTCCTTTACCCCCTTATTTGGCAAAAATTTATAAAGAAAAAATTGGCGTAGAGCAGCTTTTAAAAAGCGGTTGGAATCTATCAGAGGCGGAGGCAGAATTTGGACCTGATTGGCTTACTCGATAAAATTATTGAGGCTGCAACAACGATTGATTATGGCAGAAAAGGTTTTGCTACCAGAGGAAAAGCGGAGGAAGGACGTTTAGCTTACGAAAAAGGAATAGTTTCAGCTCTATCTGTTTTCAAAGATGCTCAATCAACGATTGACCCTCAAATTATAATTCTAATCGAATATACCTTTTTGAATCAAGAATTCCAATTTTGCGATAAAACCGATACGGATAGTCTCAGCAGTCTTACTCAGGCGATACAAAGTTTTGATGATGCTTTTCTTGTTCTTAAAATTGTCGATGATAATAATGCTTATCAATTTGTTGATAAAGCCTTCCCACACAATGAAAAATACCGTGAAAAAGGCTTTCCGAGAGATTCGTACCATATTGCATGCAAAGCTCACAGAACAAGATTGAAAAATATTCTCCGCTCTCCTGGAATAGACCCAATCGAAAAAGCCTTGCTCAAACAGCGTTTTGCCAATATGGCTACCGGACAGACAGGATATTTGAATAAGCAGAAAAAAGTAATGTTGATTCCGTTTTAATTGACAGTTGACTTTCGATTTACAAAATTAAAATAATTATATCTTTGGGATGAAGGCTTGTTATATGAGGCAATTAAAAAAATTTGATTTGTTTTGTAACCTTCCTTTATTTAATTTTAAAATGTCTGTCATTTCAATCCATTTTCTTTTGCGTATGCCCGTACGCTTTTCTTCTTCCAGTATTTAAATTTGATTGAATTACGCTATCCATGGTGTATAGTTATCCACAACCACGCTATAAAAATTGGGTGGCTGCTGCCATTGCTAGTTCTGAATAACTGGATCATCTTGATACGATTTTAATATTTTTTAACGAAGTAAAAAAAGCCTTTGCGTAAGGTGAGTTAATATAAAAAATATTTAAAAACTTAGAAGTAAAACTTAGTTATATTGATACTTTTTAATAAATATTATATATTAATAAAAAGAAGTATATATGAAGTTATTAAACAGCATAATAATTACCGTTTTAGTTTCAATTTTTTCATTAATTGGTTGTTCTGACAATGATATAGATACAGGTACCACAACTATAGGAAATGCATTAATTTACCCATTTGCAAATGGTATGCCAAAATTCACAAATGTTACCTTTAAAGTTGAAAATGAAGCAATAGATTTATATTCTGTAAGAGCAAATAATATATATACATGGGGTGAATTAGTTGGCGACAACCTGACATCAAGAATAGGTGTTGCAATGTTCGACATGAAAGGACCTGTAAATATTGAAATAACCTTTCCGTCAACCCCGTCAAATGTCATCATTCGTCCTATTATCAGCGGAATTACTCCTACAATTAGCGGAAACAAGATTACATTTACTATAACAGAAGCAAATCAATACAGTGTCGAATATAATAATACAAGTATCAATAATCCTGCAAATTCTATTCTCGTTTTTGCAAATCAAAATGAAACCTTTAGAGGATCGATAGTACGACAAGCCGGTATATATAAAGAAAATATTTCTGTTGGAGCAAATCAAACTCTTTATTTAAAGCCTGGCGCTGTAATTCGCGGCAGTGTTACATTGACTGGTAACAATAGTAAAGTTATTGGTAGAGGTATTATTGATGGTAGTATATTTACAAATTGGATTAATGATGGTTGGAGACCAGTACTTCCAATAAATATAAATGGCAGAAATAATGTTGAAATAACAGGAATTACAATATTTGACTCAAACGCATGGAATGTGGAAATACGGAATTCAACTAATGTTAATATTTCCAATTTAAAAATTGTATCTTCCAGAAGCAATAGCGACGGTATTTCAATACAAAGTTCAAACAATATAAATATTGAGAATTGTTTTATCAGATCATGGGACGATGGTATTGTTATAAAAAATTATGATAAAGCAATGAACTCTCATACAATAATTGCTAAAAATGTACGTATGTGGATAGACCTTGCTCAAGCGTTAGAGATTGGTTATGAAACAAATAAAGGCGATAACGGAAATAATCCGAATCCAAAAATATATAATGTACTTTTTGAAGATATAAATATTTTACACGCGCTGCATAAAGCTCCTATTTCTGTTCATAATGGTGATAACGCAGTTATTACTGATATCATTTTTAAAAATATTACAATAGAAAATTATTATACAGGACAGGGAGACGGATGGAATTATTTAATAGATATTACAAACGCTACTGCTACAGAATTAGAAGGTACTCCTTCATGGACAACAGTAGAAGCTCGCGGAAGTATTTCAGGTCTCCTTATCGAAAATGTAAATGTTCTTGGCGGAAGAAATCCAACAATAAATGTAAACGAAAGATCGGGCTTTCGATTTTTAAATGGTTCTGCTGGCGGCACAATATCCGCAACTGTAAAAAATATTTTCTACATGGGAATTCCGTTAGAGTATTCCACAACAAATACGGGTGTAACACTAACTTGGGAAAATAATATCAATGTAGGAGGTGAAGTCGTAACAGCTCAATGGTCATCATGGAATACATTTGATGACTCCAGTGAAGGTGGAACATCAAATATCAATTTATCTGAAACAAACGGTGTTTTTTCAATTTCTGGAAATATTACTAATGATGCGACTTATGTCGGATATGTCGGTTGGACTTTTGAGCCTAATAATGCTACACTTAATGCTTTAAGAACGGCAACATCAATTTCTTTTAAGATTACAGGTGATGGAAAAACATATAGATTAATATTACCTACAAGTGATATAACTGATTATTGCTATTATAGTGCTTCATTTTCAACAACATTTGATACTGAAACCATTATAACAGTTTATTTAGGTAATTTCACACAACCAAATTGGGGTGTTCAAAAAGCCTTTAATAAACCGCTTATTCAAAATGTACAATTTCAAACAAGTGACGGTGATTTAGGATATTTTAATCTTACTATTAATGATTTAAAAATAAATAAATGAAATAAATATAGTTTTTAAGTATTTTAAGGAACCTTCGAAGAAGCAAGAGAATTCTACCTTTTACAGTCAAAGCTGTGTGCAAACACAAATTTAATCAATCAACCTTAAACTTGGAAACTTCCTTCAGTAAAGAATCAATGGCTTCGCTGTTCTTGCTGCTCATTTCGCTGACTTGGTGTACCGCGGCGTTTACCTGTTCCGCTCCGGTTGCCATTTCGTTCATGCCGCCTGTGATTTCCTGCGTGGCTTTTTCAAGGTTTTGACATTCGTGCATTACTTCTTTACTGCCGTTAAGCATTTCTATAGAACCTGTCTTTAACTGATGCGTTGTTTCATTTAAACCGCTTGCGCTGTGCAGAAGCTGCTTGCTTCCTTCTCCCTGTTCTTCCATCGCATTGCGGATGTTTTCTTCCTGCTGTGAAACCGTTTTAACGCTTGTTTCAATTGCTTCGAATCTTGCCATTACGTTTTCGGTGGAGCCTGTTATTTTTTTAATTGATTCGGCGATTTTCTTGAGTACCGCGCCTATTGTTTTAGACTGCTCGCTGGAACTTTCAGCCAGTTTGCGAATTTCATCGGCGACT
>Ga0209755_10003915_pt1 | contig 18102 bp, 17 predicted proteins | sample TergutCo191P1_FD_187301 | JGI IMG/M metagenome (GOLD analysis project Ga0209755, IMG submission 187301) | Cornitermes sp. P1 segment gut microbial communities from Petit-Saut dam, French Guiana - Co191P1 (SPAdes) (version 2) | ecosystem: Host-associated > Arthropoda: Insects > Digestive system...
ATGCGGTATGGTATGGTTTTCCATGCCATACCGTTTATTAAGGTAGGTATATAACATGAAAATATCCGTTTTATATTTTATTTTATTGTTTATGTTCTCTTCATGCGATTTATTTAATAAAAATACCATTGAAGGAGAACCGTCTTATACTGCAAAAATCGTTTGGGATTCCGGCTTGTATAGTAATTCTTATGGATCTCATACAGTTTATGAAGATTTTATTTACTTTTATGAACGTCCGCCAGAGTATACAACTGTTAATATTTATTCTTTGACAAAACTTGATGCAAAAACCGGCAGATTAATTTGGCGTAGTTTAGAATTTTCTAATATTGTTCCCTGCCAGCCTGCAATAATTGGCGAATATGTTTATGTTTTTTTGGAGCCAAATTATATCGTATCCTTTAATAAAGAAACAGGTGAGCATACTGCAATAATAGAAGTAGACATTGAAGAAAGAAATTTTGAAATGAACTGGAATGTTATCGCATATCAGAAATATATTTATATGGGTCTCTGGAGATGGACAGATTCATATTTTGTACGTTTAGATTTAGATTTAATAAAACATAACAATAATTTTGATGAAATTCAGATAATAACTCCGGAAATATTATGGGAGCCTGAATTCTTTAATCTTGTAACCGCAAAACCGGTTGTATATAACAATGTTATATATACATGTACTTCTTCTCCAGGTGCTATTGATCCTGTAGAAATAGCAGGTTTTGATACAAATACAGGACAAATAAAATTTTACATAACTTTTGGCGGTTCTGAAGACAATGTTGAGGATATTTTTTTGCCTGAAACTGGCGCGGGAATAGTTGGCAATCCCATATTTATTCATAACAATATATTATATTTTCTGCGCAGGTCAATATCAGCATGGAATATTAATACGGGGGAAAAGCTTTATCGTCATGTCTTTACAAATGATATTCCAATTCATAAGTTATATGCTGCCGCTTCTTTACAGCCTATTTATTACAAAGGCAGAATTTATTATACTAATGATACTGGTGATCTTGACGGTTCTCCAATGGGTTTTCGTAACATACATTGCATAGACGCTTCAACAGGGAAACTAGTATGGAACGCAATCGCAAAATATTCAGAATCATTAATAACAAATCCTATAATTGCCCACGATCGGCTCTACATTTCCCAATATCACGGGTTTTTTGTTTATAATCCTGTAAATGGAAAGCTTATCGGCGTAGACAGGTCTTTTTGCGGAGCAGGTCTTTTTGGACGTAATATCTTGTACAATGACTACATGATTTGTATACAAGAAGATGATTACGGAGACGGCAAACTTGTAGCCGTTTATGTAGGAAAATAATAGGAGAAATAAAATGTTAAATGAAAAATTAAAACAAAAAACAGCGCTAATCATGGCGGTTTTGTTTTTATCCGGCGGTGTTGTTTTCGCAAATGACGCAGATGATCAAATTACTTTGCCAAAGAATACCCTTTCCCTTGATGTCGGCCACTCGTTACTCTTTCTTTCTATTACCGGAATAATGAATCTTATGGATTATTCGGGAACAGCTTTTGGAATTGGAGCGCAATACGAAAGGCAGATAACGGATAAAGTAAGCGCGGTATTACTGTTTGGATACAGTACATTTGATATGTCAAGAGATAATTTCAAGTGGAATATGTCATCTTTCTCTGCGGACGTTCAAGGGCGTTTTTATCCCGGACAAGGAGGATTTTTTGTAAGCGGTATACTCGGTTATGCAAATATTTTTGCGGACATTAACGAAAAAAAAGCCCTGACGCATTATTTCAAGCTTGGCGGTAAATTAGGCTGGAGAATTGATTTTGGCAAGCCCGGAGGTTTTGTCTTTGAACCCGCAATCGGTTATTACGGTACACTCGGAAAAAATCTTGATATAGATTATGGTTATGATGAAGAGTTATCATTCTTTAACAACATGTTTCATTTGCTTGATAATTCCATGGCAAGAATATTGTTTACAGACGGTCTGCGGCTTTCTCTTTGCTTAGGCTATAGGTTCTAAAAAAAAGGTAATTTATGTTTTTTTACAGTAATAAAAACAAACGGATCTTCTCAAGTTTTTGCTTGGTTTTTCTGTTTATTACAATCATTTTGAATAACGGCTGCAAAAATGATACGTCAGATATTCAAATACAGCTTAGGGTAAGGGCATCTTTTAGATCAGGCGGTACGGACACAATACAGGCAAAAGTATTTGTAGAAGGCACTGACGGTAATGCTGTTTCAGCTGCGGTGGTTACAGTCAGAGACAGCCTTAATACGGTGACACAGCTGGAATATAATTTGTCTGCTCATTCATACAACGGAACACTGGAAGAACCTCAGGGTAATACCAATTACATTGTAGAAGTATCTACCGTTCTTTCCGGAAATATTATCATGCTTACCGTGCCCTTTTCTAAACTGGCTAATGCGCCCATTGTTACGGTATTTCAGGACGCTTCAGGTAACTCTGTATTGCATGGACAATCATTGATATCAGCTCAGCCTATACAAATCGGCTGGGCTGACAGCGGAGAAGGCGCGGTATATCATGTATCGCTAAGAACTATGTTAAGAACCGTTTATGCTGTTTCTACAGAAGCGCGTACTGTAACACTGCCGCCAAATACCGTTCCGTCAGGATCGTATTTATTGGAAATTTCCGCCCAGAAGACACACGGTGACATCTATTTCAGAACTGCGCCGTATTCTTCGACTTCATTTCTAACAGCGCCAATGGTAAGCTGCAATGTTAATTAGACGATTGTTATTACTTTTATTCAGCATATTGTTATTCTCCTGTACAGATGTTATTACAATTTATAAAGATATTATTGATTTTTCGATAACAAGTCCAAGAGATAATTGGACATATTATGAAGACACTAAGATAATGCTTGCGGTTAATGTTAATACGAATGACATATTGTGGACATCGGATATATCAGGTTATTTGGGCGAAGGTAACCATCTTACTTTGTTTCTTCCGACCGGTTTTCACCGTATAAATGCTGAAATCAAAGGGGTAATCAGGGAACAGCATATAATTGTTTCTCCTAATGCTTCTGAATATAATTCCCGTACAATTTTAATTAATCATTCTCCTTTAGAAATTATGGCAAAAAGAGGAAACTATTATTCTTATTCCTATACTAATAACGGCACTGTTAACGACTTTAGAATATTGCCTTTGCAGGATACGGTAAGCGCTTCTACTCACGCTGAACTTGATGGAGCATTTAGTTTAAAATCAAATTCACCTCAGTCATCGGATTGCCCTCGCATTGGCATTCGCCTTCCGATGCCCCAAAATACCGGCTTTGTCAGCACTGTAAGAAAAAATATGCGTTCAGCTGACGGTTACAATATAGGCGCAAAACGTAATTTTTTTGTTGTTAATACCAAAAATCAGTTAGGAGTTGCGCATAATCTGGAAGCGGAATTAATCTATCAATCTGAAATTTTATCTGTCTGGGTTACAGCTTCAGACCTGATATCCGAAGACATTCTGAACGAATGTATGCAGATGCTTAATACGCATATTATCCCTAGAGTAGAATCTTTGTGGGGTAAGGCAGCTGATATAGACGGAGACGGACATATTGCCCTGCTTTTTTCTCATACAATTAATGACGAGCAGCTGGCTCTTGGTTTTTTTAACCCTGCCGACTTTTTCTTACGAAACACCGACATGCAATCAGCAGCATACAATCCGTCAAGCAATGAAATGGATATTATTTATGTTGCCATACCCGATGCCAATCCCGGTTCTTCATATTCTAAGGAAAATATAATCGTAACGATTGCGCATGAATTAACTCACGCGTCAACGTTTACCGTAAAAACATGGAACCGGCTTAGAAACGGAGATACTTCCGCAATGAGGGAAGAACTTTTTCTTGACGAAGGCTGGAGCCATCTCACGGAAAATCTTATTGGCTTAGGCATTAGCGGCGGAAACATAGGATTTTTAAAACGTTTTTTAGACAATACATCTATGTACTCCTTTAACGGTCTTAATCGTCTAGGCCAGATTGACAGCGCCGGCATGAGGGGCGCAATAACACTTTTTCTTTCATGGCTGTTTTGGGAAGCCGGCGGCATGTCATGGCGCAGCGCAAACCTTGTCGAATTTATTGATCATGGAGGTATCGCTTTTTTGCAAAGAATGATCGCTTTGAAGGAAACAGGATGGGACAGCATTGGAATAGCGTTCGGACAGCCGACAAATTTATTATTCAACGAAATGCTTGCCGATATTAACAAATATATATTATCTGGCAAAAGCTACTCATATAGAACTGATCCTCTAACGGGCGAAGCTGTAGATTTTTTTGTAAACATGGGAAGTTTTTATTATTCCGGCGCTTCTGTTTTAGTGCATATTGGCTTTCCTGTAAAGTCATCGATTTTCAATCCTGTTACGTTATTACCGTGGTCATTTGTTTTTTATGACGCTTTTTTTATACCCAATGATTCGTTTATTATATTAGACAACACAATGAATAGCGGCAGTGTATTTTTTTCATATTCAAAAATTCCTTAATTAGATAACGCAAAGATGATAGGCACTTCTTTCTCATGTTTTTCAATTCTTAGCATCCCTTCTATAATATTCTATTTTTTCTTCACACTAAATAGCCGCATTGCACGTGGCCGTCAAAACAACCACTTCTACCACAAGTAAAAAAAGTATAGTAAACTTCTATCAAGATTAAATTCTAGAGGAAGAAGATGAGGTACATCGAAGAAAAAACAATGCGGTTAGTAGTTTGAAAAAACAGCGGTATAGGTGCGGGTGTATGAGAAGTAAAACAAATTAAACCAGTAAACATTTATCAACAAGACAAAAGCGGTGAATGAAGCGTAACAAGATTTTGTCAAATAATTTCTTAAAGGGTACTCTGGTTTTCTTCAGACAGACATAAGCATGGGTTTTGTAGTTGCTATCATTAAGTAGATAATGTCCTGTTTTTGTTTCGTAAGAATAACTGTAATTAGTCCGGTGAATACTGGTAACATCATGGTTTTCTTCTTTTAAAAAATAGGTTTTTAACAAATATTTTGCAGTACTGAGGCAGTAATGGTGAGAAAGTATATCCACGTGCCGGTATCAGCGCTTCAGCTCGTATTATCATTGTTCGTGATACTGTATTCAGAATGTTCCTTAGAAAATTTGATTATATTAATTAGATTCTGTCAGTAATAATTTAGGCATATTATATGCAGACCACTTTAAAACAATTTATATTTAATTTATTTTTATTATTAAATTTTGATTTTTCTGCATGGTTTAAAAGGTTTTAGTGATGTTCTATTTTCAATATATGTGAAATCGCTTATTGCTTTCTCTGCACAGACATAGATAAATTTTTTTGCATTATATTTTTGCTTACTTCTTGTATCAATTCCTCTTATATAAATATCCAGATAAGAATCATGATCATCATGTTTCTTATCAATTCTTATTGTTTGTTCTGATAAATTATCATACCAAGGACATCTTTGTTTTATTTTTTCGAAATATTCTCCAAAATCTGAATAATTATTCTTTAACTCATTAATAACCTTATTGATTGAATTAATAAATTGAGTTTCTTGCCTCTTAGTAAGTACGATTTTTATTTCTTTTCCGCACAGCCTGCCTTTGCAGTCTATTCTCATAATATTTAAACAAGATGGAAAGTGTAATATGTTATAGTAATTATCTACTAAAATTTTTGTCATATTTTTATTTGAGTCATTAAAATAATCTATAAATGTATGCAGATTATCAATTAGATATTCCTTTAATCCTTGAATATATATGTCTACAACTGATTGAAAATAATCATTACTCAGTGGTTCAAAAAATATATATGCATTTTTAGACATATTTCTATGTTGCCTCTGTAATCAAATTATTAAAATATTGATTTACACATGATTTTGATTTAATAAAAAAAACATCATTTAAATCCATGTACATATTCAATCTTACAGTAATATCCTCTGTATGAGGAAATTCTAGAAAATAATTGCTGTTAGCATAACAAATATAATGAATTGGTATTCTATTATTTAATCCTATACGAGATTCTTTATTAATTATTGGAAGTATCCTATCCATCAAGTCTTCATTTTCTTTTGCTTGTGTATATAAATATACCTCAATCCCTTTATTGTGTAAAACTTTCAAGCAATTAATTATTTTTTCACGTATTATTAAATTCATTCTCCAAAATGAACCAGATACAAATGTAAGCTTCTTTTCTTGCTCGGCAAAATCATTATTAGCTATTAATTCTAGATATTCAAATACCCCATTACATGATGGATTACTCATTAATTTTGTATTGCAACAAAAAAATATTTTTTTATTTAGAAAAACATATTCTTCTTCTTCAAATAATTTAATAAATTTTTTAAATGCTTTATACTGTGATGGTTCAGGAATGCCATTATTTTTATAAAATTTAACACCTCTTTTCATATTGCCAGCTAGGAAATTATTATAATTCTCTAAAAATGTATCAAATAATATATCAATGCGAACCTTAAAATTATCAGAAGTCCCTTGAACTGTATGGGAAGGTTGTAATTTTTTACCATAAGGAGCACGGAAAAAATTTACACACGCATGTGGTGTGTTTCGAGGTATTAGGGAATAATTCATTACATTATGTCCGTTTTACGAATTCTTTAAGAATTCCAATCTTTAATTTTGTCATAAAATCTCCTTTGATGTCCAGTTTAAGACTGGAACTGATCCCTAAAATTATAACAGGTTAACATACTGTATTTTTTCTTATTGTTTCTAAACAAATTATTTTTGTCAATAGTATGTATTTATTTTATCGACAAAAAAACGAAACGTATTTATATATAATAACTTTATTTATTTTAAACTCACTATGTGAGATTGGCTTAATAACATAACTAAATATGTTAATTTAAGAAGAAAAAGTCAACAAATTAAGCGGATATTCACGAAAAAACTATGGTTTTAATTATTATTCTTAACTGGTATTCTGGTTTAACGTGATCAGAGTTTTGGCAACAGGCTGTCTGTTTAAACGATAAATGCATATTACTGTCCACATTGTTCTTTATTCTATGTTCTTTCTTCATTGTTCAGTTTATATTCATAAAACAATTCCCTCAATCTCCATTTCCCTCATCAACAGCAAATTTTCAGAAATAATATCTATTTGCTGTTGACTAAATTCACTAAATTGCAAAACATAATATTCTGATCCCCAAACTTCATTACTATTCTTTGTTATTTCCTTTAAAATAGCATACATATCTAAAAAGTTATTTTTTATAATAATATTTTTTGTTCTTTCCGTCATTATTCCCCCCTAATAAAAAAAAATAATAATAATTTTAATCGTCAAATATTATTTTTAATTTATTGTTTATTGTTGTTTGTTATATTTTTTTAGTACGATAATGTCAGTATTTCCCAACCCATATATCAGAGACAAGGTAGCTTTTTTGGTCATAAAGGGGGCAACTAATATACGATTAATTTGCAAAATGTGCGCTAAAACCTGCGGCGTTCGCTCAGTAATCTTTTAAGAAAGACCGCCGCAGTCAGTCGGAAAATGTTGCGTTTATTATAGTTAGCGGCTATAAAATATTTTTAGTTAAAGAATATTATCAAGAGCCCACCTACAAATATTTCTACACATCAGTATCATCACCTAATAAAATCATATCTATAATCAATCACATTTTTCGCCCTTGCTCAATTCCCTTTCTTCACTCTTCATTTCTCACTTCTCACTTTTCATTCTTCTCTGTTCATTGCTCTTTACGTTATACGCCACTATACAAATAATTATTTTCAAAAAAATTAATATACTCTGGACATCTTAACAATTATGTAGTATATTTATTATATCAACTATTATCAGCAAAAGAAGAAAATATTTTCTATTGCCCCATCCCGCCGTATGGTAGGACATAACCCCAACAATTTATTTTATAGTTTCTTTTAGGATTGTTTTATTATGGTATTATAATATGTTATACGACATATATATTATTTTAAAACAAGTCCGCCCCTTGCCATAGCTGCAAAGGTAATATTTTATTTTAGGAGTTTGAATTATGTGTACAAAGTTTAAGTATCAGGATTATACCGACTTCAAAGCCCCTGCGGAATTTGAAAAGCTGATCTATACTCCGCAATTCTCAGCGGAAACTTCCGGAGCAGTCCGCCGTCTGGCATGGTTTATGGAAACCCACATGACAAAGGCAGTCAAGGCAGTAATAGAAGCCCTACCCGCCGTCATTGACCCGTCAAAAATCTGTTTATCATGCAAAGATAAAACAGAGTGTAAAATTTGTATATTTAGCCGTCAATATACTGCGGAAGATAAAGCGGAATTATTAGCAGTAATAAATAATAAAAAGAGGTAATACAATGATGTTACCAGTATTCAGCGGACAAAATTACAGTTATTCATACGAAACAAATACAGGACATTATCTCCTTTATGATAGCAGGTATAAAACCCATGCTTATTTACAAGGAGATGATGCCAGGATTTTCAGAGAACAAATTGAAATCATTGACAACCTAAAAGACCCCGAAAACAAAACAGGTCTTTTAACAGAACAAACCATCATCATATACTTATAAAGTAAAATCGCCGTCAGGAGTTTCACACCTCCGGACGGCTAACATATTATTTTCCCTTCTCTTAATTGTCAAATAACTCCGCAATACAAATGAAAAAGTAATGTTTCCAGTTATCTTGAAGTTTCGCTAAACCTCAAACCTTCGCTAACCATTTCTCACTTCTCATTTATTAAGTTGCCTTTGTTTTCAAAACAAGCATATTACCCTTCGGTCTTGTTACCAAAAACCCATCACGCTTACGGAAGCGGAGAAAAATCTCCCCATATTCCATACTCTCCGTAGTAGCGTCAAATTTCTTTATCTCAATCCCTTTCCGGTTGCCATGCTGAATTCTTTTAGGATTAAGAAACGCCGCAAAAATTTCATTCGCCTTTATATCCGCAATTTGCGGAAGTATTGACACCTCATGATAAGGATAAAGGTCGAGCTTGCCGGGCATAGCTTCAGTAGGACGCCTCCAAATCGGATTTCCGTTTTTATCCTCGATGTTCGCAACATGATTAAGTACCGTCTCATTGATGAACCAACAGCAGTCTTTTCTTTCTTCCGCAGGTACTTTATAAACAGCGTCTCTAAAATCTTTCCATGTTAAATCGTTGATTGTAGCCCCTTTAATCTCCACTTCCGTAACATCGGAACACGCCATAGCTCCGATAAAAGGATCATTATCAGCCAGCAAACATTGACGATCAAATTCCTGACCGTAAACCTCGATAAATTCATCAATAAACATTTGCCCCAAATCGACAAACACATCCTCCTCAAATTCATCAAACCACGGAATATAGCCGGCCAAAGTATAAGCCTTTAACTCAACACGCTCCGCCCCCTTCGGCTTACTCCCCTTGATCTGTTGACCGTAGGCAGTAAGCCAGTTAAGCTCAACGCCTCCTCTGTCGCGAGTAGGCAGAAATATCGAAGGTCCAATCATCGGACGATGCCGAACCAAATTCATCATCACAGATTTTTTAGCAGCATCCTGCATAATTTCAGTTTCATAAATCGGATTGATAAGATACTGATCATTAGTTGCCATGTTTCCCATCGGATCGCCAAGAAGCGATCCGCTTCCAGCAGCTTTAGAAACCTGAAAACCTTTTTCATTCCAGAAAACATCTTTAGGGTTAGTCCAATTATCATTTTTCAAATTAGGTGAAAATGATAGCTCTGCTAATGCCTTATGGTTTCCAGACCACGCCGCAGCAATACCCCTTCCAAGACTAAACAGAAGTTCCCGTCTTGAAAGTTCACGAGGAGCGGAAACCTGCGATTTTATTTCACCCCTCAACGCCTTTACAGTTTCTTTCAAAGCGTCAATCTCCGCAGACCCCTCATTGCTGACACTTTCAAGAGTTTTTACAATCTCTTCAAGTATCAATTCTTTTTCCTGAAAATACGTTGAAGCCGTTTCACTATTCGTGAACCCCGTCAATTCGATTTTCTTCATTGCCGCAATTTTAGCCTTAATAGCCCTTAACAATTCTTCCATACCGTACCCCTTAAAAATTATTTATAAAGCCGCCCCAAAACGGATTGGCATAATCGCTATTATTATTTTTTACTTCTAATTTTTCACTTTTCATTTTTGTTAAAGCGTATGGATTAGCCGGAACATTACAAATCGAAAATTCAAGAAGCTCTTGTTTGCGAAAAATTAGACAAGTCTCATCATCCGCATTTTTCCGATCATGAATTTCAATTTCCAAAACTCTGAACCCAACCGAACCTGCCCGAATAACGCCAGCTTTAACACGCTCCCCAATCGACCACCCAAACGGATCAAACTCTTTAGAATTAAAGAACACAAACCCATGCAAACCTTCATTATTAACAGACAAATTTTCCATTTTCCCAATCGCCGGAATATCGTACCGATGCGCCCACTGTACAACCGGATTTTTCATATATTGCTTAAAATCCCACCCAAGCGGATCAACCCTTTCCCCATACCGATCAAGATCAAAAGTAGAAAGCGTCCATGCATAACCTTCCAGATCATTTTTCTCTTCTAACTGTTCACTTTTCATTTGAAAAGTCGCAATCAATTCAACATCCTGTGAAATTTTTTGAATGCCAGCCGCTTCTTTTTTAACTCCTAAAAATTCAAGCAGCGATAAAGTATCACCATCTCTAAATTCCCCGCTCTTAGTCCTCAAAATCATAATTCAACCCCCATTAAAAATTAAAAAACAAAGAATGAAAAATATATATTTCCAATCTCATATCTGTTATTTCGCCCTCAATATTTCAAATCCCGCTCCTCACTTCTCATTTGTCAAATAATTCCTTTTTCAACAACATATTTTAAAACCTCATATTTGCTATTCATACCGCATTTTCTGAATATTTTTGTTTTATGATATTTAATCGTATGCAAAGTAACACATAGTTTTTTTGCTATTTCTCTATCTTTAAGGTTAAACATTTTTATAATTTGAATTTCCCTGTCAATAAAAGCAACATCGAACATAGGCAAAGTCGATACACTATTTATAAACTTTTCAGCTTCAACAGGAAAATAAGTATCACCCAACATAATATTTCTGATAATTTTAATAACTTTTTCCTCAGTCTCTCTTAACGAAAAATAACTTTCAGCTCCTGCATTTAAAAACCTTGCAATAGAGAAAGGCGAAATCTCATAAGCCCCCCAAATAACAATATGTAAATTTTCATTATTCTTTTTAATTTTATTTACATATTCATCTGTAACATCATTAAAAAAACACTGTTCAATAAAAATAAATTTTGGGAAATAATTATTAATTCTAGTAAACAAATCCTTGTCATTACCGGCAACATAAACCCGAAAATTAGCATCGTATAATTTTTCACGAAGCATATTAACGAGAAATCCGGCAGTAGAAGCAATGACAACGGAATTATTAATCACTAATCCCCCCGCCGTCATTTACACTTACAAGATTTTTCGGCTTATGCCAAACATCGCCCCATGCTTTAGGCTCTTTGCCCCTCTCCTTTAAAACATCATTAATCGTTTTTATACCTGCGTTTATTTCCGCAATATCTCTTTTACTCTGTGCATCCTCACTCTCCTGAAGCTCCGGAATATCCCATAAATCAAATACACCCTGTTCTTTTAAACCAAATCGAATAAAAAATTGACTTTCAAGAATTTGCTCATATTGACGAAGAATAGGAATTAAAGTGAATTTCCAAAAAGCTGAATGCTGCTCCGTAGTATCTTTCCCCGATAAAGCTGATGACCTATCGCTAATATTCGCAACTCTAGGCGGAATACCGTATCGGGCAAGTATCGTGTATAAGTTCCAGCGTTTAAGCTCAAAAAGTTTTACAACTTCCGGAGTAAACGACAACGGCTCAAAATTAGTACCCTTGCCAAGAACAGCAATTTTACGCCCAGCCTTAACAGCGCCGTATTTACTCTCCCACCTTCTTTCAAGCTGATCAGCTTCTTCCGGTCTTAAAGTTTGTTCAGTTTTTAAAATCCCCTGCGGAATAGCATTATTTTTGAGTAATTGAGAATTTGATTTATTAGCATAATAATCCTGTTCAAGCTCCATAGAAAGAGAAAGCAAAGGATTAACACCTCGAATAGAATTCCACGGATTAAAATCTTTAAAATGAATAATCTCATCAGAAAGAATAGGAATAAGTTCAGCCCCGATATGATAGAACCAACGGCGGGGTTTTTTTAAAGTAAAATTAACCCCAAGCTGTCCTGTGGACAGCATTCCTCCTGACAGCAATTCAGACTCATGCTGCATTTTTCGAGGATCTAAAATATATATTTCCTTAGGAATACCGCCCGAATAATCCGCACCGAACCACCAGAACGCCTCACCCTCAATAAACCACCAAGCAGCAGTTTCTTTCCATAAATCATAACGACTTAAAGAAAAGTTAGGTCGCCTGAACAGATCATAAATTGCCCCTCCAACGACATCGTTACCATCTCTTTTAATCGTAAAATCAGCCCTTGCAATATTACGGATTAAAATATTAACTGCAATATTTACCCAAGCATGGAGAAGGTAGGTATCACCAAATATAGTGTTATTACCAAATTTAATAAAATTATCATCATCCGACAATATATTTAACAATGCAGATGAATTTTCTCCAATTGATTTTTCATTCGCTGTTGGTTGTATTTTGTGTCGCTTTAAGTTTGGTATAATTTTATCAAAAACACTCATGATAACCTTAATTCCGTTCGGCGAAAGCCGAATATTAAATCGAACATGAAACGCAGTTTCATGACATAATTACCCCATATTGAACATCAGAAAATATCGCATAACGCAGAGCGTCAAGATAATGATCGTTTACCTTTACAATCTCTCCGCTTTCGTCCCTGCAATAATCCCAAATTTCAGACAGTACACCGGTACAGCAAGAACAAATAAAAAATTGACCTCTCTCGATTTTTGCGTTTATATAATCAATCCCGCTGTCAACACTGTTATTCGCTTTAACACCGCCAGTAATTTCCTGTATACGTTCACCGCCGGCCGGATCGCAATACACAGGCAGTCCCATACCATCAGGATTATTAAACCAGCCCCGAGCATTAACTTCTTCATTGAAAGATTGAGAAGTCATATTGAAAGCCCCATAATCGCATAACACATACACAACATCGCCAAGCCAGCCGATTTTTACAAAAGTAATATTCAACCCAAAATCCTGACCTGCAGCATAACGATCAAATTTTTCAGGCAGATCAGAAACATTAACAATCATGCTTTCTACAAAACGATCATAAATGACACCTTCAGCCTTAACCCACAACCCATCACGAAAACGAGCCTTCTGTTTTTCAGGCAGCACATCGAGAATATCCGAAATATAATCTTCCGGTAAATTCTCTCTGTTATCTTCAGGGTTTAATAACATAGATTGATACAATTCCGGTTTTTCCAACGCTTCACCTGAAAGAAAAGTTTTTTTAAGCACAAATATTTTATAAGCCCAATGCAAAGGAGAACCCGGATTACAGTCATAAAAAAACAAGTTCCTGCACCCCTCAATTCTCATAGCAAGCCTTGAATAGGCAGTAGTCACAGCAGCGTAAGAAAGCTGGCTAATCTCATTAAAATAAATAGTGTTATACTCATGACCAAGGATTTTGTCCGCCTGTTCCTTATCCCCAAGCCCGCCAATCCAAATTTCCGATCCGTTAAAAAGCGTGATAACACTCTCATGCACAAGGTATTTATAACCTGAATTCCCGACAGTATTATTAAGACATGGTATAAGTGTTTCCCTCAAAACTGATGATTTAGCGTCCTTAGCCCGATAACGGCAAACCAAATGCCGTGACCCCGAATATCTTAAAGCCCGATAAATAATCCCCATCACAATAACTGTAGTTTTTCCAGACCGAGACCCCCCGTACAGCAAAATATGTTTAGCCCCGCTCTTCAACAACGCAAGAGCTTTACGCTGAACATCAGTAGGCTTAAAAATTACGCCAGTCCCCATTCCCCCATACCTCACTTCTCATTGCTCATTTATTAAAGCCCTTGAAAATCAGAAACAAAGTTAAACTCCCCCTGCTTCATATCAGTATTTCCGTTAGGTGAAACCAATCCGGCAATTTCTCTGTCAGTTTTTACCGCAACCTGCACCCATTCAGTAACAACATTTAGCGTAAGTTCTTCATGGTTCATTGTGTCAAGTTTCTTGATAACAACATCAAGCATTTTTCCTGTAACCTGTCTATGTTTTTCCGCCTGCGCCTCTAAAGTTTTTCTTAATTCAGCTTGTTTTAATTGTTCATTGTACCGATCATAATCCGCAGCACGTTCCTTCCAGCGGAAAACAACAGCCCATTTACGCCACGAACCATAGCTCTGCGAATAGGATTTATTTTCTTTAATACAATCAATCGCTTTACGGATACTGCGCTCAAATCCCAAATCCCGATAAACACAGAAAGAAGCAAACGCCTCCGAACTTTCTTTAGGCAGCAGCTCCCAACTGTAAAAAGGCATAACATCCGATCTGGCTTCCTCAATAACCCTGTCAATATTTTTCATGCCTCAACCTCACCAGCAGAAAACAAATCGGATTTATTTTCAGGATTTTTCTTTTTACCCTCTCTTTGAAGTTTTTCAATCCACTCATCAATCCGCCTTTTAGAAAACCTGACAGCACCGTCAATTTTAAAAAACGGAATTTTCCCATCAGCCACCTTATGCCGTAAAGTATTCGGCGATAACTTCAGATATGCAGACAAACCGCGATAATCAAAAACATCATCATTCATAGACAAATCCCCTCATACTTCCCCAGCTTCTTCCGCCGCATACAACAAAAATAAAGCCATCCATTCCAGAAAGGAACTAGACTTTGGTCTAGTCATGTAAAAAAATAAACAAGCAAAAAAAAGCCGTTTACAGCCCATTCAGACCGCAAACGGCAATCAAAAGCAGTATAAAAACTTAAGCCGAAGTCTTTTCTTCGATTTTTTCAATCTCAACAAAACTCTTTTCTTCAGTTTCCACAACCTCAGCTTGAATAATTTGATTTTCATTTTCAGGCTTAAAGAAAGACAGAAGATTAGTTTGCACATCCCTAACCTCTGTAAATTTCCGAGTATCAAAATGCGTATAATGATTAGTCTGTCCAAGAGAAAGATGCCCTGTAACTTCTTGTACCTTACTATCCGCAACATCAGACATTCTCAATAATGTATTTAGAAAATGACGCCATGAATGAAAAGACAAATTCCTTTTTATTTTTTCCTCATAACTAATGCCGATCCTTTTTAACGCACGATTAAAACCCCGATTTAATAAAGTAGTATTAATAGGAGTTTTACCGCCGTCATCAGAAAAAACATAACCACTACCGTTTTTAACCAGCAAATCATCAAGCATAATTCGTATAGCAGATGAAATAGGAATAGTCCGGTTTCTTTTAGTCTTAGTATAATTAACATATTTTTTACGCTGAAACTGCCCCTTAATGAAAATACAATCATCAAAAACAAATTCACCAAGCAAACCGCACAATTCGCCAATCCTAACGCCGGTACAAGCCGCCAAAGCGTGAGCTTTAAAAACAATACTATTATCCCAAACCTTAGACCAGTCCGCAGGGAAAATCTTTTTTATTTCTTCCTGCGACAAAATAATCCTTTCCGATTTTTCCTCTCTTAATTCTTTAATTTCAAGACAAGGATTAACTTTCAAAAGTTTTTGTTTAACAGCTTCCCCAAGCATAATCTTTAAAGTAGTAAGCGCAAGATTGATAGTATTAGGCTTTAAAAACTTTTTTGGCTTTACCACAATTTCTTTAGCCTTTTCATTAATTTCATTTTCGTTTTTATTTTTAATTTTCTTATCAATCTTTTCAGAGCTAGGCTTTTTAACAGCATATTTTAAACTTTCTTTTTTAGACATATCCACCAGCCATTTTTCAAGAACCAAAGGAGTAATCTCATCAAGTTTGAATTTAGCGAAATAACCCAAAAGATGATGTTTCAAATTAGACTGATGACCGACAAGCGTATTATCCGTTATAGGATCATGAAGCTGCCTCCATTGCAAATACCTGCAAGTATCCAAATTCCACCATCCAGCCGCAAACTCCGCAAAGGTCGGTTTTTTCTGTTCAGGAATTAATATATCACTTTTATACAATTTTTGACAGTAAGCAACCGCCTCTGTTTTCAACGATTTCCCAGTCGATTTTGCAACTTGCCGTTTCCCCTTTTCGTCATAACATTGGTAGTAAAACACCGCCCGCCCCGACGGCATAACCCTCTTAAAAACCGTAAAATTTTCCCTAATTCTCATACAACCCTCATTTTTGGGATATTGCTCACAAAACAGCACACACCCCAAATTCATAAAATCTGGTTAGAACGGATTAGCAACGCTATTTCCTTATGAGATATAGATTTACATTGAATGATTTAGAAGGGAACTAGCCTTTTGTCTAGCCTGCGTAACAACCGATAGAAGTAACGCTGTTGCCGATTGATACGCTTGTAAGGCTGCGGCAGTCATTGAATGCAGAATCGCCGATAGAAGTAACACTGTTTGGAATTGTTATACTTGTAAGATTGATGCAGTCAAGAAACGCACTTTTGCCGATAGAAGTAACGCTGTTAGAAATTGTTACGTTTGTAAGATAGCGACAGTTACCGAATGCATAGTCGCCGATATAAGTAACATTGTTGGGTATTGTTATACTTGTAAAATTGCAGTAACGAAACGCACCATCGCCGATAGAAGTAACATTGTTGGGAATTGTTATGCTTGTAAGGCCAGTGCAGTCAGCGAACGCCCAATCGCCAATAGAAGTAACACTGTTGCCGATTGTTACGCTTGTAAGATAGTGACAGCCACTGAATGCATAGCCGCCGATAGAAGTAACGCTGTTAGAAATTGTTATGCTTCCGCTAATTCCTCTAGGTGCTAATATTAAAGTGGTTTTTTCTTTGTTATATAATATTCCAGCCATGCTTGAATAATTAAGATTACTTTCATTCACATTAATACTTGTAAGATTAGTGCTGCCGAACATAGATGTATTAACAGAAGTAATACTATCAGGGATGGTAACACTTCCGCTGATAGCTGAGGGTACTAGAATAATGGTTGTTTTTGCTTTGTTATACAAAATTCCGTCAATGCTAGAGAAGTTTAGATTATTTTCATCTACATTAATGCTTGTAAGACTGGTACATCCATAGAACGCATAATCGCCTATAGTAATAACGCTGTCAGGGATTATTATGTTGGTTATAGATCTATTATTAACAAATCCTTCATATGCTATTGCGGTTACGGGAAGTCCTTCATAACTTTTGGCGATTACTATTATTTTAGCGGTTGCCGTTCCCATTGAAACTACAAATCCTGTACCATCGGTATTCAATGTATACAAAAGACCTGGAGTTGGAGCATCAGGATCTATCGTAGTTCCCATTACAACAGCCGTAAAATTACTGATATTAGCCGTTCCATTTCCATTACTAAAATTAACCGTTGCATAGCTATACATTGGGTTTCCTGTATCAGTAATACTGCCCGTTGCATTAAGCAAAAGTACAGGAAGATTGCCCGATCCTGTCCATGCAGTTGTCGCGGATGCGCCGTTCCAGCCGATAAGGGTAAAGCTGTTTCCTGAAGTCACGGTTGCGCCGACAGCCTGATAGCTGCTGGAAATGTAAGCGTTTGAAATGGCTTCATAAGTTGAAACGTCAGTGCCTGCTGTAAACACGTACACCGCAAAAGTCCCGCTGCCAGAAAGTCCGCTGATCGTCAGGCTGCCGCCTGTTCCTGGGTTTATTGGACCTCCGCCCATCACCACCGCCGTAAAATTGCCGATATTTGCCGTTCCATTTCCTCCGCTAAAATTCACTGTTGCATAGCTGTACATCGGGTTTCCCGTATCAGTAACACTGCCCGTTGCGTTAAGCAAAAGCACAGGAAGATTACCCGATCCTGTCCACGCGGTT
>Ga0209755_10003916_pt1 | contig 18102 bp, 8 predicted proteins | sample TergutCo191P1_FD_187301 | JGI IMG/M metagenome (GOLD analysis project Ga0209755, IMG submission 187301) | Cornitermes sp. P1 segment gut microbial communities from Petit-Saut dam, French Guiana - Co191P1 (SPAdes) (version 2) | ecosystem: Host-associated > Arthropoda: Insects > Digestive system >...
CACAGAGTAAAAACAACATATGCTACATACACAATACAATACAATACAACACAATACAATACAGTGTAATCCACACACGTCACTTCCAAGGTCTCCATTGCAATACAGTATTGTGTATAACACTATAACCGAGGTGTCATACAAACTGAGGTCATTATAATCAAGTTCAACTGTAAATTTAAAAATAAGCATCTTTTTACCTGTCTTGCATAACCTTACAATGGACCGTTCAGACATATCATTATTTACTAAGAGAATTTAAATGTGAACTATACATACAACCACAAGCGGAATCCATGTTCATATTAAAATTTGAAGAGGTAGTTGTTAACATATGAAATGAAAGAAAATCTGATATGTTTGCTCGTATTTATTTATCACCTCTTACTGTAGCATTTATATAGAGAAACTTTATAGCCTTGAATGCTTTGAAAGTATTTGTTTTCTGTTTGTTAGCTTACAAATCAGTGGTGCACAAATCCCAGGCTACCCATGGTGACTAAATTTTGTATGATGGCACCCAGTATTTGTGGGTCATCAGTATGGAACTTGCTTTTTGTTGCCCTTCTGGCACCTGGAATTTTGAGGTGGCTCCTGGATACCTGAAAAATTTGTGCAACCCTGTTACAAGTGATGCTATTAAGGGAATCAGCCTAAATGAAACTCAGGCAAAATCTATGCAATATTTTGCTTATGGTAACACGTTAGGGACTGACTTTGTACACTGCAGGGGTGGAATAAGTTTAGCCCGTGAGGCATTCAAAGATGTGAGTAATAATGCTAGATATTATTTTGGTACGATAACAGAAAACTTATTATCAAATGATATGAGTAGTCTTATATTCTTGTTGTTATAGTGTGATACTTCCATTGCTCAGACTTGCATACATATTGTGGATCATTTTTCAAACTAGCCTACTGCAATATTTACCCACTCATGATGATTGGGTACAAATGTGTTGTAACACATTCTGGAACATGTATTTTAGTTCATGTTTTACCACCAATGTCATGCATGAAATCAGCAACAAATATAAATAAAATAATTTAACAAACAGTTGCATTTCATATGAATGAATCCTTGTCAGTTTTGTGGCACCAATTCATTGTTCTGTACGTCTGCAACAGATTTCAGCTCACTTAATTTTCCATAATAATCTGACCAATAGTGTGTTATGTTTTTATTACAACCAACCAATGCACAGTTATATATCAGAAAAGTATCTCTTTATGTAATAAATACTCCTAAATGTTTCAAAATTTCTGTGTCATCATCAGGGAATTTTACACTTGTGCCATGCTAAGTAACACAAATTTTTAAAATTGAAGCTGTTAAAATAACAATTCCATAAAATTGTTCAAATATATTAAAATATTATTTAATCGTTTAGTGATACAATAAAATCTGTTTGACATTATAATCTCTTGTGCAAGAAGTGTGTATGTGTGGCTACATATACAATCTGCAATAAATATGAACGTTCACGTATGGATATGTGGATATTATATCATGGACATATTGAATATACTCAATGATGGACTGACCCCTTATTGATGTTGTTAGTGTGCTGGTCTGGCATGTACTGAGTCGGGGTGTGTGTCAAGCTATGTGATATGTTGTTTTGTTATGTTGACCAGGGAGTATAGTGAGTTGGGTTCATTGACCTTCTGCTCATCGATCAATAAGTCCTGTTGTTGTAGAACTTGCATGTAAAATGACTCCCAACAGTTCATTTTCTTTCCCTTGCTGCATGTTTTTAATAACTGTATGGTTTGTTCTGTATTTCCACATTCATGTCTATTGTTGAGGATGTGTAATGTGTATGCCAAGATAGGGTTATTTGTTTTGATATATCTTGTATGTTCACAGTGACATATTTTATCAATCTGTCATTTTGGCCAACGTATGATTTGTTACATGTTTTGCATTGTAATTTATATATTCCACTAGAGTTTATTTTATCTAGTGGTGTCCTGTTGCATAATTGGTTGTATATAGTGTTACATGCTTGAAATGCTATGTTTAAGTTGTTACTTTTGAATAAGTTGATAAATTCGTGTATGAGTGGAAAATGTGAATGTAAATGTGATCCATTTCTTTCGTTGTGTTTGTGTGTTTTCTCTTTTTTGTGATTTTAGTATCAGTTTGTTCTTCAAATGTAAAACCAGTACTTTTAGCTATGGGGCTTATGATGTTCTATTCTTGTTGTCTTGCTTGCTCTGTGATTAGTCTCATTACCATTCTGTTTAGGCTGAAATTATATGCTTTGAGTTTGTGTTGTAGTGGATGGTTGGATGTAGTATGTGTGGGTTTTCTGTAAATTCCTATTTGTAGGTTATTGTTGTTTCTGTGTATGGATAGATCCAAATAATTTGTTTTTTTTCTGTTAGTTTATATTCTAAATATTTGTGTATATTGTTCATGTAGTTGGTGATTTAATTCTTCACTAATTTTGTTTTGGCCGAATATGATTACAATGTCATCTAGATATCTTCTATAATACATTATTTTACCACTTTCCATCCAGTGTTTATTAATTCTTCAAAAATTGGAGGTAGATTTCTGCCAGAGTGCCTGGGTTAGGTTAATTACAGGTTGAATGATAAACGTGTTACAAAGAGTAAGACGAGGCTGACAGGGAAAATTCAAGCAAGACTTACTGAATGGCACAACAGTTACAATATATGGCAGGGTAAAAAACTCATTACGTGGTCCAGTTTTGGATTTGAATTCTGAGTGGACTATGCTATTCTGCATTCAAGAAGATATTCTTTCAGAATTTTCATGGAGGATGGCAACTGGCAACAAATGGGTATAGTTCTCATGGGCACTTTTCAATACAATTTGAGCAACACATTCTTTTTAGTTTTTCCTCCAAAATATTGGTATTAAGGCCCTTATGTGACATTCTGTATTGGTCGTATGTTCCATCAGTACTTTCTAAAGGTAGAAAAGTTTGCAGAGTCAAAACAGTATGATACATACTACTGCAACTGATAGAGGAGGGAGTAAGGGGAAAAAGTTTCTTCTTGTGTGGGGTCAGATTAATTCCTAGGTACTCCAGCTGTTAATGCCCCCACTAGGCGATCCCCGGATAATAAATGAATTCATATGGAAAATTGCTGCAATGATAACTGCCGAGGGAAAAGCACAGTACTTGTAAAAATGAAAAAACTACCAGTGTCACTCTGTCCACCGTAAGTGCCAGATGGACTGTCCTGGGATCAAACTTGGGGTCTCCACATTCAGAAGTCATGGATCAACTGCCAAAGTTGTCACAACCTAAAGAGTGCCACCCTTCACCAGTATTCTGCTTATACATAATAGCAGTGTGTTCCAGTCCTCACACAGTGCTAGTTGATTACTTGTTAAGTTTGTCTCTCTTTCAGTGACTTTACATGTTTCACTAGGTATGTTATGCTTACCATTACGCATGACTCTTCTGAAACGTGCTCTGAGTAATTTGAAAACCACTGGGGCAACTGATCTTGCAGTAACATGTCATGGCTAAACTCAAAAATATGCGAGAACTTTGTCTGATATTAATGGCAGTTCATCTGATAACAGAATTTGTGTGGAAGTTGAAAAATAACTAGTACAAGGATGTTTTAAGTGACTGAGTGAAGTTCTGTGCCTAACATAAATGATTTATTACCTCCAATGTAGGATTCAATTTTATTAAAAAATTCTGAATTTCATCAACATATCTGAGAACATTCATCTTAGTAATTGTTACAAATGTTGAGACGTGGAACCATCAATGAAATCCTGAAACAAAACATCATTCCAGCCAATGGCAACATCAGAGTTTACTGAATCCCAGGATGTTTCAGATACAACTGAGAAGTGGAAAGATTATGGGCATGGTGTTTTCAGATTTGGAGGGAATTTTGCTATAGACCACATATGACCATTGATGACACACATGCCACTGTTCTTCAACACTTAAAACAGCACAACAGGAAAGGTGACCAGGGAACATGGCAAGTGGAGTTCTGCTCTCATGCACAATATGAAATGACAAAATTAGAAATCAAACCATTCACTCTACAGTACAGACCAAGCCTCCAGTGATTATTTTCTGTTTAAAAATAGGAAGAAACAAACATTTTCTTGGACTATGGTTCAAAAGCAGTTGTGAACTTTAACAGGGCTGTATCACAGTGGTTTGAAGACCAAAAGCAGTCATGAACTTTAACAGGGCCGTACCACAGTGGTTTGAAGGAGGGGAGAGAGAGAGAGAAACCAACTTTAATTTATCTGGGATTTTTTATGTCTCACAGGGGACTGTACTGAGAAACAATGCAAACATATTTATTCTACCTAAAATACTTCATGGCTAGACAGATTATATATCTAGCATCCTTTTTATATTCTACACATGCTCTGTGGACAGACAGATGGGTGATGCAGTTTTGCTGAGATGTTTCCTCTCACTCACAGATTAACATAACTATCATAACATAGGCACTGACCTCCACTTCCTTCCCCCTCTCCCTGCTCATTTCATTTATGAACTGTCTGATCCTTTATGTGAATGATGTATTGTTTTTATAATGGCAAAAATTAGGGCTGTGAGCTGTGTTGTGACAGCTCTCCAGTGTGGCTTTGAATGTTATAAGTCACTGTTCTTCTTTTACTGCCAACAAGATCTCAATGAGGGGCACGGGCAGCGAGGTGCAAAGTAATTGCACTTGCACTACCTGCGATTTTCACATACTTCACTTTTTCAATAACTTCAATAACAATCAAACATATTCTACAAAAACCTAATAATTTTAGTTAAATGTTAACTCTATTACTATCTTGCTGAGCATAGCTCACTACAAAATCTCATCATTGTTTAATAGGTAATGTGCAACACCTTGCAAAAGAATCTGCCAGTGCAGATGACCTCAATGCAAACTTTTAATTTTTGTGAGAATAGAGGCTCTCAGTGCTGTTACTGATGTTTCATATCTTCTGAGTTGTGGTCCCCACTGGCACAGCCACATTTCAGAAGACTTGAATACTTTTATTATTTATCCAGCACTACACAGAACAACCAACAGGTAAGACATACTGAATGTTGGAAGAGGGTAAATTAATGGTTTGACTGGTGTAGTCAGTGTTTTGCTTCCCAGAAAGTAAAGAACTCTATGCAACAAAATCAGTTCTGTTGAACACAAGTTTGGAAAGGATAGGTTTGAAGGATACAAAAAAACTTCAAAGACACATAGCATAAAGCTACATGTGACATACAGTGGTTTCACATGTTGACAATAATCTATACAACTGTTTCCTTTCCATTTTAATCCTGAAAATTGGAGCAATAATTCAAACAATGAAAGAGGTTCTATGTTTTAGAACTACATATATATCTTATACTCAGTGGCATATCTATGTTTTTGGTGCCTGAAATGACTCATTACAAAGGCCACCCCGAAATTACGAACTTAATTTTGCCACCCTTCGACTCTGCCACCTGAGGCCGATGCCATTATGCCACTGCTTTACTTGTACCATTTTTACCGAAGTTCATAGCAGAATAATTGACATAAATGCCACCACACAAAATTTAAAAGTATGAGAACACAAAATTTTAATCTGTCTGTGCTATAAATGATTTGTGTTCAGACTAACTACACGGGTTAAAATAACATTTTGTTATAAGGCTCAAACTGCAAGACTCATGCACAGCCTAATCACAAGCTCGTCCAAGTAAATATTTTAGAATTTATTCAGGTCGACAAAATTGTTGTGGACTGCCAACAGGAAGCCATCCTCTGTGATATCTTTGCGAGGTTAAAGAATTCTTGAAATGAAGTCAAATGACCAAGTAGTAAGACACCACATTCTGACATTACTGAGAAAATCAAGAGAGGACTGTTGCCTCTCATTGTCACTACTGACGTTCTACTCAGTACCTTTGCAGTCTTTTGCAGCCTAGCAGTTATGGCACTGCATTTGCAGTCATGTCTCATGTTTTCGTTTGTTTTTTACTATGCATTTATAGTTCATTTATTTTCCTTTATATTCAATGCTAATTTGATGTAAAACTATTATACCTATAATGAACTGCAATAACCGACTGTTCTTATTTGCTTTTTAATCACAACAAAATGAATATTTATTTAAACAAATGTGACTGGTACATTTTGCTTATTTGCATAGTAGGGTGATCCCTGTCAAAAAACATGTTTATTACTGTTTGCACACCTGTTTTAGACACTGGTTTACTGCATGGTTTGTCAAATGCTGTTGCAGCAGGTGTGCAATAAAGAGGATGGTACTTCTCATAAAAGTACGTGAAATCAGATGAACTTTCACCATGCATGTTTGATGAAGGAAAGGAGACTAACAATGCGTATGGATAGCATACATCACTGACATTCAGGAAGAAAGATTTCTCATTTGTCATAGTTTATTATCCCCATATACTGGTACACTCAACTTTCTCAAACAAAATAATGTTTGTTGTGTGATACGAATGCTACAAACTTTATGGACCAAGTGGTGAATCAGAATTCCCATAGTCTATGCAACTATGCAACAAATAAATCTATGCTTAGGGGACTGGCTATATGTCTCATATGTTAAATTACAATACTAAATATAGTCACTGTGGCAGTCAATTTTCTTCCCTGAGTACGTCAAAGGACAATGTATGTTACAAACACTATGCTGCAACATGTCTGTGACAAGTTCATGAACATTATTAAATATATATATATATATATTAGACACTTTTTTCATAAGTAATTTTTCATAAGAGATATACATTTACAGCAAATTGGCATTGATATAATCTAAAGGAAAATAAAAAATTCACATGTGAGAGCCAAACCGCATCTCTCCCACACCAACTTCTTACCTTAAATCCTTAAACTACCCAAACTGCTAACTATGACTTGCCTACTGGCAATTTTCCAAACATGAAAAACTTGACTCTTTAATTTTCTCATCAATTTATGAATATGGGCTTGTATTGAGATCTTGCCTCTTCTTGATGTTACGCAGTATACGTCAGTAGTTCATAACTACCTAACCATATATGATGTGTAACAACCCAGAGGAGCGAATATCTCACCATGGCAGAAGCCTGAAATCATGCACGAGGTTGTACTGCTTGTGTTGGGAATTCTTTATCCTCACAAAGTTTAAGAAGACTCATCCATTCACTCCCACTGTGAAAACAGATCTTGGTCTGCATTCCTCTTACTGCTATGCACTGAACTTACATCCTTGGTTTTGTGGTTTTTACCATAAATAATAGTGACAACCATGTTTGGTGTTCCTCTCATTTTCATTGCATTACTCAGATGAGCTGAATTTGAAGGGAGAAAAACCAACTGTCAATGTGTCCTCCATGTCCTAATCCCCTGACTATAAAAAACTTAGTGTAATCTTAAAAACTCACATTATAAATGGCAACCAATATCCACAGACTTGCCCACTTTAATAAAAGAGTATTTTCCAAGAAAGAGAAAAAAATCTCATATCATCTAGCATGTTAATCAGTTTTTGTGTCACGTCAAATATGCATGTTTTAAATCTCCATCTTCAAACTTATTATAACAGCTTAAAGAATTAAGAATATAAAAAAGCAACTGATGTCTCAAAATTGTAAATCAGGAACACCGGGTAAGCAATTGTAAATGAAGCAAATTCAGTTCTAAAACAAACAAAAGCAATTTAAAGGGTAAATGATGCTGGGACTGGGATTTCCTAAAAGTCAATAAATATTAACTTCAATTACAGTCGCTGTGGATGAACACTATGAACTATCAACATGATAACCGTACCTGCACGTTTGCCTTCTTTTTACCATAAACTAGAAAAAACAATTTTGTTATTTTCCTTGGATTGACACACTAGAAAATAATCAAAGCTCCAAAATGAACAACTTCTGTAGTAACCTTGCACCAATAACTAGTTAATTTCAAATACTACACACTGACTATACATATGAATACATACATACTTTTGTACCTGGAACAAATAAACATGACACACTAGATTTATGAAGTGAATCTGAAGCCCTACTTGCATAACATAAACATAAGGTTGACTACAATGCATGGTAATCTCTGCACACTGTATTTAGGTTTCCTGTGTTTTGAGTGTGGACATTTAACTTGAAATCTGCGAGTTTTCAGATTTTTTCACCATTGCTGATAAATGATGGTCATCTATTGGACTTCTGCAACACAAAATGTTTTAATTTGTTCTGACACTTCAGGGGAACATACTGACTCCATCTTCAAAGTAGAACCACTTGAACTGGTTCATTCCCCCGGATGATAGAGGTGGTACATTCCTCCAATACATGTGAACAAAGCAAAACTGAAAAAAGTGTAAAAACCCTAAATATGACCATCATTTCATCAAATTCAAATTCAATCTGTATACAGTATATCACATATATGTTACAGATTATGAACCACAACTTCAATATAGCATTTGTTTCACAGAAACAGAACACCTGAAAGCCCAGTCACTAAACCCATCACATATAGAGGTAAATATGGAATTATAACCACCAAGGAAATGAGGGGAACAGGCTAATGTATTCAGTTCTAAAAAAACAAAAAGTCTATGTACATTATGATGTGTAATTCTGATTCCTCCAGCTAAGGAATCAGTTCTGCACACCAAGGGCTAATCTGTACAAGAGTTATTTATATGCCTCCAGACTTGGAAGTTGCAAAATTTCATAGTAAGTGACTGAAAAACTATGACGCAATCTAAGGCAGGTTTAAGTTTTTAACTGAGTAACAGTTTTATCAAATTTTGTCACGTGCAGTCTCCTGAGTACACAAATTTGTACTTTCTGTTATTTAAAAACAGGTCAACAGATTTACAAACTGTACGTGTGATTTATAATTATTTACATGCTTTGTACAACTTCATATTTTGTTGATTTACTGCATGATGTGGAATAACTTTCTGACTTTGATGCCTCATACTGCATCATTATATACTTTAACTCACAGCATAACGTTTCAAAATTTACACTTAACTTTAACTCAGAACTAACTCTATTATTACTCCTCTTGTACAGACACACCCTTCATATTTTAAAAAAGAGTTAATGGGAAATGTCAGTATTACTATGTGTTAGTCAATATGCCACACTATGAAAAATACAGAAACATCCACCTTACAAAAATGGAATATTTCATCAACAATACCCTAGTGAACACCTTTGCAAATTTGTACCTATATGTTGCATATTTTTCTTTAGTGTGGTGTCATTTGTAATGCCGATGTAGGGCTTACTTATACATTATTTTTCACATTGTTCTGCAATGTGCTTTACTCTTAGTGGCGTCGTCTTCCACCATTGTGCCGTCGATCATTATCACGATGATCATGACGATTGTGACGGTAGTGGCCGGACTTCGAGCTGCTGTGGTGATTGTTACTATTACAGCTATTTTCATGACCTCTAGTGCCACCACTAGAAGCATATGGGTGGTGTCTGTTGTTCCCATAGTTATTATGGTTAGTTTTAGATATTTCCTCAAGATTTCCACCCAAAGAGTATGAACTATTCATTTGGCTTCTAAACAGAGGCAAACTGCTGCTTGAAGTAGATGTGTGGTAGTGATTCAACTGGAAATGCTCTGAACCCAACATCTGCTGTCCAAGCTGAAGTAACATATTGTAATCTGGCATTGCAGCTGAAACTGTAGTAGTTCCAAAATTGATTGGAAGGGACTGGGTACGTTGTCTGCCACAGATAGGAATATTATTCATGCCGCCCTGCCCTTGGGGAACGTCAATGTTTGTATTTCTTGATTGCAAGAGCAAAACCTTGTTGAATAAACTTGTTCCCTCAAATAATGATAAAGAATAGGGCACTGAACATACATGTTTAAAAGTAATGAAGCCAAAGTTGCGTTGCCTGCCATTATTATCTTTTGGTATTTTTACTCTCTCCAGTGGACCAGCCTACAAAAATAGAAACAACTGAACTTAGTCTCCAAAATTTTTCCATCTTAAAATACGGATATTTACATGATAGTGTTATTACAAACTCATATAAATTTCAACACACCTGAAGAAACAGTTCGTACAGTACTTCTTCGGTAACTTTTTCAGACAAGTTGCCACACCAGACTGTTCTTTCATCGTCCATTTTACAGCCGAACCGAAAAGGAGTTTATGACGTCTACCTCCGAATGATTCTTGCCCAACAGCTAACACGTTACCTTAATGACCTGATAAATGTGACGCAGAGGAGTAAATCCTGATACATACTTCATCCCTTTTTTGAAACCAAATAAACAGTTACAACCAGAACTGCGATGACAAGTACAACACACCTCACCGCTTTTACAAATGCCTAGGAACTCTGATCCATGTGCCTAGGCTTGTATACCAGGCGGCACGATTGGTGGTTCTGGTCCATGGATTAGAGTGCTCTGGTCTAATCCATGCTTTGGTGTACTACCCACGGATTACAGATTTTAATAGACTTTATTGTTAATAACAAAGAATTTTTTGTGTGTTACACATACAGTCGAACACAAATATTTTTCACCTAGTAGTACAGTAGGAATACAACTACATGTTTCGACGCTATATGTGGGCCGTCTTCAGGTTGTGATTTAAATGCAGGGCAGCTATACAAGATGTGTGGGGTGTTCTTTTTGGGTATTTGGGTTTGGGTGGGAGTAACGAAATCTCGTTTTAATAGGGGATACCATGACCTGGGGCCGTTAAAGTGAATTATAATTAGTTGTTTATATTCATATGTCAAAGTAGGTTACTATTCATATCCTTAGGATATGTTACAAATAGTATCATTAGTAATATTGGTGTCAGTATATTATAATTGGATTAATCAACTGTCGAACACAACTGTCAGGTGGTTAGATATATGTTGTTTATTGCATAGGTATCAACTACATGTTTCGGCTCTTATGGCCATCTTCAGGTTGATAGATTGACAACAAACTTGTAAGCAGCTATACTTTGACATGCGTCTTGTGTATGGCGGAGGGGGGTTGGGGTTGGATGGGGGTACGAGATCAGTATACTTAAAACTACCATGCTATAATGTTATAGTTCGTAAAACTCTAGCAATAATATCAGAGTGTCACCCAGTGTCAGTCAATATTTTCGTATATTATTTTACATCACAACTTGTTTCTACAGGCTAAGCAATGTTATAACAGAGCAGTGTTTCCACTGGGTGTGCAATTTTAGCTGAGGTGGGTTTTTGGCGGTGGCCCCCCGTTCGCGTAGTTAGGCGGAATCGTGGAATTGATGGGTGCCAATCCAGATGGTCTTCAATATTCTACCGCCTCTTTTCCTCTAAAAAAAGAGGCCGTAGAATATAGAAGACCATCTGGATTGGGATTGTGTCATCTGCAAATAAAATCGGTTTCGATGGGCCAGCTATTATATTCGGAAGATCATTTATGTAGATTAAGAAGAACAAAGGACCAAGTATTGAACCTTGAGGAACACTGCGTTTAATTCTGAAAAAGTAGTATTATTAGAAAAGCTATTATTTATTAGTACTCTAATATTTATCGCTGAGGTTTGACCATAGCAGTGCATTGGTTTTGCCCCTGAATCCTTAAAATTCACATTTAGACAACAGTATAGCATGGTTTACGGAGTCAAATGCTTTTTCTAAGTCACAAAATATTCCACCAACTGTTAATTGACTATTAAGTGCTAGTAATATTTCATTCATTAGTTTGAAGGAGGCTTTTTCGGTTGAGGAATTATTTCTGAAACCACATTGTTTGGTTGCTAATATATTGGAAAGGGTATGTAGTCAAACACAACTATGTCAATTAAGGTGTATTTAATGGCTATACTAAACAACTACATGTTTTGGCCTTTACTGGCCATCTTCAGGTTGTCTTCAAGAGAACTTAAGGTCCTACTATATACATTGTGCGCGAACATGGTGCAGATATCTCTACATACGGGCCATTATTGCGTTATGCGATTTCTATATGTGGAGGTATGCTCTGAATAGAGGCACAATAGGGTCTGTGGCTTTTTTTTTTTTTTTTTAAAAGCCACCATGTACATATAGTGTAAATACTACAGTATGCCTATCGAATAGGAGTGACAAAATGAACAAGAGACTCGATTAATAGTGTGACAAAGCGTCTCATGAAGAACGATATTAGTGCAGTGAAGAAATCAGCTACACACACTGAGAAACAGTACATGGCAACAACAACAGTGTTTGCCACCACCCACATGGACATACACCCACCCAGGGGTAAAACCGGAGCGAGATGGGAACACACTAACACCCGGAGCGTAAGCAAGGGACCGTACATCCAAGGTCATTCGGGCCTCCCTGCAACGACCCCAAGTAAGAGGAAGGAAGAGGAACATTCCTCTTCATAATACCAGCCCAACAAGAACCTTCAAACTTGACACTAGCCACAGACCCTATCGTGCCCCTAGTCAGAGCATACCTCCACATATAGAAATTACATTATGCAATAAGGGTCCGTATTTAGAGATCTCTGCACCACTTGCATGCACACTGTATGTAGTAGGACTTCAAGTTCTCTTGAACACAACATGAAGATAGCCAGTAAAGGTCAAAATATATAGTTGTGTAGTATAGCCATTAAATACACCTTAATTGACATAGTTGTGTTTGACTACATATCCTTTCTAATTTTCACACATAACGGGGATGACACACTTCCTAGATGCTAATATATTATTTTGGTTAATGTGTTGGTACAATATATTTATGTATATAACTTTTTCTAGAATATGTGAAAAGGATGTAAGTAATGAGATAGGTCTAAAAATTTGAAGAATATGTCAAAATTAAAAACTTAAATCTTAATTTTGAAACTGTGCCTTTTGTTGGTTAATGTTATGTAATTATATTACACTGCTTGGTGCATAAAGTATGAGAATGAAGGCCTCACCTACACAGAGTTTAGGTCTGTATGCATTGAAGCAGCATAAACCATGGTTTCATGAAGAATCTCATCTGTGCCCCACTCATCAGAGGCAATATAGCGTATTTCACTGCGGAGTGACCACATTGCGACGGATTACAAACTATTGAATGAAAGCGGGTTGGAGGATGATGCAATAGGATCTACCAGCACCAACCTTTGAATATTCACAGAGAGTTTGGTTGTGCAGTGCAAAGTGAGGAGCCTAGAAAATTCAGGATTCTGCTTCCCGTGTATAGTGTCAGATTTCAAGACTCAGAGCACCAAGTGTAATTTGTGTTCGGAATCATTGAGTGCTGAGAGCTTGGTGAGCGTTGGTTTTGTGCCTTGTGGCCTGAACGATCGGTAGTAACGCGCAATGCTGTTTGTGGACAGCTGAACGAGAAATTAAATAGTGATGTTATACAAATTTCCGAAAGTATTCCTATGAGAATATGGTTGTTTTATTATTTGTATTAATCGATGCTATATATTCAGATTTAGGTATGGAAAACTGAAATGAATGCAACTGAAATGAATGCAAAGTGTTGCTGAGAAGTTGATAGAATTCAAGCCCCCGTGATTTAATAGTATTCAAAACAACACTGAATGGTCAGTCCCACACAACGGTGTTTTATTCAGTAGCTAAATGTGTAGGTTTAGAGATGATCAACATCAGGCTAGACACACAGTCATTAAAGTGAAAAGTGATAAATGCAATATATAAGAGTGTTTTTGTGCGATCCCACAAATTTTAACAATAATTAAAATAAAATTGTGTATTTTGTATGTGGTCGATAGTAGCTGCATGGCAATTATGGAGTTATTGTGTTGACATTTTTCATTCCTTATAAACAAACAGGTCGCAGATATTATATTTATAGATATTAAAATATATGTTGTCTGTCTGTGACAGTGAATGTGCACAGATCAGTGAAACTGGCTCCAAAACAATAATACCATGTCATACAATATAATGAGGTTTTAACATAAATAACACCACTCCGGTCTGTACGTAACGGGAGAGACAAGAAGCTCAACACCACCATATACACATATACCAACTGAATCATGCAACTTACATGCCAAACATAATGTCGCACACTAGGTTAAAACAAGCCATGCTCTCTGGTGACAACCATGAAAACGTATAATTCTTGAGGAAATGTACCACTAGCCTGCACTCTGTCAATGTTGGCATTATTTCAGCATCATATTATCATATATCTTACTGATTTTTACAGTTTATATGAGCATATCATGTAACACCCAAGGACTGAGATCTCAATAACCTTGCAAAATGACTTTGCAGTTGTAATTTTATATATTTTTATGGCCAAAAGATGACCACTTTGTGGTCGAAAAGTGTAGCAGTGTAACTCATCCTAAAAAAATAATGAATAGCTGTGTTATTCTACTGCTTGTAACCTTGCATAATAATGTAAAATAATATAGAATGTGGATCATTGTGAAATATCAGAATTTAAAATTATTTAGAGCATGTGTGGAGTGATGTATACAGCAGACATATGTGGTGAGTTATGAGCCAGAGTATTTGCATTATTCGCAGTGCACAATCCAGACAGCACCACCAAATACTGTCCAGCATTACCATGCGCGCAACCAAAAACGTAATTAGTGAGTATCCACAGTTTGTCACAGAAAATCCTTTTTACATTAGGCACTTTGGTTCGGAAACGCCTACATTACATTGTTTTGAATGCAGCTTCATACTTCGAAGTAAACTGAGCCTGACAGGACCAAGTTTAGCAGCATGCAAAGTAAACCAGTTGGAAATGTACTGTAAACGGATACAGTAACATTTAACTTACTCCTCCTTGTACACAAATGATATTTTACTGCTTTTAACAGAAAGAAACTTCATGGATGACAAAGTCGTGTGAGCATGTTAACCATGGACCGGAGGCAACATTACCAATATAAAATTTACAGCATAATAAAAGGTGAAGTTCACCCTAGAACAGGCCACGAAGACACAGAGGCCGAGTAGAGGTATAGCTGTACCCTTTCTTTAACCTTGGCTCTAGATGGGTGTGGGTGGTCAACGCCATGCCCTGGCCGCTTTACCCTTGGGAAGGAGACCTGGTACCCATTTTATAGGATGCTGGGTGGGCCCAAGGGCCAGTCTGGACAGGTGCAGAGAATCTCACTCCCACTGGCATTTGATCCCTGGACTGTCTAGCCAGTAGTGAGTCACTATATCAACTACGCTATCCTGGCTCCACATTTATAGCATAGTTCTAGATGTCAATTTTCTGTTTCCCCCCCAGGATAAAGCAATCCAGGCAAGATGCTTACCATTCATATTCATCCGGTGCCAAAGTTGAATATGAGTACAGCTGTACCTCCACAACCCCCAGCACACCTTCATGGCATGTAGATGGACAAATTTACATTTTTCATAGTTAATACATAATTGCATAGTGTAATCAGTGCAGGTGAGAAAAAAATGCTTGTGTGAAAACTGGAACTAATGTACATGATCTTTGACCACCAGCAGTCTCCTGCCTGATCCACTTGCACACCAGTGAATATGGACGTCCAACAGTCTTCCTCTCTTCTTTGCCACAGGACCTTGTCACACATCTTGGACAGTTAATGCATATTAATTCGTGTTCATCTTCAAATTAGGCAGACACATTGGTGTCTTTCACCTGTGCCTGTGTGAATACACACATTCAGTATCAGAGGTTGTTGTCATGATAAATGCCACCAGACCTGGTATATGAACAGGCATAAATAAACAATCCACAATTGCCACAAGATATTAAGGGTGCACCTTAAGAGAGCAGCACTACTTAATGAATACTACTGATATATCTCTACACTGTCACTCTTTTCAGACTATTTCAAATTCAGAGCACTGATATTCAGTCCACCTGTAATTTTGAAGTGTCCTTCAAGGGGTACAATGTACAATGCTATGCAAGTCAGGCAACAGTCTACCAACCTGTGTAACAACCTAGAGATATTGTCATAGATACACATACTGTCTTCGTGTAAAGTGCACATTTTTCTTGTCAGCTCATAAAGAAACCTGATTTTTTTTTCAACAGATTATTGAAAAATACTGAATATCCAGTTCCATTTGGACAGACATAACCAAGCTAATAGTCGCTTTTTGCAATTTTGTGAATGCACCCAAGCAATAAAAACTTTTATTCCTCTATGTACCGAACAGCCAGTACTTACAATTTATCTTACATCTTTGCTGTTTTGGACTGTGGCAGTTAAACAGCTGCTGTGGAGTTTTGAGCTCATCACAGTAATTCTGCTGCCAACTGGCACATGTACCAAGTCACCACATTCATTCTTTCCAACAGTAGATGCAAAAAATTCCATACATTTTAAAATCTTCCTTGCTGGAAGTTACACTTATGAAGTGTTGCCAGTGTTTATAGTGGTTAGCTGACCCACCTGAACATTAAATGACTTTTTGGGGACTGCAGCACTGCTGCTTCAGTAAATTTCATCATACACTATTGGAAGAGATGGGCTAAAAAACATGTTTAATCTGCTTAGGTCTGAAACGCTTATCAGATGTCACATACACCATTCCACATAGAGCAATACCTGAAGTGGCAAGCAGTAGCCACTTATGGACTATTTGGCTCCAATAACTTGTGCCATATGCTTTCTAATTTTAGGAACATTTCGGAAGATGTTTTAGAGGAGAATTGTTACAAAAACATTGTGTGTCAAAAGACAAATAGAGGCTACAAATGACTGACAAAACCAGTGAGAATTTCACTGGCTCACTGACTGAAAACTTGAGCATTCTAATACACTCACTGTTATTCAACAAAAATTGTTCTTCGAGCAACAGGAAATGTGTGACTATGTTACGTGATGTTGCAGAAAAAATTGTTTTGCCAGATGCTCAGAGTTTTCACTGGAATGGCATACTAACTTCCATGGAGAGGGTACATGGTGAGTGGCAAGATGGCTGGAGGCAACAGAAAGTTTCTAACTGCATTACTGTAACTGGATTATGACACTAAAACTGCCTTACTAGGCACAGCAAACAGAAATCTGGTATTTCTACTAGCTATTTGAGTACCTAAAGGTAAAGTTCTTACTTTGTAGCTTCTCATGGATCAACCCCATTAGCAGAACACAGAGGCTTGATACTTTTCTGCCACCAGCAGTAAGCCCAGCACCAACAGTTATGTTTCACAGCCAGGCGTTATTCCTGTTAGAAACTTATACATGACTGTATCTACACACAAGACATATGTTCCACTTTCTAAGGAGGTAGGTTTTGTGATGTGTTTGTTTGGCTGTGTACTGTACACAAATGAAACCAAAGAAGCAGTGAAAGTTGGCTGTCTTCATCCTCAAGGTCTTTCTCCAACACATTTTCTCATATTACCCATTTATTTTGTGAATTCACCAATCAACAGGGTTGACTAAATTTAGGAGAAGGCAACAAGATGAACCTACTTGACTAACTTTACAACAGCACAGAAACACCAGGAAACTGCTTAAAAATCAGCAAGGTCTGTTTCTAGGTACATAAATGTGAATAGAAGTTAATTTAGACTTTTTACAACTTCATTTGTACTTTTGAAAGTGACACTGTCTTAATGTCCAGGATCTGCATATCTACATGATTTTATACCAACAGATTTTATGGTAATCATTAAATAATCATAAAGTTAAAAGTGCGTGGCAATTTATAACACTACGTACGTATTTACCAAGCCTAGAAAGTACAAAACTTTGGAGCATAAGGCTGTACTAGACATGATTCTCATTTCTACACAACGGAGAATGTCACAGAACTAAGTGAAGCTCTTTCTTCAAAAAAATAATTCAGTGGATTACCACTCTGATTAAGCACCAAAAACAAAGTATTTAAATTCTGCTTCCATTAACTGAACCAGAGAGAAAAAAGTCTTCATAGAAACAGAAGAATCAGTAGCTAAACCATGCAACTGCAAGAACATGCAACAATTGTATGTACATACTACTGTTATGTGATGTGCATTCCACAAACAGCTGCAGGCCTGTTTGACCATAAGAAACAAAACACAGGGCCACAATGGAGGATGCAGGTTTGACATAGCATGTATGACTTCAGGATAGGCACAGTCACATTAGTAAAGTTTAGGTGAGCATTAATTGTAAATCTCTTACCCCCACATTCCTTCTTTCTCT
>Ga0209755_10003917_pt1 | contig 18098 bp, 16 predicted proteins | sample TergutCo191P1_FD_187301 | JGI IMG/M metagenome (GOLD analysis project Ga0209755, IMG submission 187301) | Cornitermes sp. P1 segment gut microbial communities from Petit-Saut dam, French Guiana - Co191P1 (SPAdes) (version 2) | ecosystem: Host-associated > Arthropoda: Insects > Digestive system...
TTAATAATTCCAAATTATTATTATTATTATTATTATTATTATTATTATTATTATTATTCTGCATTTATCATAACACCTGTGATGCAAGTACTTCTCTACCTCTTCATTTTGCCCTGCCTCTACTTCATTTTTTTCCATCAGCTCTTCTTCCCCCTTTATCTGTTCCATTCTATCTTCTACTACTATATTTTGTTCCTGCTTCATTTCTGCATTAGCCTCTTCCTCCAATTATTTCATTCTGCTTTCCTTTCCCCTAATGGGCTGTATTCATGGCTTTGCCCACCACAGAACTCCTCTTCTCTTTTGTCTTCTTATGACTATTTCTGAAAGTACACTTTCCTTGTATAATGCGAATAGTGCTCCCAAGCAAGATATTATTATGGAGCTACCTTCAAGGTGGAAGCTGCTAGCTCAACAGCACACCAAGAACAAGATGCCAATTGGCGCAGTGTATTATCCCAGAAGACTGTAATCCATGGCAGGTTATATCCTCTTTATTTTGTCTTGCCCTTTAGAAATTCATGCCGATGCATTTTGTGTTTCTCTATATATAATGTGTTTAATGATGCTGTTAGTAGTGCAGACTATATAAAAAAGAATTATAAGAAAGTTTGTGAATTGTACATTCAGTTGGAAGTAGAAGGAAGTGGTCATGCCTAGTTTAAAGTGCTGTCCTGATATTTGCCTGGAGAGATGGATGAAAATCATAGAAAACCTCAGGATAGTGAGTTTACTGGAAAAGATTTTAACCTAGTTTATCCTGAATACTAGTGAGAAGTACCGTGTTCTGGACTTTGTCCATCACTGGTATTCAAGAAAACCATGCCTCACTGCCAAACTAATAAACCAACCCACACACTGTTGTGGAAGACCATTGTAAGTGACTGCACACACACACACACACACGCATGCATACACACACACACACACACACTGCCTACCTCTAGCTCCCTTTACAGAATAAAAATGTGACCTACATGAATACATGAATAGTCTAAAATAAATAGCCACATATGTTGCATAATGACAGTGAAGCCATATTTATGAAAACCATATAGTTAGTTATTCCTTGTCTTTGGAGTGTTACTGATACAAACAGTACAGTCCCAAGTAGCCACCACAACACACCAGACTGACAACAATGGTAAGAGTAAGTACAGTAACATGACAGTTTATTAAAAACAATAAAGATTGTATAAACATTATAATTTAGAGGATTTGGAAAAATTAATGGAAGAAACAAGGTTGTTTTGTTGACTGGATTAGAGGTATACATCTGGTTGTTATTTGACTTAAAAATGTAGGTTATAATCATAACAATAGTGACATTGCACTGCAGAGGTACACATATCAGTTCTGAGCAACCCTTGCTTTAGGGAAGAATTTTTTCTCATTTACAAATGTACCTGCCTCTTTCTGTCTTCTGCTGAACTTCATGTTGCACATTATCGTGTTGCAAAGCAGTGGACATTCCAACTTTCCAGCGATAGTAAAACCATCAAAACTGAGCATGATCTAGCAACTTAACCCTAGCAGTACTGTCATTACTGTGCTTGGAGATACCACAGGCTTTGGTAATGAAGGGCCAGTGGCATTTAGTTGGGTGGATGCAGTATTGTGGAATTTGGGGCTGTCACATTGGCAACTGTGAAGGAAACGGCCAGGATGTGACACCATGTAGTTTGGTTGGTAGGTAGGTAGGTAGGTAGATGGGTTGTTAATAGTGTTCAGCAGGAACTCTCTGTACCCATCTACAGGGAAGGAGATGCAAGCAGTATTTTTCTTTGAAACATTGCACTTACCTATCAGATTACATGTGTCACATCTCAGTACACGATAGTCTTTATATCCACTATTGAAGACGTTCCAATTTAAATTATAAGTCATAGTAAGATGTAAATTGTATGGCATATGCAGATTTCTGTGGAAGGAGCCAGAACTGCTAAGTTTAATAAACAGGATTTAGATAATTATTTTATACTGGCAGATAGCATTCAGTTACCTTTTTCAGATGAAATTTGTCATTGATTTAGGAGATGAAATGTACAGACATGTGGGCATGATTTCGTTATACATCCTGTAAACAAAAACACAGAAGCTTGGTTTTCACTAACGAGGAGGTGGGTCCAGACATAAATGCTAAGGAAACTGAAGTACATATAAGTTCATGTCTTGCGAAGAGAATGCAGAAGCCAGTTACAGCATAAAGAGAGCTAATGAATTCTTTGAAAAGTGGCAAGGTGCAAATGTTGGGTATGACTCTAACAAATCAGAATTTCATGTGCAAAGAAATTAGAGCAAATTAAATTCAGTTAATGCCATCAATGATTGAGTCCAGAAAGTTTGGTTTTATGAATAAAATGTATGGAACCATAATTTTGCCAGTTATTTTATATAGGTGTAATAACTGGCCTCTACATCAAGGGATGAGGAGTATGCGGTTGTGCAGTTGGTTGAGGCACTGTGCTGCAAGTCAGGAGGTCATGGGTTCGATTCCTGATGGTGTCATTGGAATTTTTCATTGACATAATCCTTCTGGCCGCACTATGGCCATGAGGTAGACTCATCCTCTAACAGAAATGAGTGCCAGGAATATTTCCTGGGGGTAAAGGCGGCTGGTGCATAGGGCTGACAACCATACTGCCTTCATGTGGCAATTGTCTTGAAATCTGGGAGCTTCAACCTCCTGGCATCCTCTGGGCCTGTCCAGGCCTGGAACGGGATTGCTTTTACGTTAAGGGATGAAGTTATGCTGAGGGTGTTTGAGAATAGGGTGCTGAGGAAGGTATGTGGGTCTAAGAGCAAGTAATAGGAGGATGGAGAAAATTTTGTAATGAAGAGTCATGATTTGTACTCTTCGCAGTAATACTGTTTGGGTGATAAAATCAAGAGGGAAGAGATGGGCAAGGCATGTGACACATGTAGATGTGAAGATAAATGTGTATAGTGATTTGATGGGGAAGTCTGATGGGAAGAGTCACTTAGAAGATTTAGATATAGGTGGTAGGATGATAATGAAGTAGATCTTAAGGAAATGGAATGGGAGGCCATGGACTAGGTTATTTTGGCTGTGGATAAGTACAAGTTGGGTGCTGTGTGAGTATATTACTGAACACTGGAATTCTTGACTGATTGAAGAACTGTTAGTATCAAGAAGTACCAAGCGGCATGGAGTTGTTAAATTAATTAGTTGCACTGAGTTTATGCATTTTGTATGAAGAATGCACAGCAAGCAGAATAAAATTTTATGTTCATTTTTTGACTTTTGTTGATTTAATGCCTTTTTCATTTATTTAATTCAGGGTGTCAACTTTGTATTCATTCACTTTTCTGCTAAGGATGCTCACATTATACACAGTTCGAGGTCAAGGAGTGGAAGTAATGACAGGTGAGTGCATGTGATTTTGTGGAGGAAATGACAGGTAATTTTGTATGATATTGTGAAGTAGTGAAAGGTGATTACATATGATTTTGTGGAAGTAGTGACAGGTGAATGCATGTGATATTGTGGAAGTAATGGGAAGTGAGTGTATGAGCTACTTGCTGGTGTGCCTGAAATGTATATACTAGGAAATTAAATCTTAACATGAAATTTTGTTGCTATAACATTAGTAATAATTTGTATGTGTGTATGTATATCTCATGTATTACATTTATCCATGCTATTTTGACATGAATATGTATAACTCCGTCATTTTTTTAGTTTCCTAACCATTCAACTGTTGATTTTTTTTAGTACATGCTATGCCTGACCACTTTGCTGGCTTTCTGTACAGTTTTCATGGTTTTTGTATGACTGACCCTTTATGACAGGCACATGACCATCTGTGAAGTAAGCCATTTTGCTAATTTTTTGGTTGTAACTTCATCACAACCTGTGTGGAATCTCATTTTTTTACAGAATTAGGTGGTATAACTTGGCAAGGCAGAATCTTAATCCATATACTTTAGTTGCGTACATTTTAAAGGACTCTGGAAGGGAACATAATGTGCTCTTAATGTTTTTAAAATGACACTCTTGTGAAAAGCAATAGCTGTAGCTGTCTTTCAACATTTCTGTTTGTGGTTTTTCTCAAGTGTAAATTGTATGAGATCTAATGAATATATGGATTCGTGTTTTTTAAGTTGGTTTGTTGTGTCACATGGTTACACAATTCAGCAGTTTATGCCAAACAGTTAATTGTTGGGATTCAGTTCTTGGTTACAGGAAGTGCTTGGTTTGTAAAAGATGTGGTTGATAAATTCTTTTAACACAGTGGAAATTTCATTGACTGTGACATAAGAACTTGTGACAGAGAACACAGATCATGGGGATTTTATTTTGGATGACCTTTTGGAGTGAGATTGTAATAGCAGGAATGATAACAGCACAGTTGAGCATGATAAATCCTGACATACAGTTATCTCAGCAGCAAGAAAACCCTGAGGAAAAAAGGAAACTTGATGACATATTTCAGCATAGAAGCCAGCATTTCTGAGAATTAGTGACTGATGGTGTGACTTGAATATTCCTGACCAGTCTCATTTTGCTGGAAATCACCAATTTTGGTCAGGAAATTCATGTTTTAGTGTGGACAGGTCAAAGGGAAAAGAGATGCTGAAAAAGGTATCTGGAAGGATAGTCTTGATGGGACCACTTCAGACAGGTCTACAGCAACATGCTTTAATGACTAACAGGCTGTCTGTCCGGTGTGAAGCTACAAAACAACACCCTCTCACTACCATCCTCCATGTTCACTACCTGCCAAAACTTTGTGTCTTTGTGCTTCCATGCCTGTCTTACTAACAAAATCTTGGTTATGCAGTTTATGGCTTGTTTACTGCTGTATTAACACACATTTCATTCCTTGGAAGGGGTTCACAGCTACAACAGAAGCCCTAAAAGAGATCACAGTCAAAGGCCTGCAGGAGTGCTTACAGCAGTGGTACCAGTGAGGACTGAGGTTCTCACAGTCCTGGTAATGAAAATTCAAGTCATGTGGCATATGACAACATGCAGATTAGTATATGGTTACCGATGTTTCAGACATGGTTACTGCCTCCATCTTCAGGGTAGCTCATGAACCCTTTTTGGAATATCGTGAGAACAGTTACATCACAGGTAACTACATTTGAAAACAGAGGCAGCAAACTCCTCTAGCAAAGTATGAGGTTTTAGTGTTGAAGCACTACAGTATTGTTATCTGAACTTTGACCATACATTTTACATATTCTTTGTATTCTCTGCATGGTAACAAACATTGCAGCAGAAGAAAATTTAACGTTACTGCCAATTCATTTAATTTGAGCTTAGTGTGAGATTACTGCATTATTACAAAATATGTGGAATTAGTGGGCTTTGTGTGTCTTGTTATCCTACACAATCCGATGAACACATTACTTGCTCAGAATGTAGCCATCGTATGTGTTATTATTACACTTAACACAGTAGGAAGAATGTTAAAGATGGAAATCTCATCAAGTAAGAAATAACACTTTATTATATATTATTTATTATTATTTAATATTTTTTGGATTGAGAATGAGGCTTTAATAATACCCAGAAATCTTTCTCAATACTATTTCCAGCGGCCTTAACAGCAAAGTATATTTGGGGTCTTCTGTGAGTTCTGTGTTATACAACTGAAAGGAATGTGGCACTTTTTAGCTAATAAAGTGCAACACCAATTTAAGTTTGCTTTTGGGAACAGTTGAAAACATGATTAACATTGAGGTTATGGACATTGTGTCATGGAAGCTGAACAACAAATAATTGAAAATCTGAAAAGGGTGTTTCAGTGTATTGCCCATGTAATCTTGAGTGGTAGAACATGAAGATATGGTTGCTCTTTTATAAGATTTGTATTGCCTCTTATTCCTTATAGGAGAGAACAGTTGTACAAATTAACTTGCTAGCATGGCTTTTTCTTGTTGCTTTAGGTTGTGGAAGACAAATAACAATATGTCACTTGGAAACTTGTGGAAGAGTTGGTAAATCAGACTCAGCTTCTGAAGAAAGAGAAGGTGAATATGGGACTGAAAGTGAACAGAAGATAAAAAAATTTAAAGTAGAAGATATTGTGGGATGCAATTTATTGAATAAAGAAACAGTAGTGCCATCTAAGGATACCTGGTTCATTGTAGTGCATCATAAAACAGCAGTAAAAAAAATCTCCAGCGATGGACATCCACTGTGCTGTGTTTGTCAGCTTTGTTGGAATGATTCACGTGGTACAGTTCTTATTCGTACTGGATGTTGATGCCCTTTAGTCACATATTATTGCATGTAACCTGGACTAATATAAATGGTATCACAGTATATTTTACTGCTGCTGCTTTTAACTGTGTGTTGCATTTACACAGGCACTTGATAAGTGCTGTAGGAATCTATGATATTGTACCCTCTCCTGCTGTGTAGGTTATGTTATTGCAAACCCCTGCAGCCGGTAAATGTTTGAGTTAATTGAAGGTACAGGTTAAGTTAACACGGCCATTTGTACAGTTCTAAGTTGCATATTACTCATGGAAGTCAGTATCATAGTTTATTGCACTAAATTGCAATGTAGCTCCACAAGAGGAAACTCTAATTTCTTTGTAACAAAATTACACTTCTAGGTTGCATATTATTCGTGTAAGTCAGTAACATGGTTTACAGCACTAAATTACAATGAAGCTCTGCAGGAGAAGACTAAACTCTGTGTAACAAAATTTGGCAAGCAAACATTGGATGCAGTTTCACCAAACATGAAACTGTTAAGGTAATAAACTGCTGGAAGTTGCAGTAGAATTTTATAGCTTGGAAATATGAGAGTGACAGGTGACCTTGCAAACAAGAACAAATAATGTATGCATATGATACAGTTTCTACAGGAGGTGCTCTGGAGGTTAGTAAAGCCACATAACTCCTTAGTTTGGCAGAGCACACACACACACACACACACGCGTGAAAGGTTACAAGTCTAGTGTAGTTTCTGGTCTTAGCATAGTATGTACAGGAAAATCTTAATGCATATGGGCCTTTTGGGGCCAGATTAAATGCCTGATATATTATGAAAAAGACAGGAATTTAAGTTATACAGTTCAATTTTCCATCTTTGCTGTCACAAAAAAAAAAGCAAATTTCCTATGTTTTTATCCACATGTAATGAAATGCATTTGAGTAGTCTCTTTTGTATTAATTAAGCCAGAAAAACTTCACACATTTTTATGAGGCATGTTCAAAAAGAGACTGAACTTTTTAAATAGCACGCCAACTAACACAGAGAACGTGCTGTGGCTACTGAGCGCACCTGGCATCAGGTTTGACAACAAACTGCCATATGTCCCGTTTCGCTATGAGCATTAATCATCAGTTTAACTTGGTACTTGACATGGAGCAAGCTGGTTCAATTTGTATCTGTCACACAGACCTACCTAACTGTGCATATCTGTGGTTTCTGTCAGCTCTTTCAGACAACTACCAGAATGTTAATTAAACACTTTATTATCCAGCTAATGCACAATGTATATGTAGATACAATTAAAATTATAAAATATTTAAAAGTGCTCCAACATGTTTTGGATCACAAGGATCCATCATCAGGGAGCCTTGTACAGTGCGTGGCTAAAAATTACAAGAATGATTCTATCGTGTCCGTTGACATGGACAAGGTCGGTGTTATGGAAGCATATTCCGACCCATTGTGCATGTGTGCAGTTCACTGTATATGAAGGCACTCATATACAGTGAAGGCTCCGAACTCTTTACCAACACGCGACACAACACTTATGGTGTTGCCCGATACTTGAGAAATAGAAGACCAACTAAATACTGCACGATACCCTCAAAGACCCTGGTACACAGTCTTCCTAAACCAAACCATAATTTAGAATTCCAAGTCCAAGAAACAGATCTGGAAATAACTTGTTAAGTCAGATGTTGCACATGAAGTGAGTTCCTGAGGTAGCTACTTGTAGTGTGAAAGGGTGCAATAGTATGGGAGAAAGTAGGGAAGATTGCAGAGTGCTGTACACAAGATGGTTGCTGGGCACAAAGTGATATAACACATCACAACGTTATTCTTGTACAGTTTGACCTACAGATTGTATGCAGAATAACAAATGGATTTCTGCTGTTTTAATCCCATATTTAGTTTGTAACTCTTATTTACACGAGCCCAAACTGTTAACTCTTTTATGTCTTTGTTCGTAGTGTTCATCAAGGTCCTTTACACTACCATAAGCACAGTTGGTGTTGAAGGTCCACTTTGTTTCATTCTATAACAGCTCCAATGAATGGGCAGTCTGTGACCAGTTGCATCAGGAAAAGAATGAATACAAATTCTCTCCTGTCTTCCCTGTAGCTACCTTGCATGTGAATGGCTGTCGTTTTGTCTCTTATATTCTGGCTATTATTCTGTCCTATATTCTCAGTGGTTTATTTATGCAGGGTGGGGAAGCAGTCTGCCATTTTCAACTCTCATCATCTATATAGCTCCAAGAACCAAAGAAAACCCAGGAAATTTATCTTTTTTGTCTGCAGTGAGATCTGTAACAGTGCATCAGGTGACTGGGGTGAGAGGTGTATATTGACTCAGAAGGCTGAATGTGCAGCTACTGGCAGCATTCTGTGTGGTTTCCTTGGCATGGTGAAGATAATGAAGTTGACAGTGGCTACCTTATGTTCTGGCTGCAAAAGTGACTTCAGAGGTGGATGCTACAGTGGTTGCAGTTCATATCCTCCATCACCCAAACTCAAGCTCACTGCTATGTAACAAATAAATAGTCCATTCTTTGTGTTCTGATCCAGTGCTCTTTGCACCAGTGTTGGTAGTTGTAACCTTTGCTAATGACAGCATCAAGTGACATCATCACCATTTTCCATGGCAGGGGTATCTTTTTTGTGTGGTGGCTCACTGGAAGTGTTCATATCCCGGTACGTGTCTTGTGTAGTGGCTCACAGAAAATGCTAATAACTTGGTGCATGTTCTATGTAGTGGCTTATCAAAAGTTTCAATAACTACATGTTTTGTGTTGTTGGTCAGTGAAATTGTAATATCTGAATATGTTTCCTCGCAGGTTCTGCATAGAAGATGTATTTGGAAGAACTATCATGTGCATGAAAGATGAGCAAGTGTATGAATTTCTGGGGCTGTCAAAAATGTACCCCAGTGCCCTTGTAAATTATGTGTGAAAATCGGGCCTACTAGCTTAAAATCACTGTGTTAATAAGTTACACGAGATAAAAAGTAAAAACAATAGTATGTGTTTACGAAAAAGGCGGTTGTACTAATTACCTACTGCTTAACAAAAGAAAAAAGGTTGTGTATACCATGTTTCAATCAGCTGTGCCTGTAAGTAAATATCACATATAATTTTTCTGAAAAGACAGCTGTGCTCTGGCATTGTGTCTGAAAGTATTCGGCCTGCTTGCTACCTGTTCCCCAAATCATTGACCCTCTCGTTTGTAAACACAACCCTCCAACATACGCATCGCTACATTGTAGGTTAAAAACATTGGCTCATACGCCCTGTTCTAAAAACATTAATTTTTGCTTACTGTATTACAAATGTATTAATAAATAATTGTATATAATTGTAAATATGTGACTTTATTTATTATCCTTAATAAAATAATAAAATATCCTTTTAAAAGAGAGATGGTTCAGGAGGTGGGATTCGAACCTAGAATCTTTCAATTATAAGTCTAGAACCCTGCCGCTCAGCCATATCTTTTTTCAAGAATTACAAAGTCTTAAACAATTTAAAAGTAGCCGCCATATTGTAAAGTTAGGTTATAATGAAAATGGCGAACTTTAAAGTTAGGTTATATTTTAAAAATAGCCGCATATACCTGGGATATAATTCTTTAAAAAATAGATAGTTCAGAAGGTGGGATTCGAACCTAGAATCTTTCAATCATGAGTCTAGAACCTACCGCTCAGCCATATCTTTTTTCAAGAATAAGAAAGGCTTAAACAGTTTAAAAGTAGCCGCCATATTTTAAAAAAGTTTTGGTTATTTTTAAAAATAGCCACCATATTGTAAAAAAGTTAAATTATATTTAAAAAGAGCGCCCTGGCGGCCATATTGTAAAATGGCGGATTTAAAAATTAAGAAATTTTTAAAAATTTAAAAATTGCTCGTGTCCGCCATATTGGAAAATGGCGGCCATCCAAGATGGCGGCCAACACAGAACAGTTTGGCGCCACGCCGTCTAGACTACAGTCATTTGCATAATATCAATTGCATACCAATCAAGGTCGTATGAATATCAATCGGATAATTTGCATATCAATCAAGGACGTATGAATATCAATCAAGGGCGTGTGAATACTAATTAGGAATTTGCATATTAAGTAGCTCATTTGCATATTAAGTAGGTCATTTGCATATTGATGAGGGGGTGGGGGAAGGTCATTGACCTACTTCCGGCTGCATTATCGGCCGGCAAACCTTCCGTCTATCTACTACTATGGCTGTCGAGTTGAAGGTAAAGAATGGATAACCGGGTAGAATGGTGTTAAGGCAGAAGGTAACTGTAATGTAGAATGTTTATACGACATTGCTTAAATGCGGGGAATATATATCGAAATATAGGCTCTCCATGTATAAATGGAGATAATGCGTTGAGTAGGTTGTGAATGTATTATGGAGATAACGTGGATGCAAAACGCAGGTAATGTTGAGGGTAAATGTAATGTAGGAAGTTCATTCAGTAAAGCTGTAATGCTAAGAATATGCCTAACGAGAAGAGTCATATATTGTCTCTTTACATGCAACCTAAATTTGGCGGAATTTTGTCTTGAAATATTAATCACGCTGAAGCGAAGTACTATAATAGCGTTCACCTTAAGCTTAATTGCCCTGCTTTTTTGCCCGTTACAAGACTCCCGCCAAAGTTAGAAATTCGTGTATTGAAGCGTGACACACAGCAGATATGTGCGGAGTCTGGGCTCGAAAAATGTCTGATGCCAACAGAGCTCGAGCGACAATAAAGAACTCGAAACAAGACTTGCTCCAAAGCAAGTAATTCGTTACTGACGCTCGACATAGAGCTGAACATGGTTTCGAAAACACACACGCGAAAGTCGAGTAATATGGAAACACAAATCTCTCTGAGAAATAAATTCAAATATATATTTATACATGGAGACAGACCGATGTTTCCAACAAGCATGATAGCTATAATCACACTTAGAAAGTGCGGCCTTTGTTGATATTACGCATCGGAAAACGAATACAAATTTCCAAACGTCCGAAATTGTTACTATTTTTTCAATAAAATGGAGCGATGAGTAGCAATCGCATAATCAGCTCGAAAAATTAAAAAATTAACACAAAGAAACACATAAGAAATATGTACAGAACGCCTTTTTTCGTTGGCGAGTGTAAATGTAATGTAGGAAGTTTATTCAGTAAAGCTGTAATGCCAAGAGTATGCCTAACGAGGAGAACAATTGGGTGTCTCTTAAGGTTACAACAGAAGACAGTGCGGCATCAAGAAAGTATATTCAGGGAGTATCTTTTTACTTATTTTTTAATTTCAGACATTGTACAGCAAGTGAAAGACAGAAAATTAAAAGCCGTTTTCTTCAAAAATTCAAGTTTCATAAAATACATATGAACTTGTAAAGCAAGTGTCTATAATTAATGGCATTTCCACATGGATATTTTGAGTAACTTCCAGTATTGTAACACATTTACACACAACTTTTGTTATGGTTTAAGGCTTTCACAATAGTTCAGTGCTGGTGCTAAAGCTGTACATGGTCACAACTCCCTGTTCATTATTCCTATTGACACAAACCAGGTCTAGTTCCAACTTAAATTCCTGAGTCTGGAACATTGCTGGCCCATATAAATTAACCACTTACACAACCCACCCCACTTCTGTGTAGTGACTGAATTCATGAACAGGATAACATACATCTCTTTATTATATTGTTACCTACCTCCAACATAAACCTGACAACATGCTTCAATGGAACAACATCCACACAAAATTGTGCAGGTACACTGCCTGTGACTGCACATTGTCAGAGTTCTGAAGGACAAGCAAGCAAAAATGATTAGACAAAAAAATGCATCAGCAATTAAAATTTGGTGTAATTTCTTGTACTGCTGATTGAAGCCCAAATACAGGGAGAGATGTAAAGCTGTTGGTAAAGACTGACACATTTGCATGATACAACACAGACATAAGGCAATCATAACCAGACCAGTGGGTCAATGAACGTTGCCATGTACTTTTACAAACAGGAATATTTTAAGATAAAAACAGTTGTACTATAGAGTTTAGGAGTGGCAGAAATGACAAACAATATAAACCTAAGGCAAGAAATAAGACATTACCAGAGGTTATGACAAGCAGATGCTTCAGCTGTACAGGGTCAATCATACAACTGAGTACGGTTCCATTGTGTGAAACATCACTCAGTAAATTATACTAAAACTGACACAATACGATATGAAAAAATACATTAACATTTACTTTCAAGTATGTGATCCTGCATGTTTCAGTGGACTGTCACCATCCTCAGGAATCTGAGGCTTTTTATAAAAATTATTGAAGGCCATAAGATACAGTATCATTACAAAGTACAGTACCTATGCATATCATTTGCTAGGTGCAGCATCAAAATGTGTTACAAGACAACAAGCAATTTAAGTTTACCTCTGCAGACGTTTAGTCTGCCTTTCAAACACATATGTAGGTGGTTAGCTTGCTTCATTGCCCAGTTTCATTTTCTTCTAGTACAGGTAACCACTTTTTTTTTTTAAATCGACCACATGAATCTACACAATAAATAAATAAAATTACATATATAGTGAATGTGAGTTGAAGTCTACAAACAGGAAGTCAGCAGAGACTTCTCTTATCACAGCAGTCAGTCAGCTATTTTTGGCTCATTCAAATGTGAGAGGTCCTCTTCCTTCACATGGAAAATGCTCTGTACCCAGAAATTTCGTTCACTTTCCTAATGCAGTCAACCTTTTATTATATGATTTTAAATGTGCCAACAGACAAGAATTAGAAAAAGTATTGTAAGTTTATGCATCTGACGTAATTTCTATTTTCTGGTCTTGAAACTACCTTGTATATAGGCTTTCAGATTTGGTGACTGCAGATTGTGACACTGTATTAACTCATACCTCTGTCTTAAGGGATATGGTGGGCAGGATAACGATGTGGTCAGGTTATACACAGTTGCAAGGAAGATGGCCAATCAGATCCACAGGAGAGTGACAGCAGATTTGGAGCCAACAGGAATCATGAACAAGACATGTGACAACAAAGTGCTAAAAATGGTTCTTTCCAGGGATGCAATATTTATGACATGAAAGACATGCAAATCGAGAAACAAAGACGGCACTCTTCGCTGTGAAGGGAGATTAGAAGTGTGAATAAGGGCTATATTACAGTCACAGAAGGAACAGAAAGTGAGAAAGAGACCACCATTATCAGAACCACAGAGGTCTGGGAATTGAGAAAAGGAAGTCCCATCACTATGGTTAACATTAGAAGTCTGTTATGGCAGGGCAAAGTGACTGTCTTGTCCTGGGACAAAAGTTTCTTCCTTCTTTCCTTCAGGGTATAGATAAAAAGCTTCCACAATATCTTCGAGAAAAACGTATTCTCTCTGTGTGCTGTTAAGGTGCAGCTTGATCCCAATTATTTCCCTTGCAAGTAACGATGCCCGGATTTCTTAGCCAGTTTGCTCTTGCAGAGCCGAATGTAATAAATGACCTAAGTCAGAGCTGAGTTCTGCTACAGCTGACTTCTCCAAATGTAGTCTCGCATGATGGTGGCACTTCATAACCATGGCAGTGACAAAATGATCCTTTTGTCCAATGTACACATTTCCACACTCAGCAACATTAAATAGACACAAAGTTTTCATACTTGAGGACAGAACACGAATTCGGGGATGCCTCCTGCATCAATGTTATGCGAATTAACTGTTTTGGACGAGAGACAATAAGGCCACTGATATGGCATACTGCTTAGGGGTCCCACTGTTGCAGTGAGTTGAAAACATTAAGATTTTTTTTTTTTACAATTATGTAGTGAACCAATGAATGCACACCGGTAAAAACGTGTGGGAACATGCCATGACAGCACATCTCTTTCCTCTGTTCATTTCTCCGTCTTACCTCACAGCAAGACTCCCTCTCACTAGTCTCGCTCTCTCTCTCCCCCCTCCCTCCAAAACCAAGCACCGCTTTCCATCAAGGCACCTCACCCACAGGTAATTGTTACTAGACTCCGCTTAAGACATTAATAAATGTTATATATGTGTGATACTGTAGTTCTCTCTCAATACAAGCCATGGTACTTCCATACATGCTGTAACATATATTAACCAATGTTTTGGCCACCTCTGTGACCTTCAGGGTGCTCTATAACAATAATGATAAAATGTAAACAAAGTAGGTGATTAAAAATATATATTAAAACATATTTTACAAGCGTGCATTTGTTGGTTCACTGCATAAATGTAAATATTAATTTAATGCATGGATATGGAACATAATACTAAGTTGAAAATTAATCTGTTTTGTACTGCAGCCACTAGCAGATAAGGTTCTTTGCAGAGGGGCTAGTTCAGAGTGGAGACTTGCAGCACTGATGGGTTTGGCCCAGTGAGAAGGGGGAGTGCAGAGACTAGCATTTTCTGGATGGTTGTTTAAGAGTAAAACTAGTCATCTCTGTCTATGCCACAAAGGCATAGAGGGGAAGCAGAGGCATACTTCCAATCATTCTTAAACTCAATACTATACAGAGATGACCAGTAAACCACACACCCTGGCCACTTTACCCCTACAGCAAGAACCACTGATACCCTGGAACAGGATGCTGGGTGGATCCCAGAGCAGGTCTGGATGCTCGGAGGAGAGAAAAATCTCTTGTTTTGGCCAGAATCAGACCTTGGATTGTCCAACCTGTAGCAAAAAAGTCACTATACCAACGATGCTATTCTGGTTCCTGTGGCAGGTGTTGTATGAAAAATTAATGTCTGTGAATTGCATGCACACTTTAAAAGCTAAGAAGCCACGTGACCTTCAGCAATGTTGCTGTCTGAGAAATGTAGATGACAATTTGTTTCATCACCATGGTAAAATAGATGTCTTGGTGCTCATTATTCAGACACCTATAATAAAGAGTGATCTTGTCCAAGGAGACTTAGCTTGGACTGCATGAAACCTCGAAAATGGGACTGACAGGCTGTCACAAAACTTTGGTAAATATCTACTTATCAGTGCTGTTTAACATCCCAGAACAGCAAAGATATCAATGTTATGACGTGCTGTATCATGCATTTATAAAATACAGACCAGAAACCATACATTCCTATGCAAGGTATGACCTTTTTCAGCCAAAATAATCTCTGCCTAACAAATCTGGGCATACATCTCCTGTATCACAAAATTCGCTATGTAGTTTTGAACATGAAACACTTGCAGATACACAGGACTTCATCTTAATTAACGTGACATCTAAAAACATCTCACACACAAGTATGCATATTTAGAAATGAGCTTTCTCTTTTAATACTGCCTTCTCATGCACAATAAATGACTTACATTATATTACAATTATGTCTGAAACCACATTATAATGAAAGGTCAAGACAAGCATAGCAATTAGACTAAGCACTGGGCATGGGGGTTGCTTTGTGGCAGGTCAAAGAGACTTTTTCTGTTCTCCAAAACATTCAGACCAACCCTGGGACCCATCAAGCCTCCACTCAATGGTAAATGGGGGCTCTTTCCCACTGAGGATAATTAAAGCCACTGGACTATGAAGTTAACTGCTTCTCAATCACCCGGTGCCCAGGTGTTGAAAAGCCCCTCTTACGTACCTTCGTGGCATGCACTGGGACAATTTTACCTTCACCACCTCATGATCATGATCTTGTACCTGTCTAAAAGACTATACACCATCACATACCAGACAGCTGCCATGTCAGAATATCACATCTAACAAAACTAACCATTTTGTTCAATGTATACACCAACATATATCAGAAATAATCTGTCATCTTACCAAACATTTCATCCACTTCTATAGAGCAAAGGAGGGGACTGTCAGATATCATTTTGTTTTTAAAGTTTTTGTTGTCAGAACAGATTTTTATACCAGTGTCTCATCTGATGTTCTGTATTTAGTAGCCTGAGAAGGCCCAAGACATTAAAATAAATGTAATTGGAAATATAACGATTTTAACAAGAGAAGTGGAAAGGACGCTTGTGGAAAAAAAAAAATGTGGTTGGCAATGTCAGATACTATCCAGCACTGTCAACCAAAATTGACAAACAGTGAACAGTCAGGCAAGATAATGAAGCAACACTAACATTTTTTAAATGTTAAGAAAATGGTGAACTTCAAACATGGCCTTTGACTTGCCAGAAGAGAGAACAAGTGAAGTATGGTACATGATGACAGATGCTGTCCAATATTTACGGCCAACTCACATCTACAATCTGAATGTCACACAAAACATACTGGCACTAGCAGTTAAAATCAAACTCAATCAAAGACAGTATACCGAACTGTGACATATGTAAAGACAACTGAACACTTGAAGAGTTGATGACTCTGAAAAACTTCAGTTTCCAAAACACACACAAAAGTGGCTGTAAAATAAACACAGCTCACTTTGCTGATGTGGCAAAAGGTCACTACAGGTTTCTTGTGGTGACAGAACATTGTTAATCCATTCATTGCAAAATTTCAGCAACACTATTGCCTACAAGAGGGTACCTGAAACTGCCAGACCTTACTACACTATGGTTGTCACAACGAACACTAAGTTTAGGTGCGGTCATATCTTACACTTCTTGGTTCACAGGGATAATTACCCAAACATCATAATATACACACAGAATGTCATACTGCATCATCCACTACACTTTCACTGGAAGTAAATGCTGTCTCCAACATTCAGCATGTTAAATTAGCACAGTTTAACTGTAACAGTGATGTACCACTCTCTAATACCTACAAAAATATGTATTAAACAATCAGTACTATAATACATTAAGTAGTCAGTTGCATATTATATATACATGTATCACATATCTGAGTTAAGAAACATAACTGGAAACAAAAACAAAGAATTGTTTAACATTTATAAAACCAATGTGTTTGTTGTGGGAATTTTGTGAATGGAAACATATGGTTGCAGGAGTCACAAATATTTAACATTACTTACTTTCTGTCAGGGAAATACTGTTAAAGCTTGTTCCAGTTCCTATTTCTAAGAACAATGTTAAAGACAAGCATTACCATGGCCACTTACAGAAATGAATTACCAGCAGAACTAGACAGTGTGCATTCCAGAAGAGTGGGTGAAAAAATAATGTATCATAACGAAACACCAGTGACTAATAAAGCCGTTTGGTTTCTTTGGATTATCGTGTTCCAGAAGTGACATGATCACAGAAGCAAGCAGAACCTGACTTGGTAAGATTTCTGTAAGCACCCTGGCAGACAGGTTATACAAAATCCAAATTACTGAAACTCATCATCTGAGCTAAGCAGCATTGTTTTCTCATTATAATTCTGGCTGATGGTGGAGACCCGCTGGTTAGATAGGGAACTATGCCGTCGTGAAGTCCCATGTCCTCCTCCTCCCCCTCCTCCTCCTCTTCCTAGTCCTCCTCCTATGCCTCCTCCTCCACCTCCTTGTGTTGGGTCATCAGGATCATAACTGCCTATTCTCATTCCTCGATGTGACCTTCCTAACCAAAATCATGATAAGGCACATATCACTCACTTTTGTCTGTTACATGGAATAGCTGACAGAGAAGAAAATACAAAATTTCATTCAATCAGTGGGAATGTTATTCTCTTACAATGCCACAGGCATAACTAAAAGCCTCCATAAAAACAAAATGGCTAAGGATAGAAGTTGTTTTTCATGCAGAAATCAACTGTAAATGGAAAACATGGCCCAATACTACAATTCTTGGTTGTGATCCCATGTACCCTGAAGATGGAGTCAATTGATGAGTAGAACTAGTTCATTTACAAAACTTCAGCTTAAGTGTCCAATAGCAATACTAAGATTCATCCAAAAACCATTCTTATATATTCTGCCTACAATGTATGCATGGGTGGACTTTGATACTTG